>Ga0163144_10012668_pt1 | contig 17682 bp, 20 predicted proteins | sample OliLak19BULKMAT1_FD_123175 | JGI IMG/M metagenome (GOLD analysis project Ga0163144, IMG submission 123175) | Freshwater microbial mat bacterial communities from Lake Vanda, McMurdo Dry Valleys, Antarctica - Oligotrophic Lake LV.19.BULKMAT1 | ecosystem: Environmental > Aquatic > Freshwater >...
GCAGTGTTTCAAAAGCCGGCGAGGGTAGGGATGGACTCTCGCCGGCTCGTCCCGACGTGTGACGGAACATTAGCGGTTGAATAATCGCCAGCGTCTTCGGGGTGGGGACGCTCGGTAGCTTGGTTGCGGGACGGCCGTCACTTCCGGTTGCGGGTCTGGCTCGGGAATGACAACGATCATCGGTTCATCGGGGATGTCTTCGTCGGGAGCCACGGGTGGTTCGGGACGAGGTTCGATTACTTCGGGCCGAGGTTCGATGATCACGGGACGAGGTTCGATGACCACCGGCGGGTCTTGGATCGAGTGGGTCGACAGCCAAAGGAGCGTCAGCCCGGCGGCAACGCCAAGCGAGACTAGGAAGACCGTGCGGTTCTGTGCGGTGGCTGGCGTCATGCCACCACTCCAGCCGGGTGCGACCAATCATCGGGAGTAGTCATCGAGGCAATCGCGAACGAGCCTTGCCAGGCGCTCTTGATCGTGCGGAGCGAATCGTAACGTCGCACGTCGTACGAATCCGAGTAGCCAGTGTTTTCGAGATCATCCCCATCGAATGTCAGCCCGTCCCACGGCACCGCATGGCCATTGCGGCCGACACTCACGACGTAGCCATGGAGGATCAAACAAATGGCCTGCTCGAACGAAGCCGGAAAGATCACTTCCAGCGGCTTGAAATGCTTGGCCGTCTCTCCCCAGCCAGCGGGGAATTGCGACAGTGGTAGCCAGGGACCGCTCGCTTGATTGATGCCACCCTTGCCGGTCGTGCCGGGAATCGCGTGCTTGAATCCATACTCACGCGGCTGTTTCGTTTCTGGCAGGAAGCCACGGCGGCAAGCAATCTCCAACACTTGCCGCACATTCGCGCCGCCGAATTGGCGGGGATTGGCTTCGGCATAGATGCTGTTCGGCGCGAGCCATACTGACGCCAGCTTGGAGTCCTCGTAACGGAAATTCGCTTTCGGCCCATCGGTGAAGATGATCCCACGTTGCCGATTGCGGGCTGCTTCCGCGTTGGCTCGCAATGAGTGACAGGTACATTCGTGCGAGGGCGATTGATTTGTGTACCTATCCAAATAGTTCGCGGGCCAAGTTTTGTGCTTATCGTTCTCCCGAGCTTTGGCGGCCCAGTCTCTCGGTTCGATGTGCAGTCCTCGTGGAAACTCACGAGACGCCGCGCCACACACGTCACGCAGCACGTCGTCCGTGTTGCCGCCGTCGTCAAGATAGCCCGATGGCGCGAGGGTGACATCAATTAGAGCCGGATCAATCGGGATGAATGAATTCATTTAACGGCCTCCATGACTTCGGCTGCGGTTCTCGGTGCCTTGACAATCTTTGTCACTGTGCCACCTACCATGATTATCAGGCAGGGTAGTCCGGTTCTTTCGGCGGCTTCGAGTGCCGCGACGTACTGCGTCGGTGTCTTACCGGCCCCGTTCACCGTGTTCCGCTCGAATGTCGTCGCGAGGATTCCCTGGCCATTCAGCACGGAGATTGCCGCGAGGACCGGAGCAGGGACCGAGCCTTCGTCCTTTTCGTAGACGTAGACCGCTGCGGTGACTTTGACCGTGGGGACCGGGGCGACCGGAACGACGGGTGGAACCGGAGTGACAACTGGTGTCGTTGTAGTTAGCCACGTCGGAATCACTGGCCAACCACGATGTCCCGCGACGTTCGCCAGGAACATCGTCGACAGAAGTAGTAGTGACCACACTATGGTATCGCTGAATCGTTGCGAATTCATTTAGCGTCCCTTATGAGAAGCTAGGAATTCGATGACTTTCAAGCGATGTCCATCCGTCAAAGCCGTGTCTGGATGTAGACCGATGCCACGGATAAAAGTGATTACCTTCGGGATATCCGCGATGGTTAGTTGTCCGTCTTCCAAGAGACTGAAAATAAACTGCACGATTGTGGCGGGCGCGGGTCGTGACGGTGAAATAATCAGGGCGTCGATAGTCGTGGGAGTTTCGGGAGAAGTATTTGGTAGCGGCGTCGGCAGGATGGTGACTGGAACGGGAGCCGGTTCGGTTGATCGGATAACGCCGGCAAGTTGCAACACTTTGACGATGGCTAGAAAGGCGGCAATGACTGCCGCCACAAGAGCTGAATAGTCCATGGGAAATTTCTCTGGGAAAGGAAATGGGGAGGGTGGAAGCCGCCGAAGATCATGACCGGCTTCTTTGGGTTAGGGACGCGCGGGATAGGGTTTAGTTGGTCGCTTGTAGTATTCGGGCTTGGCGTAGCTGGTGGCTTTGCCCCATCGCTTCTTGGCCGCGTGAGAAGCGATCTTAGACCGTTTCGGACCGGGTAGAATTTTGGCGCGAGCCGGTCCGCCTTTCAGCCCACCGAGTCTTCCCAAAGCTCTGGCGGAGGCATTACCGCCCCCTTTGATTCTCGGTCGAATGGTGGCTTTCATGGTCTGCTCCATGGAAGAGAGGATCGACTAGGACGAGGGTGCGTCCTAGTCGATCCAAGAACTCCTTGCCCCCCGGCAAGGTTCGGAAGGACGCCTACAGTCTGGAGTAAACGCCGGAAGCGGTCAGTTGACTGGCGGCGGTGGCGTTGCCGGAATAGAGAACGATTGGATCACCGTAACCGTTATCGTTCACATAGTTGACACTGGCAACCGTTTTCGGAAGGAAACCACCTTCCGCCACCGCGCCGGAAAAGTCTTGGTACTGTGACATAACGGAGACTTTCGGGCGGAAGACCGAGTGTTCGACTTCGGTAAGCGATCCCAAAATCCATACCGAATTGTTAGCGGCGGCGGCGAAAGCCAAAGCACTAACGGTGGCGGTGAGGGTCGAGAGCGCGGAAGCGGCGAGAAAACCGTAAGTTCCGTTATCGTAAGCAATGACAACGTAATCTCCGTTAGCCAATGTTTGATCACGAAACGCTGCGGATGCCAAAACAATAGAAGTCGCCGATGTGGCAGCGGCAGCGGTGAGGTAGGTTTTGGCGAGAGCTTTCAGCACGAGCGGGGTATGTGCCGTGGAACCCGATTCGTAGTTGAGGTTCTTGACTTGGACTTTGTATCCGGGCTTCGGGGGCACGACGAAGCTGATTGCCGTTCCGGCGTTGGCCGTGAGAGAACCGGGGGTACTCCAAGAACCACCGTAAAGTCGACCGTCCATTGTTACGTTCCTGATAAAAGTAGGGAACTAAAAATTGGAGCCGGAAACAGATACCCGCTCCCGTTGACAGAGGTACAAAATAGCGTATCCAGCCAGATCACGAAAGCTATCCTCCAAAGATTCTTCGACGTGAGGGTCTCTTTTCTGGGAAAGAAGAGTGTTGATTCTGCCAATCTTATCTCCCATGCGAACTCGAATTGCCGAGTCGATTGGAACATCGGGGGATAGTGTTCCTTGTTCAAATATACAGGAACCGTAGTCCAAATTCTTTCGGATCAAGGTAGCGATTATCGAAAGTCCCATGACCGCGATCTGCTCCGCATCGACGGTTATCCTTTCAGCCAGGGCATCCATTATCAAATCCACGTCCGTTACTTTCCCCGGCGAATCCGGTGATGGATCGTGGGAAAGACAATCGGGAAGTTCGCTTTCTAATCGTTCGCTCTTGCGGGGTGGTAGTGGATAGACGGAACCGTTAGTTCCCTTGGGTTCCTCGAATGGCGTGCAGACTTCGCATTTGCAAGTTGAATGGTGTGGTAAAGAAGTGGAAATGGGGGGCATGATAATGACTCGGGAAAGGGAAAGGAAAACGTAATAGGCAATCGTTTCGGTTTACACTCCCACTGGCGACAATTTGGAGATTGTCAGCGGGTTCAAACTGTCCGACCATCGCGTCCAACTACTTCTTTTTCCCCTTCTTTGGTCGGCTGGCCACTCGTTTGGATTTACCAGTTCCCTTGGAGTTGCCTTTGGACTTAATTGTTTTGGATGTTGACTTGGTTTTTTTGGCTTTGGTCGAGGAGTTATTCGTGGCCTTCGAGCGATCTTTAGGCCCACGTTTTTTCTTGCTGGTTTCGCGTTCGCCTTGACCGCGAGCAATGTTCTCTTCTATTGCCTTTTTAACCGTGCCTAAGCTCTTTTTGCTCTTACCCTGCTTTTTCATCTGCGATTGCAAACGAGTTAGCTTACGATATTGGGTAGCACGAGAGCCAGGAGTCGATTTAGAGCTACCGTATACCCGCTTGAACTTCTTGGTGGCTGGAGCTTTCGCCGGAGCTTTCTTGACAGCGGGGGCTTTCGCTGGGGCTTTCGCTGGGGCTTTCGCTGGGGCTTTCTTGGGAGCGGCCTTCTTTTTAGCCATGACACAATTCCGTCAGTTAAATGGAGTTGGATGCGGCAACAAGAGCCTTACGACGGTCGTGGCCTTTGCGACGGCGGGAGACGAATGATTCCAAGAGGATGATGTCGTTAGGAGCGCGACGACCGGATGGTAGACGAGGCTCTAGGTATTTTCTATTCTCGATTCCGCCGTAGATAATCAGCTTATCTATTTTCAGGGATTCGCAACAGACGGAAAGAAATGCGCCAAAGCCCTTCCAAAAGCTGGTGCCTTTTTCACGGGTGCGACATTGAACGGCGGCGACCGGAACGTGGGTTGGGAGCGTACCAAAGATTTGATCGGCGAAGACATCAATGTCACCGCAACTTTGTAGGATCGGGATGACTGGAATGCCACCTTCCTGCCAGTAGCGGGCACACCAACGGGAACGGTAGATATTGTGCAGTCGAACCACGGCGGGCCAGGAGGCCCAATCGGAAAAGTCGGGAGCAATCGCACCTCGAAATTCCATCCCCTGTAAGTAGTGGAGGAAAGTCGCCGAATCGTTCCAACACTTAGCGAATCGAAAATCTTCCGTGAAGAATCCTAGAAATCCTTCGCCGGCATTACGGTTCCCTTTTTCTGGGGAAGGAAGTGTGGAGGGTCCGGCACTGTAGCAATAGTAGCTTTCGGGAGAGAGGGTTTCATCGGAACGATCCCAAGTGACGGATGGGGCATCGGTGCAAAGCATTTCGGATTTCAATGCGGGGATGCCCCAAACGTCATCGGTTGGGAAGATCACGTCTTCCTTCAAACTGGTTTCGTAGATGCCGGTTTCCGGGTCTAGCATTTCTTCATCGGCATCGACTTCGATTTGAGAGGTGGATTCGACTTGCTTCCTTTTCCTGGTTTGAGCCGCGATGTTGAGGGGGGTAGCTTCTTCTTCACCGGCTTCGACGCGGAGCGCATAACTTTCTAGTCCTTTGTGGAGTCGTTCCAAGTTTTTTTTATGCTCGCCTTGGAACTTATCGAGCATCTTAGATTGGGTATCGGCCAACGCTGAAAGAGCTTCGGCGTTGGTTTGAGCCATTGCCGCCAGAGGGTCTTTGGTGAGCAGGATTTGCCGTTCCTGTTCCACGGTCCAAGTGCCTAGTAGCGCCGGGATTGTTTTGTCGCCTCGTTTGCGAGCCTCGTCAACTCGCATGTGGCCGTCCACCAAGTGCCCGGTGGTGGTGTTGATAATGGCGGCATCCGCGTAACCCACGGCTTGGATGGCCGCATTAAGCGCTTGGCGTTGACCGGGAGGATGCTTTCGCCAATTAAGGGGATTGTCCTTGATCTTGGCTAATGGGTACGCGGGGTCGAAAGTATGAATGCCAACGGGAAGTTTGGGAGCGGATTTGGCCATGCTAAAAATAAGACTCCGGGAAAGGATTCTGTCCTAAATACCTCAGTTCTTTTCCTGACGTATTCCAGTAGGTCCACAGTACCTCACTGACGTAACTGCCGGGAGCCATCGGTCCGGCGAAGTAAAACAGGGGATGCCACTTTCCCGGAGTCCCACGATGGTTGCTGGGGCTAATGTACGCCGGTGGTGAAGATCGGGTCAAGCTGGAGCGAGTGGATTTTTGAGTATGACTTCCAATCTATGGGTACCTTGATCGTCCGTTTGGGCCGCGACGGATATGACAATTCTCTTTCCGGCGTCGATCAAGTTAGCTAACCCACGGAGCATGGCGGAGTCTGGAAGTGGCCGTCCTTCCGTTGTGATGTTGGAATTGTTGAGTAGTTCGGCGCGAAGAGATTCGAGGAATGTATTGAATTCGAGTCGAATTCGCTTTTTGATTTCTTCCCAACCCTCATCGGTGCTGGCTTTGACTAACAGATCATCGCGAGAAAATGCGTGGCCAGAGACGGCATACTTTGTCGTGGCGATCTGCTTATTCTCCGGGGAAGGATTGTTGTGGAGCATATAGGTGAGACGTAGTGGAAAGTCGAGTTGCATAGCTAAACTCCTTTTAAGGCACCAACGATTTTGAAAATGGCAATGTCTTTTTTCTTCACCCCGATGTCGATCAAACGACGACGGGTAAGCTCAATTTGGGATTCACGAATGTCAAATCCAATTCCGTTACGACCGATTTTGAAAGCTGCGGCCAGGGTTGTCCCCGACCCCATGAATGGGTCTAGGACGTAGCTATTTGGCGGGCAGTAGGAACGAATGAAGAAGTCCGCCAATTTTTCCGGGAATGGAGCTTCGTTTTCGTGGGCTAGGTCATGGCCTAGTTTTCCACCCCCAACAGAACCGAGGGAAATCAGGTTTCCTGGATTGGATCGGGCGGGTGGTTTGTAAGCCTTTGCTTTCACGCGGGAGCCGTCCGTGGTGCGATGGGATGGGGCACCACCGGGTCCATATCGCGGAGGATGGCCACAAGCGGTGTTATCGGACCATCCAAGGCGACCACGATGGCCGGTGGCGCAAAGGATCATTTCCACGTCCTGACGTAGCCAATCTGGTCCGCCCGATCCTGGAATTCCATTGCGATGATAGTAAACGGGGTCTCGCAGGCATAGTTCCGTGGGATCGACTTGGGCAAGTTTAGTCGCGAGCAAATAGGGAGCCGCGTTCCATTTGTAATCGCGGCGGAATCCATGACCCACGACCCATGCGCAAAGTCCACGGGATACCGAAACCAATTTCGTGGCAAGTTGAAATCTTGGTAGACACCAATCCACCCATTGGTCTACTTCCAGATCGAATTTGATTCCGTAAGTTCTCGCCTTGCAGTAGGGCGGGCTGGTGAAACAAAGAGTTGGTAAGCTAATTTTACCCACGCCATCACGACAAAAATCACCGTGGATTAAGTAGTACATATCGCGGTTCCTACTTTTTATTCGAGGGGGCTTTGCGGGAGGGGCGACGTTTTTTCTTAGCTATCTTCAGGGGGTCGATTCCAGCACGCCGGAAAAGGTCTCGGATTTCAATGGAAACCATCCACATCATGGAAGGACGACCGGCTTGCGACGTGGTTAGGTTGTAACATTCAACGATTCCAAGCTCTTGCATGTCGGTCAATTTTTTCTGGAGAAGGGATTGGCTAACTTGCATCTTCACCATCAATTCGGAAATGGTTAAGCCTTCGGCTCTGTCGAGCAGATGGGAAACGATTTCCGAGTTCCATCCGAGAACCGTGTCGAAGAGGACTTTTTGGACGACTCGTTTCACATTGTCGTCTGGTTTTTTCAGACCGTAAACGAAGGTAAGAGCCTGGATTAGTTTCTTGAGTTGCTTAGCTAATCTGGTGCCGACTTCGGGCCGGGGACGGGAAGCCAAGTCAACTCCGTCACGAATCACGACCGCCCGCAAGTAGCTTCCAATTTGAGCGAGAGCTACTATCCAATCAATCCAATCCGGCGGAATGACAGGAAGTTTCTCGGGGTCCATATCGGTTTCCAGGAACGCGGCCACTGACGCCTTCAACAGCTCTTCATGCTCGGCTATGCCGGCACTACGATCCAAAGCGCTGCGGGTATGCTTATCGGAATTATGGGTGTCTTCCAGTAATTCGATTTTCAGGAACCGTTCCCCAAGTGCCGCTCGATTGTGGTTGTGAATTGCGTCGGTGACGCCGGCGATGGAGGAAAAATGGAGATTATTATATTCCCGGACTTGTCCGTTGCCGAATACGATACGAACGGTTCCGTCGTAAGCATCGCGAAGAATTCCGTAGAGTTCTTCTTGCACGGAAAGAGGCATCGCCATGATGGCGGTGTAGTCTTTGATTAACAGGGTCTTTCCACGAAGTTGGGCTAGGATTGACGGGTCGTCGTCACATCCGGCGAAACCGCTAACGAGCGAGGAAGCAGTCATTTTGGAAAGGTAGACGGTGTGATCGGGTGCCCCCATGAAGCAATTGATGAGCAGGGTTTTTCCGGAACCGGGTGGGCCGACGAGGAATCCCCAAAGCGGATCACCTGGGATGCGGATCGAAAACGTAATGGCGAATAAAGTGGCAAGAACGTCCTCTTGATAGCGATTCATGTGGATCACTTTTTTGAAGTCTTTGAGGACTTGTTGAAAGTTTTCCCGCTTCAATTTTGGTTTGTTTGGGGTTCCTTTCCCCTCTACTTTAATCATCGCCTGTAGAGCGTCCCAGGCTTTCTTGGGAGCCTTGGCATTGTCAGTGACAAAGTTGTGGATGTCGTACTTGTCGTCGTAGGCGGAAGTCCACTCGATCCAACCGACAGTCTTAGCTTGCTTGGCGACCAGAAGTTTCGCGCGACGTTGACCCTCGGAGCCGGAGTTGTCGTTGTCGTACAGGAAAATGACTTCACGACCTTTGAAGTATTCAACCCATTTATCCTTGAAGGTTCCGGCACTAGGGGCGGCGACAACGCTGAATGAGTCCGAAGTCTTTACCCGATGCGACAGAAAATAGTTAAACGCGCAAGCATCCCAAAAACCCTCGCAAACGAAAATGGGACCGTCCTTTTGGATTCCAAACGGAGTAATGAGGTGGAGTTGAAGTGCTGGCGGGTTCCTCATTCCGTCCGTGGGTTCCCAAGTGCAAAGATTCGCTAAGAGAGCGTCATCACGGCCGTTAGTGATCGGTATGAGCCATCGCTCCTGGCGATGATCCCAAGCCACCTTAGCGTCTTTGAACGCTTGGGGAGCCAGATGATCTCTCTGGGAAGAAAGAGATTTGTAGTTGCGGTCACTGGTGGTCGACAACATTTGATCGTAAAGGTTTTGCAGGAAGTGGTGGACGTTTCCACGATCCGAGCAAATCTTGCAATCCCATTGACCCGTTTCCGCGTTGACGAAGAAGTGATTTTCTTTTCCGCAGAAAGGACAATCCCCAACCGCTTGCCCACCTTTGATGGTAAGAGCCAGACCGTGAAATGTGAATGCGCCAAGTTTATCAGTCATGGGGGGTATACCCTACAATTCTAGGAATTTAATTGCATCGAAATAGATAGAAAACTACGACAGGACCGGGACGCCATCGGAGGTGAATTTTACTTTGGTTCCAACGTCCCAGGATGTGGTGTGAAGTTCCACGTTCACGTCAGTCTCGACACCGAAGGCTCGACTAGCATCCATCATGCACTTGCGTATATCTCCGATAATTTTTTGGAGCATGGGTCGTTTACCAAGCAGGGATTTTGGTGCGTCGAAAACCAATTCATCATGGACTTGGAGGGTCATAAACGTGTCATAATCCCGCGACTTCTCCAAGTATTGATCGACACGATACATGGCGTCTTTTACGATTTCCCCTTCGCATCCTTGCACGATGTAATTAACGCCGGCGTAAGCTCGCTCCTTTTCGATGGGAATTGGATAGCCGCCTGGAGTCACGATGCGACGTTCGCGACGAGCCTCTTGGATTACTGATTGCATGTAGTCATGGGCGTTTGGAAATAATTGTAGGAATTGGGCATAGGCACCTGGCATCCCGGCGGTGGAATCGATTTTTCGTTCACCAGCACCAAAGATGATGCCGAAGTTTATGTTTTTGGCGATTCGACGTTGATGCTTGGTCGGGGTGGTGGTTTTGAAAAGTCGACAAGCCACGAAGTCATGGGCGTCCCATCCTTCGCGAAAGGCTTGCATCATCGAATCTTCGCCGCTGACCGCCGCGAAGATTCTAAGTTGAAGTTGCTGGTAATCAATGGAAAACCAGAATCGGTTTTGGCTAGGACCGAAGACTTCACGCAGGACGAAATCCAGTTCTTTCGTGTCAGAGTCTTCCTTGCCTTTGCCGATGTTTTGCGCGTTGGGATTGGATGAGGAGAAGCGAGTGGTTTTGGTTCCCGTCGCGTTGAACGAGGGGTGTAGGATGCTTCGCTTGGAATAGCGGAGACAGGGGACCATGCGTTCCAAATAGGAAGTTAGATACCCGATGGCGGTGTTGGTTTTTCGGAGTGACAATATGCTGGTTAGAAATTTCTTAGCTCGCGAATCTTTTTGTTTCAAACCATGAGCCGGTTTTGCTTCGAGAATTTCCAGCATCATTTCCAACGCATCAACATCGGTGGAGGGGGCGTGGGAAGCCGTCATCTTCACCGGCTTAAGGCCAAATCCTTCCCTGGAGAAAAGAAGTAGCCCGAGTTGCCGAGTGGAGCGGAGATTGAGGTCCATACCGGCGTTAAGCAGAGCCGACTTTTCCGCGTCATCCGTGCGAGCTTGAAATTCTTTGATTTTGGAACGCAGAATTTCGGGGCGAACGGATACACCGTTAGCTTCCATTTTAGACACGCAAGAAAGTACCCGCATATTGAGGAAGTAAGCGGGCCAAAGGTTTTCTTTGCCCAGGGCAAACTCGAAGAGACTCCATAGACAGGATGTTCGCTTCGCGTCTTGGATGGCGTAGGTTTCCAAAGTGCAATCTTTGGGATTGATCGCTTTTGGAACCCACCCGTCAGCCGGGACTTCGGGGTGGAGATTCCAATCGAGTTTTCGGCCTTTGTCGCGGGCCGAGACAATGTGGGATTGAAGCTCTTTTTGATCATCCTTAGGAATGTCAAAGTATCGTTCCGCCAAGTCTTTTAACTTGTGACTGCCGGCGGAATCGAGGACATGGGAAGCTGGAAGCGTATCGTGGATGTGGAGGTAGGGAATGTTATAAACGGTGACATCCACGAGCGGATAGTGAATTGGATTTGTCTTCTCATCCCGGTGAACGAATCGAATCCCCATATTTCCAAGCGCGAGCAAGTCGAAGTCGGCGTTATGAAACACGAATGCGGTATAGCGACGTAGATACGTCACGATGGATTGGATGTCTTTACTAGCCCATCGCGGACTGCGGGAGAATGGATCGACCGGGCATTCCCAGAAACGAGTTCCCAATGCTTTGTCGCATGTGGATACCGCGTAAGCACGATCTCCTCGGTGAAGATTGGGACCAGTGGTTTCCGTGTCGATGGCCAGAAAGCGGGCAAGAGATTTCATGTGTGGGAACCAAAAAGCCCCTCCCCAGGCGGGCGATAAACACCTGGAGAAGGGCGGAAGTAGATGGGTGGTGAGTTGTAAGTAGCGTCCCTCGGTTTCGCGACCTACTTCTTCGCCTTCTTTTTAGTGGTTGGTGCCGGATCATTAGTGGCACCAGCCAGTTTGTTGATGTAGACGTTCAGCCGCATCTTCCCATCTTTTCCCTCGTTTTGCTTAGTCGAGATTTCGAGAAGTTGCTTGGCTTCGGTCATGTGGGCCGCGATCTCTTTGAGATCAAGCGGGTTCACGTCGTTTTCTTCCAACTCGTAGCCGGCACGTTTCAAGTCTTTCGCCAGATACGCGCACTTAGTTTCCATTTCCTCCTCGTCGGCGGCGGCCAGGAAATGGAATACGCGGACTTTGGTGTCGTTGTATTCCCCGCCTTCGATTTGTAGACGAATCGTGAAAGTCACGTCCTCTTTCGCGGTGAGGCCGATCTTCGCGGATACGATTCGAGCTTCGTAAGTTCCGTCTGGAACGTCCGGGTCATCGAAATTGCTGGAGGCGTCCACGGTACGCGCTTTTTTCCACGTCTTTCCGAGCGAACTCAATTTCTTGTCTAACAGTAACACGTTGTCTTTCGCCTTCGCCATGATTGAAATCCTTTGAGAGAGAAACTACCAGATGTGATTAGCTTATACGTTAGCTAATCTTTGTCAACTACTTCGCGAAAAATTTCTTCCCTTTTGTCGCCGCCGCTTTGTTTTCTATTTTCTCTGACTCATCCATGTCATAGAGTTTGTTGTCCCATGACTTTAGCAAAGTCTCCCAAGCGACTTGTCCGCCATTGGTTTTGGCGTAAGGAATCGGGAGGATACGAACAGGTTCCCCGGCGGGTGACAGGAAATGGTCATCGACGCCGCAACCAGTCCAAGGGTCTTCGCCGCGAAGCCACATGGCACGATCTTTTCCGTGGTTGCCGTAGTAAAACGCGAAGTCGCAAACGGACTTCAAGTATTTCCAACAGGCGGGAGTACACGTCGGGGCGGTTTGCATCGCTTTGACTTCGGTTGTTTCCATCGCGCGTGGTTTGGCATGTGACAGGAATACGACACCGATGTCGTCGTATAGAAGCTGGTTGAAATGCTTGGCGAATTCCTCGCGAACGTCGATCCAATAATCCGATGGCATTTCAGAAACTTCGGAAACACTACCGAATTCCTTCCCATAGTGCAGACCGACGTGCTTTTGACACATGAAGTAGGCTTCATCCACCGTGTCGATAATGGGACGAATTCGCTGTTCGCGGCAAAGGCCGAGAAACTCCACGATCTCTAGCCACGTTGGTTGCGGACCTTCCACGGGCCATTGCTTGATGCGAAGGTTTCGACGCCGTGGTTCGAGCATTAAAACGATTGAATTTGGGATGGATGCGGCTACCGATGTTTTGCCCACGCCTTTGACGCCGTAGAACAGGAGGCAATAGTCGATGAAGTTTGGGGGTGGCACGTTGACCTTGGTGGGAAGTTCCACCCGACGACGATCCGTGCGAACTTTTACTACTTTGGACATGGGATTTCCCTGGGAAAGAAAGGGGGGAGACGAATATACGCTATCGACGTTTGAGTCCAAAGGTAGACCCACGAGTTAGTAGCTCGAAGTACCCACTCCTACCATATTTGGTGTAGAGAGCCGCTGGATTGCGGAAATGGTGGGGAGTTTTCAAGGACCACGGATCGAATGGGTTGGCCGAAATGGAGTCCCACCAGAGTTTCACGGAATAGAGAATGGGGTCCAAAACGGTTTCCACCCAATTTTCGATTGCACCGGGATGGAGGGTGACGTGCCAGCGCTTAAAATACTTGGCCGGGTTCGACGCGACTTTGGCTTGGACGCGGGCAACGAACTCGTCTTGGGATTCTTTTTGGCTTTGTCGCTGTTGGGGTCGCTTAATCACGTTGTAGATGATTCCACGAATCCGCATACTGGGGGAAAGGCCGTCAGCCTTTGCCTCTTCGGTCTCAAGGTGCCGAAGTAGGGAGTAGGCATACATCATGGTTTGCATATCGTGGGAAAGGTACGCGGTCATTCCTTCCTCGTCGATTTGCGAACGGGTTTTATTCTCTTGGACCCAAAGGTCGCCCTGCGAATCCAGAAGGACCGCATCCCAACGACCGCGAATCGGAATGAGACCATTGGATTCAACGGTTTGCAAGAAATGCTCCATGCGAAAACTTTTCTCCTGATAAACGGCTTTGGCTTTGGGAGAAAATTCCATCGCTTTGTTTCGTTGCCAATAGGTGACATAGAGTGGAAACAAAGCGGCAGCCATTTTGTAGAGAAGATCGTACTCCGATAATTCTCCCCGTTTCAATTCCTTTCGTTTGGTGGACCACTCTTTCTGGAGAAAGGACATGACAATCTTCTGCCAGTCAGAAGTGAAGTCGTACTTGCTGGCGGAAAGACCCTCCAGGCAGGAGTGAAAGAGAGTCCCGAATTCCAGGGCGGCTTGAAGACCCGTTTTTCGGTAGCCTTCAACGTAGGAAAGCCGTCCTTGTTCACGACAGCCGAGCCACTCCTCCAGGAAGCTGTATGTGACACCATCTTGGTACAGTGATCGGAAGGGTTTACGCTTTTTTGGTGCTGGTTTTCTCGGTGCGGATTTTCGAGCGGCTGCTGTTTTCGGTGCCCGTTTTTTTGGTGTGGATTTTCGAGGCATTGCCGGTTTTCTTTTTCGTCGCGAGGGGAAGCGGGAAAGTGGCTAGGAGCGCGGGTAAGACGGATTCCAGATCGTCCGAATGAAAACTGATAATGAAACCGGGACTGCGATTCGCATGGGTGGCGAGGATCGCGGGCTTACCTTCCGCAGCCCCTTGGTTACGAGCTTTGGTAAGCCATTCGCCGATTGCGATGCGTTCTCGACATTTTACTTCGACGAATAGGTGTGGATGTTCCACGTCACCTTTCCCACGAGATTGGCCCAGACCGAGTGAACCGGAGAGTGGATTGCGGGTACCGTTGAGTCTGGCGGCGACAAGACGTTCTGTTTTTTTCCATGCTTTATCCGCCATTGGAAGTGGATTCCGTTTCTTTTTTCAGAGCCTTGGGGGCGTTCCGGTTTTTGCGAAGCGATTCGAGATACTTCGGACCGAGAACAGAACGATACTTTAGAACAATGTCGCGGATTTCAAGAGCCGTCAGCACCCGGCGACCTTTGCCACCGGAGATCGGCTCACCTTGCTCGTTGTAGCGGAAACTGATTTTGTCGGGGAGCTTTCCGCGACGTAGCCGACCGATGTTGAAGTAATGACGTAGGCCGGAAATTTGTGAAGCGGTGGTATTGGCTTCAACGTGCCGACGCCACGGTGCCCAATCCGGAAATTCGTGGGTGATTAGGGCTGCCAGGACAGCATCGGTCTTTTTGTCGTTCTTGGGGAGCGATTCGTTGCATTCCAATAGCGTTGCCACATAGGTCGTGTAATTTGCCCCCGTTAGACGCCCGCTGACTTTCCCCCTGGTCGATGTGCGATCTCGTTTTTGTGGCGCTTGGCGAAGTATTCGCGTCAGCTTTTTCGCCAAATTCTGCCCAGTCTTGCTGCGAATAAGTCCCATAGCGAATGTCCAATAGAGGATTTTTCCAGCCAACTCCAGCCGTTAATTTAGCCAACTAAATTGACAAGTCAAGGGCGTCATCTTAAAATCCCACGACTTGTTTCCCGTTTCTTGGAGATTCACATGGGCTGGAAATTTCTTGGAGATTCTAAAACCGTTGCGAAGTCCCCTTCCCTGGGAAAGCAGAAGAAGTTGGTTGGGACGGATCAGCAAGAGGCTATTTGGGAGGAAATGGTGTGTGGGAAAACCCATCTGCAAATCGTGGCGAGAGCCGGCACGGGAAAGACCACGACTTTGGTGGAAGGTCTTCATCGCATGACGCTGCGAAGTAAAAAGCCGTTGAAGATGGCTCTGTTTGCTTTCAATCGACATATCGCGGCCGAATTCAAAAGTCGCGTCCCGGATGGTGTCACCGCGTCGACGTTTCATGCGTTTGGAATGGCGGCAGTCACGGAATCGCTCGGGCGTGTCCAGTTGAATGAAGATCGTACCGAGATTTTGACGGAAGAAATGCTAGGTGGCGAGCGAGAATGGCGAGCGGTTCCGTTTGAAACGAGAATGACGCTTCTGAAATTGGTGGAGCTTTGTAAGCATACCTTGACTGGTAGCTATTCCGATGAGTTTAAGGATGTCACTGAGGATAAATTGTTGGCTATCGTGGATCGCTATGGGATCGAATTTGATGTCGAGAGTAAGTATTGGAATTGGCTGGTGGAGACTGTCCCGGAAGTGTTGCTTCGGTCCGTGGCGAACGTGGAAAGCGTTGATTACAACGACATGATTTGGCTACCGGCGATGCTGGAGTTGAATCTTCCGCAATTTGATTTTGTAGGCGTGGATGAGGCGCAGGATTTGAATGCTTCTCGCCAGTGGTTGGCGACACATTGTGGTCAGCGGGTCGCCGTTGTCGGGGATGACCGTCAGGCTATCTACGGATGGCAGGGAGCCGATCCTTATTCGATGTTGAGCATGAAGACGGAATTGGAAAAGGATGGGGAGGTGGTGGAGTTGAAGCTGACAAAGACCCGTCGGTGCCCACGACGTGTGGTGGAAGAGGCGAAGAAAATCGTTCCCGACTTTGAATCGCTACCTGATGCGCCGAAGGGCGTGGTGGAATTTCTAGTTCCGTTGAATCGGGCAAGGGAGGACTTCCGTGCGGGGGATATGGTTGTCTGCCGAACCAATGCTCCGATGATTCGAGAAGCCTATCAAATGTTAGCTAATGGGCAGCCGGCGGTTATTTCTGGGAAAGACATAGGTGCCAGCTTTGTGTCGTTTCTGTCAAAGACCTCGGGGTGTCGAAGTCGGGCCGATATGCGAAATATGCCGGTGGCGATGCTTTCCGAGCGGGTTAATAGATTCGCGGAAAGAGAGCGGTCACGATTGCTGCGGGGAAGAATGTTGTCGGCGTCAAGTGCCTTGGATATGTTCAATGACAAGGTAAGTTGCATCACCATCTTTATGCAGGGACACGCCACTGGTGGAGACGTGGTGGACTTCATCACGGGGATATTTAATGACATTGGGACGGCCGCGAAGAATGTCACCACCTTTTCCACGGTTCATAAGGCGAAGGGATTGGAAGCAGATCGCGTGTGGATTCTTCGGCCGGATTTGATGCCGCTTCCCAAGGCTAGGCCGGGGTGGGAAGCGAACCAAGAAGAGAATTTGAAGTATGTGGCTCTTACTCGGGCGAAGCAGGAGCTTCGGACAGTGGCAACACCGAGTAGGGATTAACGGCGTCCCCACTGGCTGAATACATCGCGGCGTATCTCAAGGGGGTGGACGCCACTAGCCACGAGTGGTTATGCCAATGTATGGAATGCGGTTGGTGATTTGGGTGTCGAATCGTGGTGAATATGTACCCAAAATCCAAGAGCAAGCGGCAAGCCTCTATCCACAGGTCGACCGAGTGGAGTTCCATCACTATCCAGGGATGGTGCGAGGTAATCAAGTTAGCGGCTCCTTTTAAGACTTCTACCTCAGCCCCTTCCACGTCGATTTTGATGAAGTCTACTTTTCCGACGATTGGTAAGTCATCCAGGCGTTTGCACTCAATTTCGATCTTAGTGGAATTGGTCATCATGGTGGTGAAGTGCTGATCGGTTGGCCCCGCTACAAAATATCGTTTTTCTGAACGACTCCAAGCGCCGATTAAATGAACCGTGATGTTGCTTGTCCGTGCTGCTAGAGCAAGCAATTCTGGGAATGGTTGTGGTTCAATTGCTATGACTTGGCGATAACCAGGAGCGAGAAAACTCGCGTATTGCCCGTGATTAGCTCCAACATCCAGGGCGATGTCTCCGGTCATGTGGAAACAGCCATTTAACCAGTATTCACTGTTCATTGTGATCTATCGTTCTATTTTGAAATCTCGAATAGGTTCCCCGGAATATATCTTGCGATTAGCGAAATTTTCTATCGACCATTCCTTGGGTGTGTGTGTTCCGCCCTCATGGCCAATGTGGTTGGACCTAGCCACGGCTGAATAGAGCGTCGGCAGATGTAGAGATTCCGAAAATCCCGCCAATGAGAAATCATAACCAAGACCATATCTGATTCCGGTTTTGTCATTATACTTGTGATTGTCATCGAACCACCAATGCCGAAGTTTATTCAACCAGTGGGTGCGAAGGTATACCACGCCAAGCGTGTTTATGAATCGGGGTTGGGTTTTGATTATCCTGGGGTCTTCTTCCGCGTCTTTGCCCTGCATCCCACTATGTAGATGCAACGTGGGGTATTCGGGAGCATTGGTGGCGTACCATTCGGCGAGATTAGTGGCATCTTGTGACACGATTACGTCATCTTCAATAAAGAGAGCGAGACTTGCGTCTAAATGAAGAAATGTGTACTCCAGTAACTCGAATGGGTTACGACGAACATCACGAGTAGTTCCC
>Ga0163144_10012670_pt1 | contig 17679 bp, 15 predicted proteins | sample OliLak19BULKMAT1_FD_123175 | JGI IMG/M metagenome (GOLD analysis project Ga0163144, IMG submission 123175) | Freshwater microbial mat bacterial communities from Lake Vanda, McMurdo Dry Valleys, Antarctica - Oligotrophic Lake LV.19.BULKMAT1 | ecosystem: Environmental > Aquatic > Freshwater >...
ACAAAGAAATGTTGCAAAATGCCCCACAGAAGGGTGTAGACAACGATTCGAAGTAACCCAAGGCCCCGCATCAATTACCTGTGCCGAATGTAAAACAATCCACTGTTCTGCTTGCGCAAAAACGCATCCAGAGGGGGTCAGATCGTGCGCAGAAGCAGCCGCAGCCCTTAAGGCAGAATTAAAACAGAAGGAAGACAAGCAAAGCGAAGACTGGATCAAACAGCAGGCTAAGGCCTGCCCTGAGTGCGGCGTCCCTGTGCTCAAGGATGACGGATGTAAATGGGTAGCATGCGACATATGTAAATATGGCTTTTGTTTTGCTTGCTTAAAAGGCCCCTTTTATGATCATGATGCCCACGAATGTAGCGTCGATCATTATGGCTGGGGCGAACAAGCAGACCAGGAAGACCAGGGCGTTGAAATGGATTTTGATGAAGATGTTTTGGAATAAGAAAAACGGCGCAATCCTGAAGAAGTCATAAGCAAGACAGGCGCAAACTCGGAAAAGCTAACCTCCGGGGCTTTTGTTCTTTCTCTTCCCCTATGGTAACCTAGAAGAATATAGTAATAATACAGGTTAGATTTAAAATTTTGACAAGGCATACTATGAGCTCTAAAAATCTTCTCCTTACGCTTGGCTTATGCTGCGCAACCCAAACCTTATTTTCAGGTTCAGAGTTCCAGAACCTTTTTGCCGACCATAAAGCATTAGATATTAAGGGAGCCCCCCTCTATAGCTACCAAGATCAACAGGCAATTATTGCCTCAAAAATAGCCGCTGCGCGCGGTTTGCAATGGACAGGCGGCCTTGGGGTGGCTGGCTACCTGGGTTATGCTTTAAAGGGCAAAATTCAACGCAAGCCTATGGCCTTGTTATTTCCTACAAAACATAAAATTGGTTCCGCTACAACCCTTATTACGGGCTTATTAGGTTGGTACTGGGAACGCCAGCTGCAGGGAAAAACACCCACAGCCGGTGAGCATAAAGCTACGCCACCAGGAACTAATCCGACAGGCCGGCCGGTTGCACAGGTAACGCCCCCTGCTCTTGAGCGTCCTGAACAAAAAATTGCTGAAGTTAAAGTACAAGTTGCCGCGTATATTGCTGAACATCAGGCAGCTCAAGGAAGCCAAGAAGAACGGCCCTCTCTTGAGGCTTGCTGGGGTATTGCGCGGACATTTTATAAAGTAACTCAAGCAAAAGTGCGGTCCCAAGATGAAATAGGGCGCATGCTCCACAGACTAGAAGCCGCAGAACAAAAAGAAATCAAAGCTGCGCAAGCAGAAGATGCAGAACTCCCGGCGCAACGTATTTCTGACTTAGTTACATCAGCCCCAATCCTGGAACAGTTAACTAAATTGGTTAACCTTTATGAAAAAAACCAGGCAAAAAGGGCCACTCTTGGTGAGCAAGGGAAAAAAATAATAGATGCCATGAACGATGAAATAGCCATACTTTTTATGAATTTACGCCTTGATACTTTTGATGCGAACTATAGCATGACGTATCAAACATCACCTGCTCTTGAGGACTTATTCCGGCGCATTGATATCGAAAAGTATCAAACAAGAATAGCAGCCGATGAAGCTTTTTCTGATAAGCATCTTAACCTCAGAATTACCAAGATTGTCCGTTATCAAAAACATCAACAGCTGGCGGCTGTTCAAGATGATTTCCAGGAACCAGATGCTCCCGGCCACTTTGACCGTAAAGCATACGAAGCCCGACTTGCCGAAGAAACTGCCAGAGGCGAGCGAAAAAAAGAACGGGAACAAAAATTTGCTGAAGAAGAGAAAAAAGCTGCCGGACAAGCAGCGGCTTTACCCGCCTACCAGGCTTGGACCACTAATCTAACTCAAGCCCAACAAAATTTCTTGCGCAACGGCTGGCTAGCCGCACGCGTCCTGTATCATGAAGCACGCACAGAAAATCCTACCATGACCCAAGAAGAAGCTTTCAACTTGGTCCAGGGCATTATTAATGGCTATAAAGCACTTGATGGCAACCGATGGGTTATACCCGCAAGGGCCGAAAGCGCCATTCTTCTGGTATCACTCTTTATTGACACGATGCGCTTTCATAATGGTGACCTTACTTCGCCCTTTGGACAGTTATTTAATCAGCCGTTAGTAAATAATGATGTGGTAAGCCTCAATTTACTTGAGGGTATTGATAATTATGATTTGATACGAAACTATTGCTTGCTCGGAATTAACCCTGACAATGGCCTGCCTAACAATGATGATGAACATCAGCTGCTTAATATCATGATTTTGAACCGTGGAGAAGTAGGACCAGGCCTTAATGAGCGACAAAGGCAACGAGGGCGCCATCTATTTGCTGCGTACCAACAAAGGGACCCTGCCGTTATCGCTGAACGCGCTCGAATAGCAGCCGATGCCCAAGCTGCTGCACCAAGAAACTGGCGCGATATCGCCGGTGCTGCCGGTGCTGCCGCCGCTGCCCCAAGGGGCGGAGCAGGAGCTGGTGCACGTGCCGCTCGAGGTCGCGGACGCTAGGCTTCAGCCAAATTTATCAACTTACACCCAACCATTTACCCCGCCTCTTATTCTTTGGTAGGCTGGCACCGATACTTATAACCAACATTATAAAATCGGAAGACCCCAACCATGAACCATAGAAATTTTTTACGCGCTTTTAGCCTTGCGGCTTTTATCGCCCTGCCCTTACAAGCTACTAAAGACGTAAAATTTGATAGTCTTAATTCCGAAGTTCCTGGCGATGTCGCTTCCAAAGATTTACCTAAAAATAGTGAAAAATATGCTGAAGCTGCTCGCAGAAAAGCCCTCAGCCTGCTTGGCATCAAAGCAAGCAGCATTGCAGGAGTAGTGTTTACCGGCTACAAAATCATCTCCCTGAGAAAAAAGCCTTTTAGCCAACGCATGACACTCACCACGAAGGAATCAATTTTTGCTGCTACTATCGGTGGATTAGCGGTAACCAGCGGTGTTGAATATAGAACACAAAGCAGAAGACTTAAAGCTCTGCACGACAATAAGGCAGCCCATCCTAAAGCTACCCCGCCTGCTACTACTACCGAAAAAAAAGATGCTGATAAAGACAAAGAAAAAGATGCTGACACAAAATCCACAACAACAAGCAACACCAATAAACCACCTCATTTATAAAAAGTCAGTAATTCCCGCAAAAAAGTTACCTACTATACGAAAACTCTGCAGTAGGCTATGCTATTTTTATATTTTGTATACGCCTACTGCGGAGTAATACCCCCATGCCATTACACACTATTGAATTTATTATTGGTACTATCACCATTGTTTTAACCTATTTTATTTCGGTGACCTTAGTGGGCGCCGGCGAAGCTGCGGTAGCAGATTGGGCAGGTGATGACACACCGCGAGAAGCAGGTTTTTTATCTTTCGACCCACTCTATTACCTTGATGTTATAGGTTTCATTTGCACCGCATTGATCGGCTTTGGTTGGGGAAAAAACATTCCCTTTAACCCCAATAATGTTGATGAACCGCACAGAACGTGGAAAGTTTTTTTAGTGTATGCATCACAACCCTTTTTCTCATTACTCTTAGCGCTTATTGCTTTAGTTATTAATGTATTTTTAGTGGGCCAACGCTCATTAAACTTTGCATTCTGGAGCCTTTTTTCTAAAAATATTCCCCTACAGCAACTTGCCGCTACTTATCCAGAGCAATCATCCATTACGATTGTTTTTGTAGTACTTTTACTTTCATTTATTGCTCTTAATACGTTTATTGCAACCTGGAGCATGATCAACAATACCTTCCATTACATTCTCTTTATCGGCGCCGAACATGGGCACGATTATATGAAACACGCAGAAGCTTTATCCTTTTTTGGCCCACTAATCGTATTACTCTTATTCACCGGCCCCTTACGTTTTATCTTGTTACGAATAATGATTTCTATCGCCGCCCTTATTGGCAGCTGTTGTGGAGTAGTGGTATGAAGACCAATAAAATTTTTGAACAACTTGCGATTGGCGCCAGTTCTATAATTCCCGCAGAAGAAATGGTAAAAAAATTAGCGAGCGGCCGCCGCTTAGTAATCAAGCTCGGAGCTGATCCTACATCCCCCAATTTGCACCTTGGCCATGCGGTGGTACTCAGCAAAATGAAACAGTTTCAAGACATGGGCCATGATATTATCTTTTTGATTGGTGACTTTACCGCACGTATTGGCGACCCAACAGGCCGCTCAAAAACACGTCCGCCACTCACCGAAGAACAGATCGCCGCTAACAGTAAAACGTATCTAGAACAAGTAGGAAAAATTCTTGACCCTTCAAGAATTACCATTCGCTACAACTCAGAATGGCTTTCTAAAATTTCGAGCGCTGAATGGTTAACCCTTTGTGCCAAAGTAACCCTTGCTCGGTTAATTGAACGCGAAGATTTTGCAAAAAGGTTACACGACCATCAGCCAATTGGCTTCCATGAACTGTTTTACCCGATTCTGCAAGGATACGATTCAGTCGAACTTAAAGCCGATATCGAACTCGGCGGTACCGACCAAACATTCAACTTGCTTATGGGAAGATTTTTACAAGAACAGTTTGGTCAAGAACCCCAAGCTGTCATGACGGTCCCCCTTTTAGAGGGCCTTGACGGGGTCGCCAAGATGTCAAAATCATTAGGCAATGACATTGGGTTAACTGAGCCGGCAAACAACGCCTACGGCAAATTAATGTCGATTTCTGACGAACTTATGTGGCGATATTATTCTTTGCTTTTGCTGGCCTCAGAAACTGATATTGCTGTTATGAAGCAACAGGTCGAAGACAGTACCGTCCATCCGATGGACCTTAAAAAAGCGCTTGCTCATGGTATTATTGCTCGCTTTTGGAGCAAACATGAAGCGCAAGAAGCGCAACAAAACTTTGAAGAGCTTTTTCAGAAAAAAGATTACTCAAATGCGCAAGAATTTAATGTGCCTGCGGGCACCCCAACGCCACTCGCTCTTATTGAACTCATAAAAGTTGTCGGTGCCGCTGAAAGTTCTTCTGAAGCACGCCGATTGATTGTTGCTAATGCGGTAGCTATTAACGAGCATAAAGTTATCGACCCTAAAGCAATGGTTGAACTTAAACCAGGAACTTTGGTACGCATTGGTAAGCATCGGTTTTATCGGTTGAACTAACTTTACCTCGAAAATAGTCATGTATATTCTGCTTCTGGCATTACTCGCTCTACCGTTACCCTTACATGGCATGGAACATAAAGGTGAAGCTAAAGCTTCTACTAAAGCTGTTCCAGCGCATGCAGCTCACCAATCTACCGTATCATTGCCGGCTGCGGCCGTGGCACGGTTACGTGGCCTCGAGAGTCTTGCTCCTAAGGACCTCGAAACGACTAAAGCCCTAGGTGGCGCTCAGGCAAAACCAAAAGATGAATCAAAAGAAGAAAATATATATTTCGACCTCACGTATGAAAAATTTCTTGCAGGTTATAAAGGCTTTATGGAAGTTCAAAAAAAATTACTTTCCAATAAAGAAGAATGGCTCGACAATTCACCTATTAAATTTCCCAGTGAAGAATTCCAAGCGTATGTGCAGAAGGTGGTCGTACCCGCTGGTAGCAGTATTTTCCTTTTAGGCGATCTGCATGGCGATATGAATGCCCTAAATGAATTTATTACAAAGCTACGCGGTGATGGGATCCTCTCAAGTGAAGGAAAAATTATTGCTGCCAATACGTATATCATATTTGCGGGAGACTATACCGATCGCGGTCCAAATGGCGCTGAAGTACTAGCGACGCTGCTGCACCTTAAAATGAATAATCCTACGCAGGTATTGATGGCCCGTGGCAACCATGAAAGTGTTGATCAAAATAAAAGCGGCGATGTCTGCTTGTACGAGGAATTTAAGAAGAAATTCGGCGACAAGGCAGAAGCTGCATTTGCTTTATTGCCAGCGCTCTACAACAGCCTACCTGCCGCCATTCTTATAGGTACCGCAAATGCAGATGATGTGGTGAATTATATGCTCTGCTGCCATGGCACCCCCGAAGTACGCCATGACCTTCAACCGTTTTTAGCAAGCAAATACCAGTATGCCCGTATAATAAAGAATGATCTTCCCACCGTACTGGCGGCACTCACCGAACAACAAGAATCAAACTATTACTTTAGCGATAAACCATCTGATGGAACATTTATTGTTCTTGCTGACAAGCTCAATCAAAAAGAATTTACTGAAGCTATAGATTATCTTTGGGGCGACCTACAAGCTGATCCAAAAAAAGGCACTCAAATGACTACCGATAACCCCGATCGCGGTTGCGCATTAACATTGCGCTATGGTGAGCGATTAATCCGCGGACTTATGCAAATTTTCAGCTCAGAAAAAGCGCACATTAAAGCCATCTTCAGAGCGCATCAACATAACGATACTCACCCAACTTTATGCGATCCAGAAAACCATGGCTGCGCACGCCAGCCATGGGAAAGCCCCGTATTCACCACCATCGGCGCCCCCGGCATTATTAATATGCCCGTAATTTGTTGCGCATTAGAAATAACAACGCATGCTTCATTTGATCAATGGCAAATGACCCAACATTATCTTGAACTCCTAGGAAAAAATCTAACGTGGACAGCCGACACCCTGCGACTTACCCGGTGGAAAAACGATTTTGACCCAGAATGGCAAGACGGCGCCACAGAAGATGAGCCCTCCTAAAATGCCAATTTTAAGGCCTTTTGAACAAAGTCCCCAACCTGCTATGCTGAATAATAATCAGTAAATAATCAGGGAATCAACCAAAGGCCGCACCATGCAACGAAAAATATGCTTTATACTTGTTGTCCTCTCGACCCTGACCGGGCTATCGCTCCCCCTCAAAAAATCATCCGCCAACGGGCTTACCGTCTGGCTTAACCGCTGCTCAGAGATTGCAACATCACCTTTAACATTCACCGAATTTGACGCCGCCTACCAAAGCTTTATAGCGCTGCAAAAAAGGCTCCTTACCCCTGAAGGTTTATGGACCAACAACAACCCCATCAGCTTTGATGATGATGTCTTTCAGCCCTATACGCAAAAAGTTGTTATCCCTGCCGGCAGCAACGTTTATATCTGGGGTGACCTGCATGGTGACCTGCATGCGTTACAAAGAGCTTTAACTAAATTACAACAAGACGGTGTATTTAAAGAAGATTTTACCCTTAAGCCCAACAACTATTTCCTCTTTTTGGGTGATTATGTAGACCGCGGTCAAAATGGCACTGAAGTTATTTATACTCTCATGCGGCTGAAATTGGCGAACCCCCACCAGCTGTTTATGGCGCGGGGCAACCATGAAGATATTATCTATAACACACAGCGGAACGGCTTTATTAATGAACTAGCCAATAAATTTCCCCTACACCTAAAAAATCTGTGCGAAAAGCTGCCCAAACTGTACAGCAGTTTACCTATTGCTATCTTTTTAGGGTCCCCTGGTGCCAACAAAGAAACCAATTACATTATCTGCTGCCATGGCGCCATAGAATTGGGCTACCAGCCCGCAGGCCTTTTGGGTAAACCCGCCAAAGTTTTTGACCAAATTGAAAAACTGCATTGTAGCAAAGCTTTGGCCGCGCTCCAGGAATCTTCCTCGCAAGAACTGGTTCAGGGTGAAGCCCTCTATCAAAAAATAAAAGCCTTAGATGAAAAAGTTATCCTCAGCACCCACGACATGAGTGCTATGTGGGGGGATTTTAAGGCTGGGCCTGGCAGAACTGACCTTACGACCTTTAGCCCGAAAAGCGGACGGGGTATTACCTATGGTGAAAATTTAACAACAGAACTGCTTAATTATTACAGTAAGCCTCAAAATTGGCGTGTCCACGCTATGGTCCGTGGCCATCAGCACAACCCGAGCATGCCTGGTATTTTTAAGAATAGGCATAACAACGGCCTTTATCGGCAACCCTGGCAAGCGCCTATTTTTACCACCGTTGCCACCGATAGCATGCTGAGAACCGATAGCATGCATGGCTGTTTTTTACAGATAACGACCGCTACCAACTTTGCCGATTGGCAATTACATCACCAACACCAAATTTCAGCGCAAAGCTGGGTATCAAAAACAGACCTTCTTGCTGCCTGGCAAAACAATGACAACCCGGTAGCACCTAATCAGCGAAACCTTACTGAATAACATACGTATAGTTGGGCAATTTGACCGGATAGCCCACATTACTGCCACGCATATCACTTTCTTGGTCGCCTACAGAACCCAAGATGGTGTATCCCGCTTGAACCAGTTTTTCACGCTCAGCGGCTTTATAATCATGCGCCGAAATAGTTACCTTATCTGCAGGTCGCACAATCAACCGGTCAAAGCCGGTAAAATTATTGTTATTCAAATTTTTTAGGGTAGCATCATATTCATCATACCGGCGCCCTGTCAGGAAAATTACACGATATCCGCGATCCAGCAAATAATCATATAAACGCTTTACCGCCAATACGGCAGGCGCATCAGCACGCAATACCCAATCATGAAATAATTTGGGGATGTAACCAAATTGAATATCGCGCATGTCTTCATAGTTCGAAAGTACCGTATCATCAACGTCAAAAAGAACGACCGGCTTTGCTATTTTAGAAATATCTTGATGCTTGAAATGCTCAAACGCTGCGGCGACTGTGCGTTCTACCTCTTTATCAAAGGCCCCTGAAGCATAATAATCAACGATCTCTTGCTTTGCCACGCTCAAATTTATGGGCTTTTTATCACAACAGCCACTTAAAAAAAGTAGCAGTGCGGCTATGTTTAAACGATAAAAATACATGATTAAGATCCCCTAAAAAACTGTATTGTCTTCTTGGTATAATTTCCACACTAAATTACCCACATGGTACTTCAATTAAAACTTTTTAAGCAATAAAAAAGCCTTCCCAACAATTACTTGCTGGGAAGGCTGTCTAAAAATATTTAATTAAGAAATTTTAAGCGGCTGCTTTCAGATGATCTGCAAATTTTTTATTGAACTCAACTTTTCCGTCTCGTAAAATAGCTTCTGGCGTTTTGCCATCTTTATCTTTTAGGTTCTTGCCACCAAGTTTCAACATAAGCGTACCTACGGCAGCCCATTCCTGTGCACGGCGCTTGCTCAACTCAGTAAAGCCTTTATATTCACGTTCAACATCTTCAGCTTTTTCAAATTTAAAACCTTTACTCGCCATACCAGCAGCAAATTGCTCCGGAGTAACGGAAGCGTTAGCTCCATCAATTTCCATGCGGCGCGCAACATAATGCAATGCCGTTTGCCCTTGCGCATCCCAAACATTAATGTGCTGCGGCTTTAAACCTAAAGAAAACAGTCCGTGCGCCATTTGATACGGGCCCACTTGTTGCTCTTTGGCCTTTTGTTCCAAGCTATGTAACAAGTTTGGCTTTGATAAAGTCACCACACTGTTGAGGTTAACATCACATTCAGTAGTAATAAACTTTACCAAGGGTAACGCCCCTTGCTTAACCGCGTCATCAAGCAACTGAGTAAAAATCTCTTTTTCTGTCGGAACCCCAACAATACCGGGAGTTTTGGCCATAAGACCTACAATCTTTTTGACCGCCTGCTTAATTTCAGGGATCAAAGGCTCATGCCCTTGGGCAACGACCGAACCCAAAAATTTACGCATTTCTTCATACTTTTGCACATTGTTATGCCAATCTCGAGGACTAACTACTGAATTTTCTGGCTTTTTTGAGAAAAACCCCCAGGCTCCCGCCATCTGGCTACTCATCCCTACCACTAACAATGCAAATAAATAAAACATAGGAACCCTTTACGTAAAAAATCTCATCCCCCCAGTTTATCAAGAAATAAACAACTTAACAAATTATATCCTGTTATAAACAAAATTATGACTAATATGTAATATAAGGGCTTTTTATTTTTTCGAAATAGAGACAAAAACCACCAATTGACCGGTAGGCCCTCTTTTCTCATATATAAAATATTGTTTTACCTCACCCGCTTTGGGTAGGATGGAATACAGAGGGAAAAGAAGAAATGGGTTGTATAGGGGGGAATATGAAAACAGCCACACAGAAGAAAAATAATAGTTTGCCGGATGTACTCCCCATAATACCTACGATGGATGTAGTTGTATTTCCGCACATGATAGTACCGTTGCTGGTACTTGATGAGCGTATAGCGAAGGGCATCAATGCCGCGCTGGAAAACGACTCAAAAATGATTCTACTACTTGCTTCACGCAAACAGTCTCATACCCATCAAGGAGCTATTGGCACTAAGGATTTGTACGATGTTGGCACCATAGCTTCGGTTATGCGACTCATCAAACTGCCTGAAGGAGGCATCAAGATTTTAGTACAGGGCCACGGTAAGGCACGGGTTAAAAGCGTCATAGCGGACGAAGACATACTCAGCGCACAGGTTACACACATCGAATTTACCCCAGAAGAGCGCTCAACTGAAATTGCCGCACAGATAAAAAATATCAAGGGCATTTTAGAAAAAATGACCAGCTCAGGGCAGTCTCTGAGTCCAGACTTTAATATAATTCTTTCAAAAATGAGCGATCCTGAAAAAATAGCCGATTTTATTATTTCTCATTTGAGCCTTTCTGTTGAGCAAGCGCAGGCTTTGCTTGAATATGAATCGTACCCTGATTTCTTAGAAGCGCTCTACAAACACCTGGCACAAGAAATTGAAGTCTCTGAAGTCCAAGAGAAAATAAAAAACAGAGCTCGCGACTCGATGAATAAATCTCAAAAAGAATTTTATTTACGGGAACAGCTCAAGGCCATTAAAAAAGAATTAGGCGATGAAGATAGTGACGAGATTGAAAAGTTTCGCGCCAAGCTTGCTGAATTGAACCTGAACGAAGAAGCGTCAACGGAAATTACCCGCCAAATTAACAGATTAGAAAAAACATCACCTGATTCTATGGAAGCGGCTGTTTTGCGTAATTATCTTGATTGCGCTCTCGGCTTACCCTGGAATTACGAAACAGAGGACAATTTAAACCTCCAGCATGCACGCTCTGTTCTTGATACTGATCATTATGGCATGGATGACATCAAAGAAAGAATTCTTGATTTCATTTCTATTAAGACCCTTAAAAAAGATGGCAACACTCCTATTTTATGTCTTTATGGCCCTCCAGGGACCGGAAAAACATCCTTGGGCGCGTCTATTGCACGCAGCCTTGGCAGAGAATATTTCCGTGTTTCATTGGGCGGCGTTAAGGACGAAGCAGAAATTAGGGGTCATCGACGTACCTATGTGGGTGCTATGCCAGGCCGATTTATCCAAGGCCTTCGCAAGGCAAAATCAAAGAACCCGGTTATTATCATTGATGAGCTGGATAAAATTGGTGCGGACTTCCGCGGCGATCCTTCAGCGGCAATGCTTGAGGTTCTCGATCCACAACAAAACAAAACATTTTATGATAACTACTTAGGCATTCCTTTTGATCTTTCGCAGGTTATTTTTATTGCTACGGCTAACTCGCTTGAAACTCTTTCTGCGCCGTTGCGGGATCGTATGGAAATTATTCAACTTTCTGGCTACAGCATAGAAGAAAAGAAACAGATCGCTCAACGCCATTTGTTACGCCAAGCAATTGCAAGCTCGGGCCTACAACCGGAAAGTCTGACCATTGAACCGACCGTAGTTCAAACAATTATTCAGGACTACACCCGTGAATCTGGGGTGCGTGAACTGGAACGTTCGCTCAAAAAACTCTGCTCTAAAGCTGCACGTATGCTGGTAGAAACAGGTGAAAATCTTACCTGTACCGAAAAGAACATCGAGCAATACCTTGGCCCTCGCCGCTTTTCTGAAGATGCGCATGATCATGTACATAAAATTGGCATTTGCAATGGCCTTGCTTGGACATCACATGGCGGAGAAATGATCAAAATAGAAGCAATTACTATGCCTGGCAAAGGTCTTTTAATGCTCACCGGCCAACTTGGCGATGTCATGAAAGAATCAGCACAAGCAGCGTTAAGCTATATCCGCGCTCATGCAAAAGACTTTAACATCGATCCTAAAATGTTCACCGAGTATGATTTGCATATACACGTTCCTGCAGGCGGCGTACCAAAAGATGGCCCTTCAGCTGGTATAACTATGCTGACGTCACTTCTTTCGGTGCTCACTCAGCGGCGAATTAATGCAGAATATGCTATGACCGGTGAGATTAATTTGCGGGGTAATGTGATGGCAATTGGCGGCGTTAAAGAGAAAATATTAGCCGCTAAGCGCAATGGCGTTCCGCATGTTATATTACCGTCAAGGAATAAAAATGATATTATCGGCCTTGAAGGTATCCTTGAAGGTATAAATCTCATTTGGGTGGAACATGCCGATGAAATGCTCAGTCATGTATTATTACCAAACTAACAAGCAATATCCCCGTAGTAGCTTTGTGCTGCTACGGGCCCTTTTACTGAGTTTAGTGCTCGTAAGCAGCCTTTTTGGGCTTTCACCTACGATACTCATCGACCCCGGCCATGGGGGCAAATTTGAAGGCTGCCAAGGTGGCTACAAAAAATTGTGGGAAAAAGATTTAACGCTTGCTATGAGCAAAAAATTAGCCGAGCTCCTTCGTAAAGAAAATATCACCGTAACGCTCACGCGCACCACCGATATTCACTTAGCTGATGAACGGGAAGATGACCTAAAAGTCCGCGTCGCTATCATAAAAAAAACAGCTCCTGATATATTTGTTTCGCTGCACTTTAATACGGCGCCAACATCGTCAACGCGTGGCTTTGAAATTTATGTCCCCTACCATCAAAACGAGACTAATGCTTCCTATATGCTTGCCGCTGATATTCACCAAGCACTTGCGCACAACGCGGAGCAAAATTGGACCGGCAATTTTGGGAATATTAATACCTATGACCGCGGCATCCGTGCAGCCAATGTTACTATTTTTAAAGACATCACGTGCCCGGCGGTAATCATTGAACTGGATTATCTGAGCAACAAGGCAGCTGAAGCGCTGTTTGCTTCACCTGCTCATCAAACCCAAATTGCTACCGCATTAAAAGATGCGATCGTTAAGAATCTTTCGCGCAAGAAAACTAAAAAGTAGAATTGTTGTGAGCCTGGCAAGGCATAACTGAAAAGTATTTTTTAGATGAGCGTATAAGCAGGAACAGGCTATAAGGGCAAAACTAGCCCCGATAGGTCCCAACTCTATTCCTCCAACCAGCAAGCCAACGCCCTTCACCGCGTGCCGGTGGCGCATTTTTGACCCGCTCGGTAAGCACTTTATCTGCCGCATCAGCAAATTCATCAAGAGGATTATTCTGTTTGCCTGGCTGCATAGAAAGCAATACCTGCAACAAGCCCCAACCTTTTCCATTATACCGCTCAGCAAGCGCTGTGCCGGAACCTTTAAAGTTAAGATAATCGATCAAGGCATACATGCCTGCTGCACCCTGTGCTGCTATGCGGTCAAACTGCCGCTGAATAATTTTTTGCTCAGCCAGAGTACTTACGGCCAACATTTTTACTAATACTCCATCAAATTGCTGCACAATAAACTGGGCCTGTTCATCGAGCGTATTTGCTAATATGGTGCGCAGTTTCTGCACAATTTCGCTATTGCTCGCCGCTAAAAATTCTACTCGATTACACCACGGGCAACCGGTCTTTCCCCCTCCCGGTAAAAAGTCAAAGGAATGGCCGCGCGCCGCCAGAAAATCTATCAAATCGGGAAACTGCTCCGCAAAATCTTGCGCCACCCCCTTGGGAAACCAAATAAAATGACCTATACCAAGCGATGCAAAGTCTTCGCCAATATTCCAACACATTAAACCGTTTATCGTGCCGCCACACTCATTTTTCCATATCCTTTGGCCAAGTTTTTTGATCTCGGCAGAGGACAGCGACGGCGGGGCCGTAACCAAAAGGCAACTACTTGCGCTTATCACTAAAAAAATAATTTTTCTGAACCATTGCGTAATCATACTTAAAACCTCTCAACAAAAGTCTACATTAAAAATAAGGCTAATCGCGGCTAAGACGCAATAAAAAGTAAAAAGAAATATTTTTCTATATTTTATATACGAGAATATTTGTTCATGGTACCCTGTTTTTCATGTAGTAATTACTTAAAAATATTAAGACAACTTTTATTGTTTTACGGGGAAACCGTTATGGAAAATATCGGCACTATTTTACGGGCAAGCGGTACTATTATTGATGTACAATTTAATCCGGAAACCACGCCCGATATCTTTAATGAATTACATATTATCTGGCCGGCCAAAGGCGACAAGCCACAAAAAAAAGCCAGCCTCGAAGTTGAACAACAAATTGGTGACGGCGTTGTCCGCTGCATTGCGCTCGAAAATATTTACGGCGTACGCCGCGGGCTAGAAGTAGTGGATACTGGAGCGCCCATTAAGGTTCCGGTGGGCAATCCAACCCTGGGCCGCGTATTTGATGTGCTCGGCAGAACCATCGACGGTAAACCACCTATTAAAGAATCTGAACGATGGCCAATACACCGCAGCGCCCCAAGCTTTATTGAACAAAAAATCGAAGATGTTATCCAAGAAACCGGTATCAAAGTTATTGATCTGATGTGCCCTTACCTTAAGGGTTCAAAAATTGGCCTTTTTGGCGGCGCCGGCGTAGGAAAAACTATCTTAGTTACTGAACTTATTCGCAATATTGCGATCGAGCATAAAGGGGTTTCTGTCTTTACCGGTATTGGTGAGCGAACCCGCGAAGGCAATGAACTTTGGCTTGATATGCAGCGCTTTAACGTGCTTGATAAAGCAGTCCTCGTCTTTGGCCAAATGGGTGAAATGCCCGGCGCTCGTTTACGAGTCGGCCTTACTGGTCTTACGGTTGCTGAATATTTTAGAGATCACGAAAAAAAGGATGTGTTACTGTTTATTGATAACATTTTCCGCCTGGTGCAAGCCGGTTCAGAAGTATCCGCCCTTCTGGGTCGTATGCCTTCTGCGGTAGGCTACCAGCCAACCCTAGCATCTGAAATTGGCGCATTCCAAGAACGTATTACCAATACGGTCAATGGTGCTATTACGTCGATTCAGGCAATTTACGTACCTGCTGATGATATTACCGACCCGGCACCAGCAACAACGTTTGCCCATTTGGATGCGAGCACCGTACTTTCTCGTAAATTAGTGGAACTCGGATTATACCCTGCCATTGACCCGCTACAATCAAGCTCTAAGGGGCTTGCTGAAAACATTGTTGGGTCAAAACATTATCAGGTGGCTAACGCGGTACAAACTATTTTACAACGCTACAAAGAACTGCAAGACATTATTGCTATTTTGGGCATGGACGAGCTTTCTGATGAAGACAAAAAATTAGTAAATCGCGCAAAACGTATTCAAAAATTCCTTACCCAGCCGCTATTTACTGCTGAATTTTCGAGCGGGATCCCGGGGAAATATGTTGCTAAAGAGCGCACGGTAGAAGATTTTGAAAAAATAGTAAGCGGCAGCTGTGACCATCTTCCCGAATCAGCATTTTACATGGTTGGCACCCTTGATGAAGTCTATGCAAAAGCTGAAAGTTTAAAGGCAGAAATGGCATGATTTTAACCATCCTGGAGCCGACAAGCCGCCGCACCATGGAAATTGAGTGGGTCGACGTACACACCATCGAAGGTAGCCGTGTTATATTACCCGGCCATGAACGACTGATTGTCCAATTGTTGCCACAGAAGCCAATTTCTATAGGACTTTCTGGTGGCGCGATCAGCTCTATGCCCATTAATAATGGGCTCATTTCGGTCACCAAAGAAGAGATCTTATTAATCCTCGATAATTAAAGCGTTAATTGTCGCGTTAACCCTTCAATAACTCAAGCTGCAGCGACAGCTGGCCTAAAGACCATTGACGCGCGCAGCACCGCCCCCGTATCCTAAAGGGGATAGTTATTATTTCCAAAAAAGGGGGAATCCATGTTAGTTATGTTTCTTGAACAAGCACACGGTGTGTTATTTTTACTCAGCGGTGCACTCTGCTTACTGTATTATATTATCAACAATATCGGCTTACACGTACATTATGGCACCGGCATGATGCGTCCAATTCTTTGGAGCAGCGCTTTTGCTTTGTTACTTTCTTTACCATTAATGCCGTTTGTAACCAGCTGGATAGTTATTTCAACCGCAAGCATTACGTTCTTTGCGCTCAGCTACGCCATCTGGCAAACCATTTATCTAAGCACGCAGCATGATGTCAGCGTTCGCAATTTGATTGTGCCTGTTGCCATAGTAAACTTAATTGCTTGGGCTGTTGTAGCGTTTGTAAATTATAAATTTATTTCGCTTTTAACTTGCTGGGTTTCATCACTCTACGTATAATTGCCCATAACGTTAGTTTAAGTGCCGTTGTTTATGACAGCGGCACTTTTTTTATGCAAAAGCGCCCGCTATAACTTTTGGTAACACCATTCCGGCAAACCGCATACCAAAGCGATTGCCGCGTAAGGGTTGATGCTGATTGCCCAAAAAATACGGGCTTATTATATGTTCATTAACGTAGAGTATTGCCGCAAGCGTTCCGGTAAGCTTTGCTGCGTTACCCAATAACTTACCAACAGAGGTTGTGCTATTGGGTTGATCTGACCGCGTTGCAAAAAAATGAACAACAAGAGGCAGAAACGTAAGCCGCTGCGCCACAGAATGCTTCCAGGAAATGGCAGGCTGTGCCTCAGTAGGAAGAAATTTATTATCAATAAACGTATGTATATAATCACTGCCTTTTGCAAAAACTGCTATTAAGGCCATATCGCGCAGGGCAGCGGTCATATGCTCCCAAACTTTTACGGTTTGGTCAGCAAATAATGCTTCTGATGTTACGTCATCGCTTGCTGCTATAAAATTCAAAACTCTGACCGCTTTTTCCCACTCAGATTCCTGAGGTTCCGATTCATTTTTTGTTTTACTGATATAAGTACTTACCCCATTGATGGCTCGCCCAAAACTTGCTTCAGCACGTTGCAATAGCTTAAACATTATCACGTTCACGGTAGTATCCACCGCAACACGTACGCCAAAACGTTTCCAGGGTAAATTTTTTGCCCCGGCAACTACCGAAGCGGCCCGCTGGGTGTAACTGTTTGCAGCTATCGCCATGGATGATTGCCCCCAACAGTTGTTGGCAAGTAATAAACTAACAATAATAAGTCGCGCAATGTTGAACACAAATATCCTTAGGGGTTACGTTATATAAGTCGCGCAATTGCATAAGGCACCACGTCGCCCGCCAGCATGCCAAGGCGCTCTGATGCGGTATGCGGCACATCAATATTAAGGCGCATATCAATCATTTTCTTTGATAACATAGAAGCCAATGACCAACCACCTACAAGGGCAACTTCGGTGCTATATCTTTTTACTTTTTCGGGAATAGTATCACGCCTGCGTGAAGGTTGTTGTTCGAGCATTGTTCGTAGCGCTAAATAGAGCCCATAGGGAGCGATTATTTGCAAGCAACGGCGCGCGAAATGCAATTTGCCTACAACCGGGTGAAACTGCTGGTCAATCCAGGCACTTACGCCGTCTTGGCACATGTTTAAGGCTATTGATGCCGGCAACCAAGGGCCGGTAGTAAAGCCGGCAGCGTTATCTCTTTGTGCTGCTTTTATGCACATACGGGATGCAATTGCCAGTGGCAAATTGAGCCCCGCGG
>Ga0163144_10012671_pt1 | contig 17678 bp, 14 predicted proteins | sample OliLak19BULKMAT1_FD_123175 | JGI IMG/M metagenome (GOLD analysis project Ga0163144, IMG submission 123175) | Freshwater microbial mat bacterial communities from Lake Vanda, McMurdo Dry Valleys, Antarctica - Oligotrophic Lake LV.19.BULKMAT1 | ecosystem: Environmental > Aquatic > Freshwater >...
AGGTCGCGTTCGATCGCGGTCATTATCGCTATCATGGACGTATCAAGGCCCTTGCGGATGCGGCCCGCGAGGCGGGTTTGAATTTCTAACTGGTACGCAAAATCTCACCGCTCGCATCGCTGGGGCGGCATTCAAGGTAAGAAGTTATGGCCAGAGATCGCGAAAGTCGTCAGGATGGGCTGGAAGAGCGGGTCGTCAAAATTCGCCGTTGTGCCGCCGTGGTTAAGGGCGGGCGCCGCTTCAGCTTCAATGCGCTCGTCGTTGTCGGCGACAAGCACGGCCGGGTGTCTTGGGGTTATGGCAAGGCCAACGAAGTCCCGCCCGCGGTCGAGAAGGCCGCGAAGGATGCTCAGGAGACGCTGAAGCGTCAACTGCGCATCTCGCTTCGGGGCGAAACGATCCCCCATCGCGTGATTGGAAAATTCGGCGCGAGCAAAGTGGTGATGATTCCGGCCCGTCCGGGAACGGGCGTCAAGGCCGGCCCCGGCGTTCGCGACGTGCTCGAATGCTGTGGTATCCACAACATTCTTACCAAGACGCACGGCAGCACGAATCCTCTCAACCTCGTCAAGGCGACCATTCAAGGTCTCTTGCAACTGCGGACGCGCGAGGAAGTCGCCCAACTGCGAGGAGTCACGCTCTAATGGATCTTAGTACCGTACATCACGGCATTGTTCGCCGCAAGAAAAAGAAGCGCGTGGGACGCGGCGTGGGCAGCGGCCACGGCAAGACCGCCAGTCGCGGCCACAAGGGGCAGTACGCCAGCGCCGGCGCCAAGATGTTCCAGTGGACATTCGAAGGCGGCCAGATGCCGTTGTTTCGCCGCATGCCCAAGCGGGGATTCAGCCATGCGACCTGGGCCAAGTATTATCTGGTCGTGAACGTCGGTGATCTGGAGAAGGCTTTTAACGACGGCGACAGCGTCGACTTGGAAGCGCTCCGCAAGGTCGGCTTGGCTAACGGACCTTCGGACGGCGTTCGCATCCTTGGCCAGGGCGAATTGACCAAGAGGTTGACAATTCTCGCCAACCACTTTTCCAAGACCGCCTCGGAAAAGATCAAGGCGAAAGGGGGCTCGACCGAACTGATCCCGCCCCCGAAAAAGCCGAAGAGAAATAAGATGAAGACCCGAGGCGAGAAGAAGGCGTGAGACCGGCTGGATGTCGGTCGATGAACAAGGAGCAAGAATCTCGAAGCCAGGAGTAAGCGGAATCTTACTGACCCTGGCTTCTTTTCTTGGCAGTTTCTCTTGCCTTTTTTCCTTAAGCTTCTTACCCTTCCGGTAAATCCGGATCGAGGGACGATACGATGGCGACGGCGATGTCGAGTGTGCGAAGTGGTTTGGCCGGCTTGGCTCAAAGCCGGCTCGTGACCATTTTCAAGATCAAGGAATTGCGGATCAAGATCCTCATTACCTTGATGTTCCTGGCAATCTATCGCGTCGGATTTCACGTTCCGCTGCCGATGATCAACCAGGAAGAAATGACCCGCGCCCTGTCGGGGTCCGATCAGGGCCTCCTTGGCATGATCTCGATGTTCTCCGGCGGCAGCCTGAGCCAAAGCACGATCTTCGGCTTGGGCATCATGCCGTACATCTCCGCGTCGATTATCTTCCAGCTGTTGGGCAGCATCTATCCGCCTTTGGAAAAGCTGCAAAAGGAAGGCGAAGCCGGCCGCAAGAAGATCAACGAATATACTCGTTACGCGACGGTTTTTATCTGCGTCATTCAGGCGTGGTTCTGGGTTAGCTACATTGGCCGGGCCAAGACAAGCGGCGGGATGGGGTTAGCCTATCCAGACTTCTACACATTCGGATACGCGTTTAACTCCATCTTACTCATGACCGTCGGCACATTATTTTTGATGTGGATCGGCGAGCAGATCGATGAATACGGCATCGGCAACGGCATTAGTTTGATCATCATGGCGGGCATCGTCGCCAGAATGCCCGACGCGTTTCTGTCTTTGTTCTTCGAACAGGGTAAATTCAATTCGGACGTATTCCGCTTGGGCGGCAGCGGAGCGGGAGGAACGATCGGACTCGAAAAAATTGTCGTTCTCGTCGTGCTCTTCGTCGCCATCGTCGTCGGCGTGATCGCCATCACCAAGGGACAACGCCGGATCCCGACCCAATCGGCGAAGCACGTTCGTGGTCGACGCGTCTACGGCGGCACGCGGCAGTTTCTGCCCTTGCGTGTCAATCAAGCCGGCGTCATGCCCGTCATCTTCGCGAGCAGCTTGCTCATTATCCCGTCGTTCCTCTTCAAGTGGATTTATGGCACCTGGTATTGGAATTGGGCGGGCAACATTTCCGCTTCGCTGGAACGCCAGGGCTACCTTTACAACATCATGTTCATCGTTCTGATCTACTTCTTCTGCTACTTCTGGACGGCCATCACGTTCAATCCCAAAGACATGGCCAACAACCTCAAAGACTACGGCAGTTTCATTCCCGGTTATCGCCCGGGCAAGCGGACCGCCGATTATCTGGAAAAGGTGATTTTGCGAATCACCTATGTCGGCGCCGCATTCCTCGCCGTTGTGGCGATCATTCCCAGCGTCGTCGCCGGCCTCATGGAAGTGAACTACGCGGTCGCCAGCTTTTACGGCGGCACCGGATTGCTGATCGTCGTCAGCGTGGCCCTTGACTTGGTTCAGAAAATCAACAGCCATTTGGTCATGCGAAACTATCCCGGCCTCACCGACGATTGACGCTTGCAACTGCCCGCGGCGATATGGCCGCGGGCATTTTTTTTTTCCGATTCCCCCGGAAGTCCAGATTTATCCCAAATTCCGAATCGACCGGCCGGCTTTTCCCTTGTGGCTTGGCTTGAGGTTCTCCAGAATAGGGGCATGCTGGATGAATCCGCGTCCTAGCGGACGCCTCAAGGCAACGGAAGTATGCGACTTATCATTCTCGGTCCCCCCGGCAGCGGTAAAGGGACGCAGGCCATGTTATTGAGCCAGCGTTGGGGGATAGTGCATATTTCGACCGGGGACATCTTCCGCCGGGCCATTCGCGAGCAAACGGCGGAAGGCAAGGTCGCGCAACCTTATATCGCCAAGGGGCAGCTTGTGCCCGACGAAGTCGTCAACGACATCGTCGCCTCGCGCTTTCGCAGCGAGGACGTCCCCCGCGAATTCATCCTCGACGGCTACCCCCGGACCGCCCCCCAAGCCCGCAATCTTGACGTGGTTCTCAAGGAGAACCACCTCGGTCTGGACGGGGTGATCTTTCTGGACGTCGATGACAAGGAAATCATCAAGCGCCTCGCCGGGCGTTGGAATTGCCCGAACACCGCCTGTTTGGAAACATTCAATACCTTTCAAAAGATACCTGCCGTCGCGGGAGTTTGCGACTCGTGCGGATCGAAACTGATTCAGCGTGAAGACGACCGCGAAGATACTGTTCGCCAGCGTTTGGAAGTGTTTCATCAGGTGAACGACGCGCTGCTCGCCCATTATGAGAACCAGAAATTGCTGGTACGCGTCTCGGGCAAGGGCGATATTGGAACCATCTATCAAGACCTGGAGAAGAAGTTGTCCGCTCGCAAGTCGGCCGCGCGCGAGACTTGACTCCCAGTCCGGCGGGTGAGACGAATTTTCGTGTGGCTTATGGTTGTCTGCTCCTGGCTCATTAGGCGGCGGGGCAATGATTTGGAATCTCTTTCGAGGCCTGTTTTCCGTGCTACGGACCGCGTTTCAAGCGCCCCCTGAACTCAAGTCGCCGCGCGAAGTCGCGCTCATGCGCGAAGCCGGCAAGCTGGTCGCGCAGGCCCATCGCCTCTGTCGCGAGCTCGCCAAGCCCGGCGTGCGCACCATCGATATCGACCGCGTCGTCGATCAACTGTACGCCCGCCACGGCGCCATTCCGCTCTTCAAAGGCTATCCCGGCCAAAACAACAAGCAGCCCTTCCCGGCCAGCACCTGCATCTCGATCAACGAGCAGATCGTCCACGGCGTGCCCGGCAACCGCGAGATCCGCGACGGCGACTTGGTCAAAATCGACACCGCCTGCAAGCTCAACGGCTGGTGCGCCGACGCCGCCTCAACGATCATGGTCGGCAACGTCCGACCCGAACGCCGCCGACTTGTCGAAGTCTCCGAACAGGTGCTGCAAATCGCCATCGACGAGATGCCCAAGCGCCGCTGGTGGTCCGAAATCGCCGCCCGCATGCAGCGCCACGTCGAGATCAACGGCTTTTCCGTGGTAGAGCAATACGTCGGCCACGGCATCGGCCGCACCATGCACGAGAACCCGCAGGTGCCCAACTACGTCACCCGCGACGTCAAGAAACACGACTTCCGCCTGGAACCCGGCCTGGTCCTCGCCGTCGAGCCGATGCTGAACATGGGCCGCTCCGACACCCGAACCCTCCCCGACCATTGGACCGTCGTCACCAAAGACGGCATGCCCAGCGCCCACGTTGAACACACCCTCGCCCTGACGGAAAACGGCGTCGAAATCATCACGCGCGACGGCGATTAGTGATTTGTCTGTCGGAGAGAGTATTCCAAATGGGATGGGAGTGGCACGATGACCACCGCATTGGCGTATGAAGAGTTTATCGACTTTCTCGCTGCGGGAACAACGCCGCAATCAATCATTGATTACAAACCGTCGCAACAAGCACGCGATCGGATCGCGGAATTGCTTCAAAGACATAAATCCGATGGATTGCCTCCCGATGAGGAATCGGAGTTGAACCATTTCCTTGAAATTGAACATCTCATGCGCATGGCAAAAGCCCGTGCCCGAAAAAATATCGCAAACGCTTGAGCGCGAGTATGTCCGAGACCTACATTTCGACCGACTTGCGTAGATTGGTTTACGCTCGAGCCGATGGGCTTTGTGAATACTGTCTGATTGCGGATGAAGACACCTTTTTCGGATGCCAAATAGATCACATTATTGCCGCGAAGCACGGAGGGCCGACCAAGAGCGAGAATCTCGCGCTGGCATGTGCGACTTGCAATCGCTCCAAGGGAAGTGACATTGGAACCTTGAATTGGACGTCTAAAGAATTTATTCCATTCTTTAATCCTAGGACGGATAGGTGGTATGAGCACTTTCTGCTCGTACGGACTCGCATTCAAACACTCACATCCGTCGGCGAGGGGACCGCACGGATTTTGGGTTTCAACGATCCAAATCGCCTCCTTGAACGAAAAATACTGATTGAAGTCGGTCGATACCCTTCGAATCCAGCTAAAATGCGAATGCAACTCACAACGAGTTGAAGCTTGGCTTGAACTACGCCGTATCAGGAGAATCCGCCATGCGCGTTCCGTCCTTGACCCCGCTGATTTTAGGAGCCGTCATGTTGACCGCCGCAACGTCCGCTCACGCCGATGAGGAGACCACGGTGGAGGCCAAGGAATTCATCGCGACCTTCGTCGAGAAGTTCCGCCCCTTGGACGTCGCCGGCGCCCGCGCTTGGTGGGACGCGAATATCACCGGCAAGGACGAGGACTTCAAACGCAAGGAAGAGGCGCAAAACGCAATCGACGCCATGCTCTCCGACAAGGAGACTTTCGCCAAGGCCAAGAAGCTCAAGGATTCCGGCAAGATCGACGATCCGACCACGCAGCGGGCCATCCAGGTCATCTACCTCATGCACATCGAAAAGCAGGTCGACGAGGATCTGCTCAAACAGCTGACCTCGCTGGGCAACAAGCTCGAAAAGACCTTCGCCAATTTTCGCGCCAAGGTCGACGGCAAGGAAATGACCGACGCCCAGGTCCGCGAGATTCTGAAGACATCCAAGCTCACCGAACGCCGCAAGGCTGTCTATGAGGCGAGCAAGGAAATCGGCAAACTCGTCGAGAAGGATCTGGCCGAACTCGTCCGCCTCCGCAATCAGGTGGCCAAGAAGCTGGGTTTCGCCAACTACCATGCCTTGCAACTATTCGTCAACGAGCAAAACGGCGGCGACCTCATCAAGCTCTTCGATGAACTCGACGACCTGACGCGCGAACCGTTCGCGATGGCGAAGGCGGCCATCGATATCGAGTTGGCCAAGAATTGCGGCGTCAAAGCCGCGGATTTGATGCCCTGGCATTACCACGATCCCTTTTTTCAAGAAGCCCCCGCCGTCTTCAAAACCGACTTCGACAAGATCTACCAGAGCCAAGACCACGTCGCCCTGTGCCGCGATTTCTATCGTGGCATCGGCTTGCCGATCGATCTGGTGATCGAACGCTCCGGCGACTTCAAGCCGGCCAAGGGCAAAAACCCCCATGCCTTCTGCATCGACATCACCCGCGACGGCACTGATGTCCGCGTGCTCGCCAACGTCGTGCCCAACGAATACTGGATGAGCACGATGCTGCACGAGATGGGCCATGCCGTCTATAGCAGCATCAACATCCCCGAGACGCTGCCCTATGTTCTGCGCACCGAAGCGCACATCCTCACGACCGAGGGGATCGCGATGATGTTCGAGAAAATGTCCAAACGCCGCGGCTGGCTGGAAAAAATGGGCGTCAAGGTCGACGATCCGGACTCCTTCGACGAGGCCGCCCGGCGCTCGATGAGCCATCGCCTCCTCATCTTCTCCCGCTGGTGTCAGGTAATGCTGCGCTTCGAAAAGGGCATGTACGAGAATCCCGATCAGGATCTCAACAAGCTCTGGTGGGACATGGTCGAAAAGTATCAGATGCTCAAACGCCCCGAAGGCCGCAGCGCCCCGGATTACGGCAGCAAGTTCCACATCATCGGCGCCCCGGTCTACTACCACAATTACATGATGGGCGAGTTATTCGCCTCGCAATTGCATCACGCGATCACGCGCGACCTCTACAAGGGCAGCCACCCCGATACGGTCGTCTACGTCGGCAACAAGGACGTGGGCGAATACCTCCGCCGCCACGTCTTCCAGCCCGGCCGCACCCTTTCCTGGAATGAGTTGACCCGGCACGCGACGGGGGCGGGTCTCAACGCGAAGGCGTTTGCCCAGGACTTCGGCGGCAAATGATCGCCGCTTGTACCGCATCGTTCACGACAGGGTGGCCGGGGTTGAGCATGGATGCGAAACCCCGCCGGAAGCGCCAGGCAACAGTGAGGACAGGCCGGGGCTTGGACTCCGATACTTTAAAGCCGCGGCTTGTTCGCCAGCCCCGGCCACTCGCCAAATCATTCGGGACGCTGGTTCGCAAGCCGCCGGCGCAACGTCTGCACCGGTATCCGCGGCAACGTCTTCACCGGACTGCTCAACTTGCCAAGGATGCGCTGCAGACTCATGTTCGCGACCTGCGGAAACAACTCCATCTGCACCGCGAGCGCGGCCAATATATGCTCCTCGCGCAGCAAGTTCATCTCGCGCGCGACATGCCCGAATTTGCTCTGATCCCGGCGCTTGCGCATGGCGAACAGCACGCGCTCGACTTCCTCGTGGGTGAGCACCTGCAGTTCGACGAGGATCTGGCCGATACGCTTGGATTCCGTCATGCGACACTCCGTAGGGGTCGGGATTCCAAGCATAGCTTTTTTTTTTCGCGGCGGGGTGGCATCTCCATCGTGGCGCGTGCCAAGCTTTGGCGGATCCCTTGCGGCGGCTGATTCGCCCGCGATCGCGCCGCCAAAGCATGCGAACAGGCAGCGGTCTTCGTCCTTGGTATTCGCTTGCGACAGGCAATAACCAGGGTATCATCGTAGGTAATGACCACGCCTCACCGCAAGCAGTTTCGCAGTTACAACATTCCCGCGCATGCCAATGCAAGTGCCGGCTCTCTTTTCATTCGCGAAGGAATCGGGCGCAATGTAAGCGGATCCGCGTAAGCCTGGTTTGACCTCTGGCTTATGCGGATCCGCTCTATTCCCACCACGGCGGGCTAACGCCGCGCCGCTCGCCGGTTACGCGATGATGTCGCGGGCGATGTTGCCGTGGATGTCGGTGAGGCTGTAATCGCGACCGCCGTAACGATAGGTGAGGCGTTGATGATCCAGCCCCATGAGGTGCAGGATCGTCGCATGCAGGTCATGATGGTGCAACGGGTTCTCGACGGCCCGGATGCCGTGCTCATCGGTGGCCCCGTAACGCATGCCGCCCTTGACCCCGCCGCCGGCCATCCACATGGAGAAGCCGGCCGAGTTATGGTCGCGGCCGTTAGTCCCTTGCCCCATCGGCGTCCGACCAAACTCGCCGCCCCAAACCACGAGCGTATCTTCCAAGAGACCCCGCTGCTTCAGATCGGTCAACAGGGCGGCGATCGGCTGGTCGATCTGGCCGCACAATTGAGGAAGGCGCGTGTTGAGCGCGTTGTGCGTGTCCCAATTGCCGTGGGAGACTTCGATGAAACGAACGCCCGCCTCGGCGAAGCGCCGGGCCATGAGGCATTGACGGCCGAAGTCGTCGGTTTGGCCGCCGCCGATGCCGTACATGTCGCGGACGCGTTGCGGTTCGCGGGTCAGGTCCATCAGTGCGGGCACGGACGCCTGCATGCGGAAGCCAAGCTCGAAGGAATCGATGACGCCCTCAATCTCCGGGTGTACTTCCTGGCGGCCGAGGAAATCGCGGTTCATCCCTTGCAGGAGATCCATCTGGCGGCGCTGTTGGGCGGCGCCGAACGGATTGGTGAGATTGCCGACGGTGGCGCGAGAAACCGGCGTGCCTTGATCGCCGATGCGCGTGCCCTGAAACGCGGCCGGCAGAAAGGCGCTGGAGTAATTCTGCGCTCCGCCCAGGTCGGACGGAGGACTGATGGTGATGTAGCCGGGCAGATCCTGATTCTCGCTCCCCAGGCCGTAGAGAATCCACGCTCCCATGGAGGGACGGGTGAAGCGGAATTCGCCCGTGTGCAACATCAGGAAGGATTGCGGATGGTTGGGGATGTTCGTGTTCAGGCTATTGAGCAAGCAAAGGTCGTCGGCATGTTCCGCCACGTTGGAGAACAGCGTCGAGATCGGCAGACCGCTTTGACCGCTCTGGGGAAACTCCCAAGGCGAGCGCAAGAACGCTCGGCCGTTGCCCCGCACCAAGCCGCCTCGACCGCCGCCGCTAAAGGTCTGGCCATGATCGCGAATGAGGGCGGGCTTGTAGTCGAACGTGTCCACATGCGACGGTCCGCCGCGCATGCACAGGAAGATGACGCGCTTCGCCTTCGCGGGATGATGCGGCGTCTTCGGCGCCAGCGGATTGACGTAGGTCGGCGTTCCCGAAGCCCGGGCCGCCTCCTGGGATGCCAAGCCCGCCAAGGCCAAATAGCCGAAGCCGCACGAGGTGCTCTTGAGCCATTGTCGACGGGAAAGATTCTGCGGATTCATATCTGCTCCCGAAATAAAAAGGGCGTTTAGGACTTCTCGAAGGACAAGTTCCCGATTCTTCCCTCGCCGCTTGCGGCTTAGCGTTCGCATCGCCAAACGAATCGGGAAGTTGTTTATCGAGCGATGCTTAATTTCGTGTATTCGATGGATCACTGTACATAACGAAACTCTGCGGAGGCCAAGATCGCCTGGCAAAAGCTCGTCCAGGCTTGCGTCGCATTTGATGCCTTAGTCGTCTCGGCAAGGAAGGCTTGCGCACGCTTCTGATCGATGTCGCGCGCCGGCCGGCCCAGGGCAAGTCGATACGCCGCGTCGATCCGTTGCGCCTCGGTTTGATCTTTGGGTTCCAGTAGGCGGGCCGCGAAACTCTTCGCTTCCCCAACTACGAACGGGCTGTTCATCATGAAAAGCGCCTGGCTCGGCACGGTGGTCACTTCCCGCTGCGCGACGACAAGATTCGGATTGGCGACGTCGAACAGCGACAAGATTTCCGCCATCGGAGCGCCGCGCACCATCGCGAGATAAACGCTGCGGTTGCGGATATCCGTGAGGGTGAATCCCCCTTTCATCGCCATCCCCTTCGCCATGCCCAGGGCGGAACCTTTGAGCGGCGCCGGATCCAACCGACCGCTGACCGCGAGCATGGCATCGCGGATCGACTCCGCATCCAGACGCCGCGTGCGCGCCCGCCAAAGATACGTCGTCTCCGCATCGATCTTGTAATTGGCGGCATCGTGCTCGCTGCTGAGTTGATACACCCGGCTCAGCGCGATCTCGCGAATCATCGCCTTGGTCGACCATTTGAGATCGACGAAACGCAACGCCAGGTAATCGAGCAACTCGGGGTGCGTGGGCAATTCGCCCAGTTGGCCGAAGTTGTCGGGCGTGGGCACGATCCCCTGTCCGAACAGGTGTTGCCAGATGCGATTGACGGCCACTCGTGCGGTGAGCGGATTCTCTGGCCGCGTCAGCCATTGAGCTAGTTCGAGCCGGCCGCTGCCGGACTTGATGGCGGGCGCGGGATTGTGGAAGCTGACCGCGGTGAGCAAGCCGCGTGGGATGCGATCGCCCTTTTTGGTGCTGTCGCCGCGCACGCAAAGATTGGTGTCGACGACCTTGCCTTCGCCGACGCCCATGGTGAAGCTGCCGTCGGAGAGGCGATGGTAGCCGCCGGTTCCCTTGGCGCCCTTGCCGCCGGGGCCGAAGAGCGGATTGCTGCTCTCGAAGATGCCGGCGAGCGAATAGTATTCCTTGGTCGGGAACGGATCGAACTTGTGGTCATGGCAACGGGCGCACATGACGCTCATACCCAAAACCGCCCGGCTCGTCACATCGATCTGATCCGCGATGATGTCCATCTTGTAATCGGGATTGTTCTGCGCCCGCGGCTTGGACGTCAGGGCGAGAAAACCCGTCGCGATCATCTGATCGTCCTTCGCGTCCGCATCCTTCGCCGGAAGCAGGTCGCCCGCGATTTGCTCGGCAATAAAGCGATCGTACGGTTTATCCTGGTTGTACGCGTCGATGACCCAATCCCGGAATCGGTAGGCGTAAGGGAAGGGAACGTTGTCCGCGTTGCCGTTGGATTCCGCATAACGGGCGACGTCCAGCCAATGCCGGCCCCAGCGCTCGCCAAAATGCTTGGAGGCGAGCAAGCGGTCGACGACTTTTTCGATCGCATTGGCCGACTTGTCGCCGACGAAGGCGTCAATCTCGGCCGGCGTGGGCGGCAGTCCGATGATATCGAAGGAGAGGCGGCGCAGCAGCGTGTGGCGATCCGCGTCCTTGACCGGCGTAAGTCCCTTCGCTTCCATCACGCCCAGCGCGAACCGATCAAGGTTGCCCCGTGCCCAGGTGGTGTTCTTCACCTTGGGCGGATCTTTCTTGACGGGCGGAACGAACGACCAAAACGACTTGGCGTCTTCGAGCGAGAGGGTGGTATACCCCTTGCCGCCGGATGCCCCGCCGCGCGGATCGGGCGCTCCCATTTGCACCCAGCGGACGAAATCTTGAATGACGTTTTCCGGCAGCTTCGTCTTGGGCGGCATCTTCATCTCCTGATGCCGCAGCGCGCGGATCAGCAGACTCTTCTCGGGCTGGCCGGGAATCAGGATTGGCCCGCTGTCGCCACCCTCGGCGAGACCAAGGCGCGTATCCAGCAGCAATCCGCCCTTCACCTTGCTCGACTTGGCCGAATGGCATTCGTAACACTGCGTCGCGAGCACCGGCCGAATCTTGGTCTCGAAGAACTCGATAGCCCGCGGATCTTTGGTCGGGGTTTGCGATGACGCCGTGCCGACAACCACCAGCCAGGCGGCCAAGGAAAGCGGCGCCCAACTAAGCCTTGAGGTCATTTTTCAGCCCTCCGGAACAAACGTTCACATCCGTAGAATTGCATGCAACCAAGAATTCAACCCGCTTCTTTCAGATTGGTTCCGACTTTCCTAAAATTTCCCAATCATCGCGAAGGCGGCTTCCCGTCGCCTCGCATCACGGAGGCCGGTCATGCGTGTTGCTCATTTCGACCCTTTCAGCGGCATCAGCGGCGACATGACCCTCGGCGCCTTGCTCGACGCCGGCGTTCCCGCCGAACCCGTCATCGAGGGCATCGCCTCGCTCGGGCTGCCCATCCAGATCAAAGTCGAAAAAGTCCGCAAAGGCGGCTTCGCGGCGACATACGTCAAAATCGAGGCGCCGCACGAGCACAAACATCGTCATTTGCATCACATTGAAGCGATTATCGCACAGGGCAAGCTCAGTGACAGGCAACGCGATCTCGCTAACCGCATCTTCCGCCGCCTGGGCGAAGCCGAGGCCGCCGCCCATGGCATCGAACTCAAGAAAGTCCATTTCCACGAAGTCGGCGCCCTCGACAGCATCGCCGACATCGTCGGCAGCGCCATCGCCCTCGATCTGCTCGGCGTCGACAAGTTCACCAGCGGTCCGGTCGCCATCGGCGGCGGCATGATCCAGTGCGAACATGGCATGATGCCCGTCCCCGCCCCCGCGACCGCCGTCCTGCTCAAAGGAGTGCCGCTTCGCCCCTGCTCCATCCAAACCGAATTGACCACCCCCACCGGCGCCGCCATCCTGACGAGCGTCGTCACCGAATACAGCGACCAACCAACCTTCCTCATCGAAACCATCGGCCAAGGCGCCGGCACCAAAGACTTCCCCGAACAACCCAACGTCCTCCGCATCTTCCTGGGCCAGGCGAGCCAGGAGCGTCAGCGACTGGAGGATGAGCGTCAGCGACTGCAGGATGCGCCTCCGCGACCCGATCTCGCCCACGACACCATCTACCTCCTCGAAACCAACCTCGACGACGTCCCCGGCGAAGTCGTCGGTTACTGCTTCGAGCGCCTCTTCGCCGCCGGCGCCCTCGATGTTTACACCATGCCGATCACCATGAAGAAAAACCGCCCCGGCATCCTCCTCAGCGCCTTGGTGGACGAGACGAACCTAGAAGCCATCGAAGACGTCCTCTTTCTTGAGACGGGCACCCTCGGCGTCCGCCGCGTGCGCATGGAACGCGCCAAGCTGCACCGCAAACCAGCCGTCGTCGAAACGCAATGGGGCCCCATCCGCGGCAAGCTCGCCTGGCGCGAAGGACAGACGCCGCGCTTCTCCCCGGAATACGACGACTGCGCCCGCGTCGCCCGCGACCAGCGCGTCTCCCTGCAAGACGTATACAATCATGCCTTGACCGCGTATCGAGGTTAATCCCATAGGCGAGCCGGGTGGCGTTAGCCCCCGGAGGAAAATATCAGTTTCCGCTGACGCACTCCGGGGGCTGACGCCACCCGGCTCGCCGTACTTTTTTAGACAAGTTTCGCAATGCTCACCGCCAATCAAATTCGCCAGCAATTCATCGATTTCTTCGTCGAACGAGGCCATACCTTCGTTCCTTCTTCGTCCGTGGTGCCCCACGGCGACGACACGCTGCTCTTCGCCAACGCCGGCATGAACCAGTTCAAGGACGTCTTCCTCGCCACGGGGTCGCGGCCCTACCAACGAGCGGCGAACACGCAAAAGTGCATCCGCGCCGGCGGCAAACACAACGACCTCGACGACGTCGGCAAGGATACCTATCACCACACCTTCTTCGAGATGCTCGGCAACTGGTCCTTCGGCGATTACTTCAAAAAAGAAGCGATCGAATGGGCCTGGGATCTGCTCACGCGCGTCTGGGGTCTCGACAAGTCGCGCCTGCACGTCACCGTCTTCGAAGGCGATCCCGACAACGGCGTCCCCCACGACGAAGAGGCCGCCACCTACTGGCGCGACCTCGCCGGCGTCGACCCCGTTCACATCCATTTGGGCAACAAGAAAGACAACTTCTGGGAGATGGGCGAGACCGGCCCCTGCGGTCCTTGCACCGAGATTCACTACGACTGCACCCCGGACAAGTCAGGCCATTCCCTCGTCAACAAAGGTTCTCCCGACGTCATCGAAATCTGGAACCTCGTCTTCATCCAGTTCAATCGCAACGAAGATCGAAGCCTGACCCCTTTGCCGGCCCAGCACGTCGACACCGGCATGGGCTTCGAACGCATCACGGCCGTCATCCAGGGGAAGACGAGCAACTACGACACCGACATCTTCACGCCGATCTTGGCCGCCCTCGGAGAACTGACGGCCAAGCAATATCAGGGCAAGCTCGAAGACATGATCGACATCGGCTTCCGCGCCATCGCCGACCATTTGCGCATGGCGACGTTCGCGATCACGGACGGGGCCAGGCCGGGCAACAAGAAACGTGATGCGGTGTTGCGCAGCGTCATTCGTCGGGCGGTGCGCTTCGGGTATCAGTATTTCGAACGCCGCGAACCCTTCCTCTTTCGGCTCGTGCCCGTGTTGATCGAACAGATGGGCGAGGCGTTTCCCGAACTGCGCCGCAAGCCGCAACAAGTCATCGAAGTGATCCGCGTTGAGGAAGCGGAATTCTTCAAGACGATTCAGCGCGGCATGACGCATTTTCAAAACGCGGTCGTCAAGGCGCAAGAAGCGGCGGAAGTGGATGTCGGCGGCGAAGTGGGCACCGTCGCCCGCATCAGCGGCGACGACGCGGCGAACCTGCAAACCACCTATGGCTTCCCCATCGACCTGACCGCCCAAATGGCGCTCGAATCCGGCTTGGCGCTGGACCTGGAAGGTTTTCACCAAGCCATGGATCGTCATCGCCATATCTCCGGTCAAGGCCGTGAGAAAATGGTTTTGAGCGCCGTCCAGGGCGATTTGCCTCCGACCGATGATCGGCTCAAGTACAAGGGTCTGATCGCGAAGGCGAAGATCATCGGCTGGGTGAAGGAAAACCTCGTCGGCAATTCCGGGTCGTTCAACACCGGCGACCAGATCGCGCTCTTGCTCGACAAGACGAACTTCTACGCGGAGCAGGGCGGCCAAGTCGGCGACAAGGGCTGGATCAAAACCAAGACCGGCAGCTTCGAGGTTCACGACACCCAGCGGTTGGGCGAGGCGGTGTTGCATGTGGGTCGCGTCTGGGAAGGGCAGCTTGCGGTCAATCAGCAAGCGACGCTGGAAGTGAGCTCCGAGCGCGAGCACACGATGCGCAACCATACCGCGACGCATCTGCTCAACTGGGCGCTGCGGCGTGTCTTGGGCGAACATGTCGAACAAAAGGGATCGCTCGTCGACGCCCAGAAGACGCGTTTCGATTTCTCGCAAGTTGAGCCGATGACGGGAGAGCAAATCGCGGAAGTCGAACGGCTGGTCAACGAGAAGATCTACGCGGACCTGCCGGTGGCGGCGTGCGAGATGCCGCTGGAGGAGGCGACGCAAATCGCGGGCGTTCGCGCGGTCTTTGGCGAGAAGTATCCCGATCCCGTGCGTGTGTTGATCGTCGGCGCGAAGGATGCGAAGGACGCGACGGTCGAGCATTCCGTTGAGTTTTGCGGCGGCACGCATCTGACGCACACCGGCCAGGCGGGGTTCTTCAAGATCGTCGGTCAAGAGTTGGTCGCCAAGGGCGTTCGCCGCCTGACGGCCGTCACGGGCAAGGAAGCGGTGGCGGCGGTGCAGCGGATGGCAACGCTCCTGGACGATGTCGCGGGCAAGTTCAAATGCCGGCCCGATGAAGTCCCGACCCGCATCGAAGCGCTGCAAGACGAAGTCAAAAAGCTCCAGCAACAGTTGAAGAAGGGCGCCGCGGTCGATCTCGCCGGCGCCGCCGACAAGCTCTTCGCCGCCGCCCAGAAGGTGGGCGACGCCATGGTCATTGTCGGCGCCTTGCCCGCCGGCCCGGAGGAGCAAGTGCGCAATCAGATCGATCGCCTCAAGCAAAAGGCCGGCAGCGCGGTTGTGCTGATCGGTTGCGCGGACGACGGCAAGGTGCAGTTGTACGCCGCCGTCACCGAGGATTTGGTCGCCAAGGGAGTCCACGCCGGCCAGCTGGTGGGGCAAATCGCGCCAATCGTCGGCGGCAAGGGCGGCGGCAGGCCCACAATGGCGCAGGCAGGCGGCAAAGATCCCGCTAAACTTGACGAAGCCCTCGACGCGGCACGCGCCACCATTCTCACCAAGCTGGGATGAAAGCCCAGGGACGGCTGTCCCTGGGCTTTCCCCAAGCAGCGGAGGCAACCATGGCCGATCCCCCCCTCCTGGAAACGGATTCGCGCTTCCCGTCCGGAAAGTGGGTTGGCTTTTTCCTGCAAAAGCAACTACCCGGCAAACACGGCATGGAATTGTTGCTCACCTTCAGCCAGGGCATCCTGACCGGCGAAGGGCGCGATCTCGTCGGCGAGTTTCTCATTAAAGGGCATTACCATCTGGACGACGGCCGTTGTTTCTTCTCGAAGCACTATGTCGGCCGACATGACGTCGCGTACCAAGGTTACAACGAGGGCAAGGGGATTTGGGGGCTCTGGGAGATCGCGGCCAAGGCGAATCAGGGCGTGCGCCTACACGGCGGCTTTCACATCTGGCCTGTCGAGATGGGCGATCCGACCGGTTCCGCCCTAAGAGAGGAAGCGGAGATACCGGCCGATTCGGGCCTTGTCTCGGTTTGATTTCCATCGATTGCGGTTTCTTCTGCCGCTTGCGGCTTAGCGTTCGCTTCGCCCGTTCAGGAACCAGGAAGTTTATCCAGCGCTCAAGCGCAGCGCGTTGACGGCAAGGTGCGCCTGCCGCGTCGGTTCCGGCACGCGATAGCCCGCGCCTGCCGCGAGAACGATCCGCACCGCGCTATCCAGATCGATCTTGTGTCCGATCGAAATGAACAGCGGATTCGTCCGCCGCTTCGTGCGCACCACCGCGCCGATGACTTCCTCTTTGTCGATCAGCGGCGATCGGCTTCCTGCTTCGTCCGCGGGCTCCTCGAAGGTTCCAATCAAGCGCGATTTCGCGCAGCCGATGCTGGGCAGGTCGAGCAAGATGCCCAGATGGCACGCGACGCCGAAGCGGCGCGGATGCGCGTATCCTTGGCCGTCGATCATGAGCACGTCCGGCTTGCTCTTTAGCTTCGCGAATGCCTCCATCAGAAGAGGGATCTCGCGGAATGATAGTAGTCCGGGGATGTACGGGAACGTGGCTTCGCCCTTGACGCCGATTACCTCGTGCAACTTCTTTTCTCGCACGTCCCAAATCGCGACGGCCGCGAAACAGACGGGCGAGAACTTGTTGTACGAAAGATCGAAACCGGCCAAATAACGGCAATTCTCAAGCGCCGGCCCCGCCCGCACTCTGCCCGCCAACTCCTTTTGAAGGGCGATGGCCTCTTTCGGGGTGAGGTTCCAGGGATGGCGGATGCGGTCTTGCACGAATTTCGTGGTGCCGGTTTGTTACCGGCACGAATGGGGGCAACGCGCTATTCGTGCCGGTAACAAACCGGCACCACGGCAAGCCATCACCGTAGCTTCTCCGCGATAAACGCCTGCACATCCTTGATCGCGATTCGATCCTGTTTCAGCGTGTCGCGATCGCGCAGGGTGACGGTCTGATCTTGCAGGGTCTGCCCGTCGATGGTGATGCAAAACGGCGTTCCCGCTTCGTCTTGGCGGCGGTAGCGGCGGCCGATGGCGCCCTTGTCGTCGTAGAACACGTTGTAGTCGCGCTTGAGTTCCTTGTAGAGCTTGTGCGCGATGTCCGGCATGCCTTCCTTGTTGACCAGGGGCAGAATCGCTGCCTTGATCGGCGCCAACCGCGGATGGAAACGCATCACCACGCGCGTCTCACCCTCGATCTCCTCCTCGTGATACGCCTCGCAAATCACGGCCAGCGTGAAGCGATCCGCCCCGGCCGACGGCTCGATGACATGGGGCACGAACTTGAATTTCGCCTTGGCCTCCTGCTCCTTTTTCTTGTCCCCGCCTAATTCCGCTTTGTGTACCGCGAGCCAGACGGTCCACGCCTCTTCGTCGAAGTAGGAAAGATCCTTGCCGCCGTGCTTGATGTG
>Ga0163144_10012672_pt1 | contig 17674 bp, 13 predicted proteins | sample OliLak19BULKMAT1_FD_123175 | JGI IMG/M metagenome (GOLD analysis project Ga0163144, IMG submission 123175) | Freshwater microbial mat bacterial communities from Lake Vanda, McMurdo Dry Valleys, Antarctica - Oligotrophic Lake LV.19.BULKMAT1 | ecosystem: Environmental > Aquatic > Freshwater >...
CCGGACACTAGCGCGTTCGGCTGTCGTCTAGTACGATGCGTCGACAAGATCGAAGATCGCGCGCTTCGGACAGATCTGCATCGTGAATCCTCTTCCCGCCTGCACGAACCTGGAGTATGGACCGACATGCACAGCCTGACAATACACGTCATCCTGTTATCAGTTGCCGGTGCAGTGATCGGATCAACAGCTGCCGACGATATTCGATCCTTCCGCACAATTCACTCGCAGCCGAGTTTCGTGCTGAAAACGAAACAAGTGGAACTTGCGATCACGCAGCTCGGTGGCCACATGGCGCCAGTGACATTCTTGCGCGACACCTCCAGTCCCGTACAGCCGTACCACATCAGCCCGTGGCAGGACGAGAAGACCTCAGAAATGCCGGCACCTGTCCTTGTGCCGCTGCGAGGTGACTTTTTCTGCCTGCCGTTCGGTGGGAACGCTGATGAGGTCGCTGGTGAAAAACATCCGCCGCATGGTGAGATCGCGGGACAGCCGTGGACATTGATCAGCATGAAGACAACAGGCGATGTGTCCGCGCTCACGCTTCAGTTTGAAACAAAGATCCGGAAGGGGCGAGTCACGAAGGAACTTTCATTGATTGAAGGCCAGAATGTTGTCTATTCGAAGCACACGATCGAAGGGTTTGCCGGTCGAGTTCCGCTGGGACACCATGCGACACTTTCGATGCCGACGACGGAGGGCACGGTCAGGATTGCGACCAGCGCTATTCGCTTTGGAATGACATACCCGGGGCTCTTCAGCGATCCGGCGAAGGGTGAATATCAGGCGTTGCAGCCAGGCCAGAAGTGGACAGATCTGAGCAAAGTGCCGATGGCATGGAAGGATGCACCTGAAGCCGATCTGACCCGACTGCCCGCGCGAGATGGCCATGCGGATCTCATTCAGATTGTGAACGAACCCTGGGAGAAAACCAACGGTCCTGCCTGGGTCACTGCCACGTTTGCTGACGGCGACTACATCTGGTTTGCGCTGAAGGATCCGGCAGTGCTCCGCAGCACAGTGTTCTGGATGGAGAACCACGGGAGGCACGGACATCCGTGGAACGGACGCAATAACTGTCTTGGACTGGAGGACGTGACCTCCTGCTTTGCCGACGGCCTGGCTGCCTCCATTCAGGAAAACCGGTTGACGAAAGAAGGAGTGGAAACAGCCCTTGAGTTAACTGCCGGCAAGCCGACGACCGTGAATTACATTCAGGGCGTTGTAAAAATCCCCGATAGATTCGAGAATGTGCGGACGCTGGAATTCACGCCGGGCGAAGTCACCTTCGTTTCCACGACAGGTCACCGTGTCACAGCTTCTGTTCGGCATGAGTTTCTGAAGACTGGCACGCTGTAGTGCATTATCACAGCTGAGTTTTTCAACCCGGCTTTTCAGCCTCGACGAAGCACTGCCAATTCGCTTTCAAACCCTATGTTGTGACTGCATATGAAACACAGATTCCTCATTGCTCTGAGCTGCGCTCTTGGTGTGTTCAATGGCTGCAACCGGTCGGCCGACACGCAAGCCCCCGTCGCCAAAGCGCAGAGCCGCGGCATGATCGGAGTGTCACTCCTCACACTGGACAATCCGTTCTTCAAAGTCATTGGCGACAGTATCACGTCAGAGGGCTTAAAGCACGGTTACGAGACCATTGTCGTCAGTGCTGACAAGGACGTCGCGAAGCAGGGCAATCAGATCAAGGATTTCATCGTTAAGAAGGTCAGTGCGATTGTACTCAGTCCGTGCGATTCCAAATCCATCATTCCGGTGATTCAGGAAGCCAATGCGGCGGGCATCCCGGTCTTTACAGTGGACATTCCGTGCAATGAACCGGGTGTGAAGATTGTGACTCAGGTGGCGACCGACAATTACGGCGGCGGCAAAGAGGCGGCCAGGGCGATGATCGAAGCGCTGGGCGAAGCAGGCGGAAAGATCGCCGTGCTGCATCTCAAGCAGGCAGAGTCCTGCATTCTCCGGGTCAAGGGTTTCACCGAAGTCATCAACGCGCACAATGCGGGTGACAAGGCGAAAGTTGACATCGTGACGGAACTGGACAGCGGCGGTGCGAAAGACATGGGCTACAAGGCGGCCGAAGATGCCGTGCAGGCTCATCCGGATCTTCGCGGAATCTTTGCGATCAATGATCCGGCGGCACTCGGAGCCCGGGCGGCCCTGGAAAAAGCCGGCAAGGCCGACCAGATTGTGATCGTCGGATTTGATGGACAACCCGAGGGAAAACAGGCGATCAAAGACGGCAGGATTTACGCCGACCCGATTCAGTTTCCGGAAAAAATGGGCGTGCAGATTGTGGATTCCATTGTCCGCCATTCGAAGGGGGAGACGCTGCCATCGGAGATGCTCATTCCCACGAGCCTTTACCGAAAGGCCGACGGGCAGAAAGACCCGGAACTCAAGTGACGGGCGTGACCAACTCTGTGCCATTGCTCAGGATGAGCGGAATGGTAAAGTCGTTCCCCGGGGTGCAGGCACTTCGCAAAGTGGACCTCACGCTTGGATGCGGCGAAGTGCTCGCTCTGATCGGCGAAAATGGTGCGGGCAAGAGCACGCTCATGAAGGTACTCGGCGGTGCACAGCCCAGCGATGAAGGCGTCATCGAAATTGATGGCCGTGCGGTCGTTCTCGAGACGCCCATGGACGCACGGCAGGCGGGCGTGGCCGTCATTTATCAGGAGTTCAATCTCGTGCCCGGCCTTACGGCCGTCGAGAATATCTTCCTCGGGAAAGAAGTGACCCGCCTTGGCTTTGTGGCACGGAAGCAGGAGCGTCAGCAAGCCGCCAGACTGTTTCAGCGACTCGGTGTCGAGATTGACCTCGACTTACCTTGTCGCCGACTGACCACGGCACAGCAGCAGTTAGTGGAGATCGCGAAGGCACTCGCATTCGATGCACGGATCATCGTCATGGATGAACCCAGCGCCGCGCTGACGTCTCATGAAGTCGCCCGGCTCTTTGACATCATTCGCGATCTGAAGACTCGCGGAATCGGCATCATTTACATCAGCCATCGACTGGATGAAGTGTTCGCCATCACGGACCGCGTCATGATTCTGCGCGATGGTCAGAATGTGGGCGAACGTTCTGTCGGGCAGATCACGCGGAACGAGATGATCGAAATGATGGTCGGACGAGAACTGAAGGATGAGTTCCCTCCGCGTGACGTCCGCATCGGTCCGGCCCGTCTTGAAGTCGCCGGTCTGCGTCGGGGCCGCGATGTGCAGGACGTGTCGTTCAGCGTGGGTCGCGGTGAAATCCTGGCACTTGCCGGACTGGTGGGTGCCGGGCGAACGGAAACCGTGAGGCTGATCTTCGGTGCTGACCGTCGTGATGCGGGCGAAATTCGGCTCGACGGCAACTTGCTGGCAGTCCGTTCTCCGCGGGATGCGATTGCAGCGGGGATCGGTTTACTGACGGAAGACCGTAAGCTGCAGGGGCTGGTGCTTTCTCATGCTGTTCGTGATAACTTTGTTCTGCCGAATCTGAACCGGCTCTCAAGGCACGGATTTGTCCAGCGTCGTCATGCACGCGAGGAGTTCGGGCGTTACGCGGACCTGCTCAGGATTCGGATTCCCCATCAGGAACAGCGCGCCGCGAACTTGTCCGGCGGCAATCAGCAAAAAGTCGTGCTCGCCAAGTGGCTGGCTCGAAACTGCGAGGTTCTGATTTTTGATGAACCGACACGGGGCATCGATGCCGGTGCCAAATACGAGATCTATCTCCTGATGAATGAACTGGCTGCCCAGGGAAAAGCAATCATCATGATCAGTTCCGAGCTGCCCGAAGTGCTGGGTATGGCGGACCGCATTCTGGTGATGCACCAGGGCCGCGTTACCGGACAGATCGAGGATGCTCGCCGGGCGACTCAGGAACAAATCATGCAGCTGGCGGTCGCCTGATCCCATGCATCACTTCATTAAAACAATCCTGGCAGAATACAGCATGATCCTGGTGCTTCTGCTGCTGTGCGCGTACTTCAGCGTGGTGACCTACAGCGATCAGTCACCCGCCGGCGAGGCAGGAGCGGAGCAAGTGGCCGCCGAGTTGCAGAAACTCCGGGAAACACCTCTGGTCTTCATCGCAGCCGGTCGTCAGCCCGATGATGCCGCGTTTGCCGCCAGGCTGGAGCGTGACATCACCGCCAATGGTGCCCGAGTAGTCGCTGTCGTACAGGGCGAACCCAAAGATGCTCGTGAAGCACTTCAGCAGATTGCTGCGGCGGGCGGAACGATCGACGCCGTCGCCTGCACTCAGTCGGCCGGGGCGTGGCTGGTTTTCGCTGATTTGACGTCGGACTTTCCGGCGCTGGGCAACCCGCGACTCATCACGCCGCGGAGTTATCGCTGGCCCAATTTTCTAAAGACCGAAAACCTGCTGAACATCGCCAATCAGATTGCCATCATCGCCATCATCGCGATCGGAATGACGATGGTGATCATCACGGGCGGCATCGATCTGTCGGTGGGAAGTCTGCTGGCTCTTTCCGCAGTGCTTGCGGCGCGGTTCATCCGGGATTTCGCCGGCGGCGGGAATGCGTCGGCCGGAGGCATGGTGCTGGCATGCCTTCTTGCCGTGGTCTTGAGCGGAGTCGTCGGTGCCTTCTCGGGGTTCATGATCACGCGGTTCAGAATCCCTCCGTTTATCGTCACGCTGGCCATGATGCTGGTCGGCAGCGGGCTTGCCTACACACTGGCCAACGGACAATCCATTTACCAGCTTCCCGATTCGTTCATCTGGCTGGGCCGCAACGCGGATCTGTTCAGTTTGCCAAACGCAGTCGTGCTCATGCTGATTCTCTACGCGATGGCCCATATACTGATGTCGCGAATGAAACTTGGGCGATACCTCTATTCTGTCGGCGGAAACAGCGAAGCGGCGCGACTTTCGGGCGTTCCCGTGCAGAGGGTTCTGATGTTTGCTTACATCGCCAGTGCCCTGCTGGCGGGACTCGGCGGAGTGATCATGGCCTCGCAGCTCAAGAGCGGCTCCGCGACTTATGGCAATATGTATGAACTCTACGTCATCGCCGCCGTGGTGGTCGGAGGAACCAGTCTCAGCGGCGGTGAAGGGAAAATGCTGGGCACGCTGATTGGGGCCTTCACGATTGCGGTTATCCAGAACGGCATGAATCTCACCAACGTCGAGAGCTACACTCAGAAAGTCGTACTGGGGCTCGTCATTCTCGGAGCGGTGCTTGTCGACCGACTCCGTCATCCCCGCTGAAACACAATGGTTCGCCCAGGATCTGCCGCACTCAGGTTGCCGAATCCTGCAATGGTTGTGTCCCGCGACGGAAGGTATGTCGGCTGAAGGCTTCAAAGGAGTCACTTTCCTGAAAGTACATGTAATGAGTAATCGTGACTGTGCGTCGTCCGATCTCAATCAGATTCAAGGAGTTTTTCTCACGTTCGCGCCCGCGCCCGCGCTGCGACGTTGTTGTTCCGCACTGGGCGATGATGATCCCTCGATCCCGATGCTTTCCCGGATAAAAATCCAGGGAGTTGCCGATGTAGGCACGATGCAGGTGCCCGCCCAGAATCATGTCCACCTTGAGATCCGCAAAACGCTCCATGGCACGCTTGGCCTTGGGCATATTGCTGTCTCGCAGATAATCCGGCGCTGGAGCAAAATGGTGATGAGCGACGACGATCCGGATGGCACCCGGAGGAGCATCGCGGAACACTTCAGCGCAGGCATCCAGTTGCCACTTGAAAATACGACCGTTGCTGATCGCCGAATGCGGCGCCGTCGAATCAAGACCGGCAATCACTGCCGACTTGACTTTGAGCAGGGGATTCAGCTCCGCCGAAATGATCTCCTGATAAAGTCCATGGGGGTTGAACATGCGCTCGTAGAATCGATACAGCGGCACATCATGATTGCCAGGAATGACAAGCCGCGGCACGTCCGGCAGCCGGGACATGAATTCTTTCGCGGCTTCGAATTGCTCCCGTTTCGCTCGCTGAGTCAGATCGCCGCTCACGATGACGGCATCTGGTTTCAGTTCCGGTGCAATGCGAAGCGCAGCCTCGCCGATCTTCTCAATGTAGGGTGGTCCGAAATGCAGGTCTGAGATCTGCAGAAGTGTGAGCTGTGTGTCGTCAGGCCCGATCACGGTTCAGAAGCTTTCTGTTTGCCGATGACTCGACTGCTGGAATTGTCCGTGGACAACAAGGAAACGAGGTTCAACAGACGTGAAGGGAATCCATCAGCGAATTCTGGCGTCACTTGCCGTGGTTGTCATCATAACAACTTTGGGAGTGATGGCTCACCAATACACGTCGCTCGATTGGCTGGTGTCGCGGGAGACGCGTCTTCGGGAATTCGTCCAGACCCACCCTGTGCAGTCGTGGCTCATCGGATTCCTGATCTACACATCCCTTTCTCTGGTTCCTGGAATGGCGGGAAAATCCGTCATCTGTGGCTGGTTGTTCGGCTTCTGGGGGGCCGTGCTGATGGTGGACGGAGCATTAACGGTCGCAGCCCTGGCAACCTTCTTTGCCAGTCGCTTCCTCCTTCGGGATTGGGTCGAATCTCGTTTCGGAATGCATCTTGTTCGCTTCCGACGACGACTGGAATCCAGCGCGGGATTCTACCTGCTGATGCTCAGACTGTTTCATACGCCGTTCAGTTTTGTCAACTACGCAGCCGGTGCTACCAATATCGTTCGGCCACGGACATTCTGGTGGACAACGCATCTGGGAATTCTGCCGAGTACAATGATCCTGGTCTTCGCCGGAACTCGTATTCCATCTCTGTCGAAGCTTGCGGATCGAGGCTTCTTTGCACTGCTGGACTCTTCCCTGATCGCGGCGTTAGCAGCGACATCGATTCTTCCATTGATCGTCAAGTGGATTGCCACCGCTGTCAGCCGTCGACGTGCAGCGCGGAACGCGGATGGCGATTCCGAAAGCCGTCAAACACTTACCTGAGCGACCGATGTTCACCGCTGATTCTTTACTGCTTTGGATCATTGCGGGTGCGTTTGCGGCGCTTTGCTGCGGAACACTCGTGCGGTTTGTCTCACTCCGCGGGGCAACGCCGGATGTGGCGCAATCTCGACTTGCAAGCCTGAAGACGTGGTGGATTCTGGCCTGTCTGCTGGCCGCAGCCGTTGTCTGCGGCAAGTGGGGCATTCTGGTCCTGCTCTGTGCGGCTGCCGTGCTCAGTCTGCGAGAGTTTGTCAGTCTGGTGGGCCGTGAGCATGTCGGAATTCCCACCACCATCGTGGTATTTACGATCGCGCTGGTGTACTACCTTCTGTTGTTCATGGGACACAGCGAACGTGTGCGTCAGGCGGCACCGATTGTCTACCTGATCGTCCTGGGCGGGATGCGAGCCTGGCTGGGACTGATCGAAGGATACCTCCGCAGCACAGCAGCAATGATCTGGGGACTGCTGCTGTTCGTCTACTGCCTGTCGCATGCCTACCTGGTGATTGAGACGCACACCGTTTCTGAGCCGCCGGTGGGCAATGTGGGCTGGTTCCTGTTCCTTGTGCTTTTGACCGAGACCAATGACATCATGCAGGCGATTACGGGCCGCCGATTCGGAAGCACAAAAATCACGCCTCGTGTCTCTCCGAACAAGTCCCTGGAAGGCCTGCTGGGAGGAATGGCGACAACGACTGTGCTGGCGGTGGTCAGTGCGCCCTGGCTGACCGGCCTGACTGTCGGGCGCTCGTTTGGCGCCGGACTACTCGTTTCTGTCGGTGCCGGAGTATTGATTTCCCTCTTTGGCTTCCTGGGTGACATCAACATGTCCGGCATCAAGCGGGATGTCGGTGTGAAAGACGGAAGCAGCCTGTTGCCTGGTCAGGGTGGTATGATCGATCGCGTCGACAGCCTGACGTTTACAGCCCCCGTCTTCTATTACTTCGTCCGGATCGTCATGTGATTTGTCCTGTCCCCCTCTCCCCCGATTCGGGGGAGAGGGCCGGGGTAAGGGGGCGTTGCGTTGTTTTTCAGGGAAGCGGCACGTTGATGAGCGATCAAAGGCAACCACAGAATTTCAGCACAGAGGCCGTGCCAGGGTTGGGGTCGACGACACCACCGACAAACGCCGATACCACCGCGGACAGTCCGTTTCGCGATCGAATCGTCACGATTCCGAATATCATCTGTGCCTTTCGACTGGTGGGCTCGATCGCGCTGTTCGGGATTGCATTGACCGGCAGCCCTCGACTGTTCACCGGAGTGTTCATCGTCCTCAGCCTCAGTGACTGGATTGACGGCAAACTCGCGCGGTGGCTGAATCAGCGGTCTGTCTTTGGGGCAAGATTCGACAGCGTGGCCGACGCTGTTTTATACGCGGCTCTGTTCTTTGGAATCGCGTGGCTGCGCTGGGACGTACTGCAATCCGAAGCTCCCTGGTGGATTGCCGCCTTTCTGAGTTACATTCTGACCATCTCGGCAGGGCTCTGGAAATACGGGAAAGCGCCCAGTTACCATACCTATGCCGCAAAGTTCTGTTACTGGCTGATTCTTGTCGGAGGGATTTGTCTGCTGCTGGATTATTCCGTCTGGCCATTCCGAATTGCCATGGCCGGTGTGACGCTGACAAACCTTGAAACGATGGTCATCACATGGCATCTGAAGGCTTGGCGTGCTGATGTCCTCACCGTGTTTCATGTTCTTCCGGGACGCCATGATCCTGGAATCTCGGAGCCCAAGTCGTAAGTGCGGAAACCCCGGCAATGAACGCAATCCCCTGGTGATCGGCCTCGCTTACGCTTTTAGAAGTTGTGCATTCTCGATATCCGCTGTCACCCCTGCCGTGGTGAATCAGGCATTTTTTTCCATTCCGGCGGTGCGCTGCGCGACCGCCGGCTGCCCGCTGCGAACCGTTCAGGTTCAGGACAATTCCGCGAATCAGGCAATAGCGCAACTTCAAAACTCACGCATCGGGTTAGTGCTCCCGCCGAGATTTCGCCATTCATGATGCACCCGCGATACCCCGCCGACGGAGCGGCGGGACAACAGTAGAGCGGGGGCTACGGATCGAACCGCGAATAAACCTGTCTGCCGCCGAGCCATGTTTGTTCCACAACGGTGTCCTTCACTTCGTCAATCGGACATGTGAGGATGTCGCGGTCAATCACGATGAAATCCGCCAGCTTGCCGGATTCAAGGGAACCTTTCTCTTTCTCCTCGAACGTCAGCCAGGCATTGTTGATCGTATAGAACCGAATGGCCTGTTCACGAGTAATTTCCTGCTCCTGGTGCAAGGGCATATCCGCCCCGCGCGGCAGGCGAGTCAGCGTCGTCCAGAGTCCCAAAAACGGATTGTACGGATTCACAGACCGCAGGCTTCCGATTCTCTGCATATGGTCTGAGCCGCCTCCCGCGATGACACCGTGTTCGAAGATCGTTTTGTAAGGCTGGAAGTAACGTGTCCGCTCTTCACCAAACTGTTTCAGCAGAGTTCGCCCGTCCAGATAAAGCCAAATCGGTTGAATATCCGCCACGATTCCATACTGCTGCATCTTCTGAATCGCCTCGAGACTCATGAAGTTGCAGTGCGTGATACAAGGCCGCTTGTCTCGAATCGGAAAGTCATTGTTGACCCGTTCATAGGCATCAATCAACGCATGAACAGCACCGTCACCCACGGAATGGGCTGTGATCTGGAGGTCGTTCTCCAGGCAGTACTTTGCGATTTCGTACAGGCGATCCGGTTCGATGTACAGCACACCGCGATAATTGGGATCGCTGATGGAATAGATCGAGCTGACTCCCCACGGCTGGCGCATCCAGGCACTTCCGGTCAGCATGCCTCCGTCCAGAAACACCTTGACTCCGCGAAGCCAGAGCAGGTTGTCATACTTGTGGGCCGGATGTTCGGCCGCTGTCCGGATCTGCTCGGCCACCGTGTCCCATTCGCCCGCAGGATTGACATTCCAGCATAAGAATGTGCGACAGGTGAGTCGGCCTTCCTGTTTGAGACTGTCAAAGAGCTTCACATCCTCTTCGCCAGCACTCCGCTGAACGATGCCGGTGATTCCGACGGAGTTGTAGTCGGCCAGAAGTTTCTGAAGCTGAGCCCTGCGTTCGTCGAACGATGGAGACTTCTCCGGCGACTCCGTCTTCACGAAACGTGCCGCGGCCCGGATGATCCCCGTCGGTTCTCCTGTGGCCGGATCGGTTTCAATCCGGCCCGGCAGCCCGTCTGTGATCTGAAACTTCCTGTCGATTCCGCTGAGTTTCAGGGCGAGCGAATTCAACGCCGCATCGGGCCCCGTCCGAAAATACACTGGGTTGTTCGGGGCCACCTGGTCCAGTTCCGTGCGCGTCGGAAATCTTTGATCACGCAGTCGAGTGATGAAGACCTGATTCAGGACTATCCACTGGCCATCCTCAAGCAGTTCGGCTCGCCGCTGAACATATTTGACGACATCATCAATCGTCTCCAGGGGTGGAATCTCGTGGTCGAACTCATAGACGGCAGCACCGGTGGCGTGCACATGAGAATCGATGAGACCCGGAAGAACAGTGCGGCCTTCCAGTGAAATCTGCCGCGTGTCTGTGCCGGCCAGTCGGAGGATTTCCTGATTGCTGCCGACCGCCTGAATGCGATCCCCCTTGATCGCCATCGCTTCGACGAGGTCAAACGTGTCATCCACGGTCACAATGTGCCCATGATGAAGAATAACATCCGGCACCTGTGCCAGGACAACCTGGCTGAACAGGATCACAATCAAAGCGAAGCACATGCAAGACGCTGCTGACATGATGCGACTTCCAATTCTGCTGCTGGAAAAACACGAAATGCTGTGCGTATCATCAGCTGTTCAAAGTTGGCTCGAAATCTTCGGTGGACCAGTGAAACCAATCGACCGATGCCAGTGGCTGGCCGAGAAATCCAGCGGGATAGCCGTGATCGTCGGCTTGAGTCACCTCGATCGTCGTTTTTAGGCGAGCGGCAGAAACGAATCTACGGTAGCTGGATTCGCAAGAATTCAGGGAGGCTCTGAATTCTTGCGAATTCAGCTACGGAACAGGGAAGAAATTCTCTGCCGCTCGCCTTACAGACAAAGTGAGTCAAACACCGGAGTTTATCGCTTCTGATGTGGACGCCTCAACCGGCTCGCGCCTTTCGTGAAACAAGAGTGCAAAGACGATGACCAGCACTGCGGACATGGCGGCCGGGATGAGCCAGATCTCCTGCCAGGAATGTGTCGTCCCCTGCACATAGTACTCGCCGACGACGCCGGCGAGCCATGTGCCGACGAACATTCCTGCTCCGAGTGTTACGAGGGCGTGCAGACCCTGGGCGGCAGCTCGCATTTCTTCACCCGCCTGTTTGTCGACATACATGCGACCCATCACGAAGACGAAGTCGTAGCACATTCCATGGAGACAGATGCCAAGGAACAGCATCCACAGTGAAGCCGGCTGGCTGGCGAAGACCCCGAACAGGCCGAACCGCACGGCCCATGCTCCCATACCCACCAGCAGGACACCCTTCACTCCGAGACGCGGCAGCAGGACTGGCAACAGCAGGAGAAAGACGACATCGGAGACTTGGCCCAGCGTCATCTTCGCAGCGGAGTTCTCGATCCCGAGCTCCGTCATGAACGTGTTCATCCAGGTGAAATAGAAACTGAGCGGCACACAGATCAGGAACGAACACATCATGAAGATCGCGAAGGAACGATCGCGCAGCAGTTTTAACGCATCGAGCCCGATGAGCGTGCCGAACGACACGGGAGCATTCGCTCCCCGCGGCGGCGTATGAGGCAGAGTCAGCGAGTACAGTCCCATCACCAGCGCCGCGCCCGAGGCCAGCCGAAACATTCCGGCAGATTCCTCCAGCTTCAGCCAGCTCACCACGAGTCCCGCCACGATCCAGCCGACGCTGGCCATCAGCATCACCACGGGAAACTCCTTTGCGGGATTCTTCGACTGCTGTAACGTCAGCGAATTGGTGAGCCCGTGCCCGGCCATGTACGTGACGGTATAGGCCAACAGCGCCGGATAGAACTGTGCAAAGTCCTTCAGCGTGGAGACGTAGTACAGCAACGCGGCCCCGATGAGGTGCAGGCACGCAAGAATTCGCTGCGTCGCGAAAAAGCGGTCCGCGATGATCCCCACGACAAACGGCGACACGAGCGCACCGACGGCCGTCGCTCCGTACGCCAGTCCGACCTGCCCGCCGTTGAACCCGAGCGACTTCGTCAGGTACGTGCCCATCGCCACATACCACGCTCCCCACACGAAGTAGTGCAGGAAGACCATGATCCACAGGCGAACAAACAGTGTCGGCGACATAGATTGGGATGCTCGCTGATTGGCTTCCGGGTTTTGGGTGATCCGAGTCCGGCAACAACATGCAACCCGGATTCAGGCTGTCACAAAATCACTCCTGTGCCGACTTCATCGACTGCAGCCCCCTGGCGACCAGCAGGTCTTCGATCCAGTCGGCATCGGCGCGAGAAAGAGGAACAACCGGAGGTACTTGATAATCGATGCGTTTGACGAACGCTGTCTTCTCGTAGACTTCGTTAAAAACTGACTGCAGATCGAGCGGCACGGGCGATTCGCCTGGCCCAAGCGGTATCCGCACGCGGGGCAGCTTCCGGCGGAGCTGGATCGGCCAGACGGTTTGAAAGCGGCGATCGCTGCTCCGGCCGGGTATGAGGCAGACGAGGTAATCGCAGCGACCGCGACGCGACAGTTCGCCCGGCGGAGCGGCCACGGTTGGAAGGCCCTCGCGCAGCAGGTCGATCTCTACCAGATGTGTATCGCTCGACAGGACCTCATCCTGCTTATTCAAATATTCTTCGCGGCCAGACGAACTTGCTGACTTGTTGGCCGGGCTGAGCAGCTCAATGACTGCGATCACCCGACTCTCATCTCCTGCCACGATGATCCGGACGAATCGCTCAATGACGTTCGGCAGAATATACTCGACCTCCCACATCTCTTCCGTGTCGTCGACCGCGTCGACCGCGTCTGCCACTGCCAGACCGCTGCCATGGAAGTCGCTCCGAGGCACGGCGATGATGGAAACACCAGGACGAATGGCGCGGCGATGCTGCTCGATGTACAGCCGCTGCTCGGACGACGCGACGTATTGATCGGGAAGACTGCGATTCAGTCGCTCCATCAAGCCAACGATGAATGCCGTGTGAAACACTTCCCACCAGCGTTTGTCTTCGATGTACGGATCCATCCCCGGGAACGGGCTGGGCACTGTGAGTCTCCCCGCGAAGTGATAAACGTTCGCCACCATTATGGCTGCGATGCCGGCCGATGTCATGCCCGCTTCGGTCTGTTGGCTGGTTCTGCAGGAAGACCGCAACGGGACTGCCCGTTATCGGCCTGGATCTCAAAGCAGATTATTCAGCTCTTCCCGCAAGCGAATCAGTACCCGGCTCTTCGCCTTCATGGCAGCGTTTGCAGAGATCTGCAACGCCGACCATCAATTCGAGGCCACTTACGTGGACGGCGATCTTTCTGATCGGAGTCGGCCTCTGGACTTTGCGTTCCCGAAAGCGTGCGCAGGTTGGACATTCCTGTCCGTCGACCGTTGAGGTGTCTCCACCGGCGACTTGCCGGTGGAACTCAGATTTGAAGCCTGGAAGTCCAACTCCACTGGCAGAGCAAGTTAAGATCTGAATCCACCGCCATGCTCGGCGACACTCTCGCTGAGCCTTCCGGTCACGCTGCCGCAACCAGCATATCGACGTGTCTCCGCGAAACAGCATTCACGGACGACGAAGATCCTGTCGCCTGCTGCCAGGAACGGCCATCCGATTGACTGATGGCGCGGTGCCTATTGCAGGCAGTTGAGCCTGTCGTCTGATACACTGCCGCCGACGCCGAGTCTGGACTGTGCAAGCTTCACGAGTATTCAGTCCGCAGTTCGGCTCTGACATCAGCGGGTTAAAAAAGTTGCTTGAAACGCTCAAGAGACCAAACGAGAAGGTCTTTCGGGCACGTTGCCTGACCTCAAACCGGAAATCGCCAAATGATTACTGTCGGTATGAACTATCACGTCATCGCAGGGAAGCAGAAGGACTTTGAAGACAAGTTTGCCGGCGTCATCGATGCCCTGAAGGCGGCTCCGGGACACACGAGCTCGACCCTGTGGAAAGACGTCGGCGACGATGCGTCCTACCTGATCACCAGTGAGTGGTCTGACGAAACGGCCTTTCAGGAATTCATTCGCAGCGATGCATTCCGTGCCGTGACAAACTGGGGCAAGGAGCAAATCCTTTCCGGTCGTCCTCAGCACAAAGTTTACAAGCACTGAGAGACGTCTTTTGCTCAAGACTGTTCGCCGCCGGACTCGCTCTTGCGAAACGTCGTGCTGCCGAGAACAATAGCAGTGTTCTGCGGTCACTGTCGCGAAAGGGCGTCCAGCATGAGTCGGATTCTGTTGCGGATGATCTTCCTGACGCTGCTCGCAATGCGTGCCAGTGTCGAGGCTCAGGTGCTGCCCGAGCCTGTGGGTGAACTCCCGAACGCCGCTGCCGGGTTTCAGCAGAGCATCTCCGATCTCGCGTCACCAGAGTATCCCCGTCGGCAGCGCGCCGCAGAGACTCTGAAAAACTCTTCGGCTGAACAGATTGTACAGCTCGGTCAGGTAATTACGTCCAACCCGGACAACGAAGTCGTCCGCCGCGTGATTGAGATCCTCGAAGCAAGTTACCAGCAACCTGAACGCGAGGCTTTCGGAGTCGCTGCCGCATCGGAAGTCATCGAATTCGCCGCAAAGTCGGATCGCTGGTTCGTCGCCGAAGCGGCGCGGGACATTCTGAAACGTCACTGGAAACGACGAGTCGAACTGGCGGTGATTGAGCTGGTCCGCCTTGGAGCATCGCTGTCTCCGAAAGACCCGACAGAGCTGTGGAAGGCCAGTCAGGATCTCGACCACATGCCGTTTCGGCGGCGTGACGGCATACGTTCGGATCAACTTCAGATCTTTGTGAAGGATTCGTGGCCGAAAGGACCGCGCGGCATGGAGCTGCTTCGCCGGCTGGAAGCTCTTGCCAGTGACCGATTTCTTCGTGAAACAGGTGACATCATCATCATTCTGGTGGAGGGGCAACCGCTGAGCGTTGAGGAAATCGCCATCCTCAAAGGGATCTTCGGCGATGCGCCGCTGCAGGAACGAGGAAAGGTCAGCCTCGGCATCCAGCCGGAAGGTCTCAGTTCAGATCCTGGCGTGACCGTTGGAGCTGTGAAACCAGAATCGTCCGCGGACATGGCCGGCATTCGTTCGGGTGATGTCATTACGGCGATCAATGGTGAAAACGTTCCGGATTTCGAAGCCCTGGTGACGATCCTGCGGAAGTGCAGTGTCGGTGATGTGATCACACTCCGAGTCACAAAGTACAACAGTACCGGAGTACGGGAACACGTCGATGTGGCAGTGACGCTGAAAGAGTGGCAATAATCCGGCCTTTGCGTTCAGGATCGGAACACAGCCGGAGCCAGCCGATTTCCCCTCGCCGACAAATATCACTGAAGATCATCTCTGGTGGCCAGACCGGCGCGGACCGCGCCGCTCTCGATGCGGCGATGGCGGCCGGCATCGAAGTTGGCGGCTGGTGTCCGCGGGATCGCCGGTCGGAAGATGGTTCCGTCCCGGAGAAGTATCCATTGAAAGAAACGGCCGCACGGTCTTATGCCGTGCGGACCGAATGGAATGTCCGGGACTCCGACGGCACTTTGATTCTGGTGCTGGATGAAATCTCCAGCGGTACGAAACTGACCGCCGACGCCGCAAAATCCCATGGAAAACCGCTGCAAATCGAACATCTGGCCCGTCCGGAACGCTCAGGCCTGCTGACCACTGAGAATTCGATCGAAGAACAGGCGGAGTCAGTTGTCGAGTGGATTCGCCGCCATAAGATCCGTGTCCTGAATGTGGCAGGTCCGCGTGGCAGTTCGTCGAAACACATCTATCCGAAGGCGCGTGGGTTCCTGGAGCTGGTGCTGAGTCGGCTGCAGACAGGTGCGCAGAAAGCGTCAGGGCCTGCCGCCACAACTCGAAGTCGCAAGTCCTGACACCCGGATTGAAAAGACAAGCACGACGCGCCAGCGAGTGGCGATGCGGCGAAACACTCGCTGGCGCGTCGTGCTTGTACAGGACAATCCCGGCCTCACTCATCCGGCGAACAAGTCACAACGCAGTCACTTCAAAGGGCCCCGTCGGAATGTCCCAGCATCACATCATGACCATCGAGCACATGACTCGTCTGTACGACGAGAAAGAAGTGCTCTCGGACATCTGGCTGGCGTTTTATCCGGGAGCGAAGATCGGGGTTCTCGGCAGCAATGGCTCCGGCAAGAGCACGCTGCTGCGAATCATGGCGGGTGAAGACAAGGACTACATGGGCACCGTCCGCCCGGCGAAAGGAATCAAGATCGGCTATTTCCCGCAGGAACCTCGGCTTGATCCTGAAAAGTCGGTCGGCGAGTGCATCGAAGACGCCGTCGCCGATTCCCGCGCGGTCTTGAGACGTTTCGACGAACTCAGCATGAGACTGTGCGAGGATCTGTCGCCGGAGCAGATGGAGAAAGTGCTGGACGAACAGGCCAAAGTTCAGGATCAGATCGACGCCGCCAATCTCTGGGAACTGGACCGCACGCTCGAGATTGCCGCAGATGCGATTCAGCTGCCGCCTGCAGAGGCGATGGTGGCAACTCTTTCCGGCGGTGAAAAACGTCGCGTCGCGCTGTGTCAATTGCTGCTGATGAATCCCGACCTGCTGCTGCTGGACGAACCGACGAACCACCTGGATGCGTCGTCCGTGCAGTGGCTTGAACAGTTTCTGAAGACATTTCCGGGAACTGTGGTGGCAGTGACTCACGATCGCTACTTCCTTGACAATGTTGCAGGCTGGATTCTGGAAATGGACCGCGGCCGGGCAATGCCGTATGAAGGCAATTACACGTCATGGCTGGAGCAGAAACGGAAGCGTCTGGAAGTTGAAGAACGCGGCGAAACCCGTCGCCAGCGAGAGCTGAAGCGGGAACTCGAATGGGTCCGCATGTCCCCCAAGGCCCGCGCAACGAAGAACAAAGCGCGACTGGAACGCTACAACGAAATGGCGGCTCAGGAATACGACGCCCGCGACGACGCAGCTCAGATTCAAATCCCGACGTCCCGGAAACTCGGAGCCGTGGTTGTCAAAGCAGATAAGCTCAGGAAGAGCTTCGGTGATAAACTGCTTTTCGAAGACATGAGCTTTGATCTGCCGCCTGGAGGCATCGTGGGAGTCATCGGCCCTAACGGTGCAGGCAAGACGACGCTGTTCAGGATGATTATGGGGATGGAACAGCCGGACTCGGGGACTCTGCAGATCGGTGAAACGGTCTCGGCGTCGTATGTCGACCAGTCTCGCGATGAGCTCGACCCGAAGAAATCGGTCTACCAGGAAATCTCCGGCGGTTATGAAACTCTGGAAGTCGGGACAGCCAGGATTCACGCACGAGCCTACTGCGGACGTTTCAACTTTAAGGGATCAGACCAGCAGAAGTTTGTCGGTGAACTTTCCGGCGGAGAACGCAACCGCGTGCATCTCGCCAAGCTGCTCCGATCCGGCGGTAATCTGCTGCTGCTGGACGAACCGACGAACGATCTGGACGTGGATACGCTGCGAGCGCTTGAAGAAGGTCTTTCCAACTTCGGCGGCTGTGCG
>Ga0163144_10012673_pt1 | contig 17673 bp, 15 predicted proteins | sample OliLak19BULKMAT1_FD_123175 | JGI IMG/M metagenome (GOLD analysis project Ga0163144, IMG submission 123175) | Freshwater microbial mat bacterial communities from Lake Vanda, McMurdo Dry Valleys, Antarctica - Oligotrophic Lake LV.19.BULKMAT1 | ecosystem: Environmental > Aquatic > Freshwater >...
CCTGCCCGTCAGGCAGACAGGGAGTAGCTGTTTGAGTTCAATATCTATTTTGATATTGGACGAATACAGATACCGTATCGGTATTAATTTCGAATGACAATCATAGGAATAAAAAAAGGAGGTCGATCGACCTCCTTTTTTTATCCAATTGAATTGGAATTATTTTGACTCTTTAAAAGAGTTGATGATTTTATCCATGTGCGGACCAAATTGTTCTTTTTGATCTTCGATTGTCCAGGTTAAAACTTGATAGAAAGCATTTTCTCCATTAAACACACCTAATTTATAGAATACTTCAACGGCACCTAAGTTTCCTCTCATTTCGCTTTTTACACAATCCATTCCGTTTACTTTTTCCACTTTTGGATCTTTCGTTATAACTTCATAACCATCAAGGCCACCCTCTAAAGATTGAACAGCTAATTCGCTATAAGACATCGCATCAAATTCAAATCCTAAATCATAAGAAGCAATTTCTTCTTTGGTTTCCATAAGAATAATTAGGTAATGTTCTTTAGTTGTTCCACCTTCGTCGGCAACGTATCCAAATTGTGAAGTAGCTTCAGAATTTAGGTCATTCATTACTTCAAAATGTTCAGGAATTTCTATTTCATAAAATCCTGTTGATTTATCTGTTTTCCAAGCAATTTCTCCTGAGCATCCAACAAGACCTAGGAATAAAAAAGCCAAAGTTCCAAACTTTAATGTTTTCATTTTCAATTCTTTTAATTATTAGTTTGGGCAAATGTATATTAAATACTCGAATTAACTGTAGTCAATTAGAATATTCTTGGGCACAAAAAAAGGCCATCGTACTGATGACCTTTTAATTTCTTAGTTATGATTGAAAAATTATTTTTCTTTGAATGAGTTGATGATTTTATCCATATCACTTCCGAAGTCAGCTTTTTGTTCTTCGATAGTCCATGTTAAAACTTGGTAGAAAGCATTTTCACCGTGGAATACACCTAATTTGTAGAATACATTCACAGTTCCCATTGAACCTCTCATTTCGTTTTTAACACAATCCATTCCGTTTACTGTTTCAACTTTTGGAGATTTAGTTAAAATTTCATAAGAATCTAAACCAGAACGCAACGATTCAACAGCCAATGCGCTATAAGTAAGTGCCGTGAAATCTTCATCTAAATCATACGATTCAATTTCTTCCATGGTTTCCATCAAAACAATCATGTAATTCTCCATTACTGTACCAGCAACATCTTCAACATAACCATATTGGATACTTGCTTCTGCATTCAAATCGGGCATTGCTTCCATGTGACCAGGAACATCAATGTGAAAATAACTGTTTGTACTGTTTGTATGCCAACCAGCCGGAACTTCTGCTTCAATTTCATTGAGTGCATCTGTTAACTCATTCTTTGTTTCTTCAGAAATTGATTCTGAACCACCACACGCAAAAAATCCAATGGATACTAGAGCGAGTGAACTTAATTTTAATAGTTTCATTTTTTATAAATTGGTTTCTAGTTCAAAACAAATGTAGCGAAAAAATATAAAATGCAACAAGTCAAATGGCAAATGTTTAACAGAGCAAATTCCATCTTCCAACTGATTTGTTATTCCATTAAAAATTCCATCTGCCATTTGACCTCTTACATTTTCCATTAAAAAGTCCATCTGCCATTGACTTCTTACATTTTCCATTAAAAATTCCACCTGACATTTGACCTTATACATTTTCCATAAAAAATTCCATCTGCCATTTGACCTTATACATTTTCCATAAAAAAATACATCTGCCATTTGACCTTTACATTTTCCCTCTCAAAACTCTTTAACCTAAAAGAAATCCTTAATTTCGTCACGCATTAATAAATTATGAGAATCGCATTATTTGGTTATGGAAAAATGGGCAAAGAGATAGAAAAAATCGCTTTGGAAAGAGGACATGAAATAGTGGGTATCGTTAATCGAACCAATTCAAAAGAAAAATTAAAGTTAGAAAATATTGATGCAGTTATAGAATTTACATCGCCTGATTTAGCAGAATATCACATTTATTTTTGCCTTGAAAATAATTTACCTGTTGTTGTTGGAACGACAGGTTGGTATCACAAATTGGAATCATTGAGTAATCTTTGTAAAGAAAAAAATGGTGCGATTTTACATGCAACAAACTTCAGTATTGGCGTCAATCTTTTTTTTGCAATGAATAAATATTTGGCAAAAATGATGAATAAATTTCCTGAATATAAAGCCAGTGTAATTGAAATTCATCATGTACAAAAATTAGATGCGCCTAGTGGAACAGGAATCAGTATAGCGGAACAGATTATTGATAAACATGCCGCTTATAAAAATTGGGAGAATGTTAAAAAAAGTCAAATCGCAAAAGACTCAACACTTTCAATTGAATCTTTACGTTTACCTGATGTTCCCGGAACACATGAAGTGAAGTACGAGTCAGAAATTGATACGATAGAAATAAAACACACAGCGCACAACAGGAAAGGATTTGCGCTTGGAAGTGTTTTAGCAGCAGAATGGTTACAAAACAAAAAAGGCGTTTTTACAATGAACGACGTTTTAAATTTTTAATATGGAATATTTAGGATTGATTATTGGTTATTTGCTAATTGTATTAACGCCCGCTATGGGTTTGTGGCAAAAAGTTTTGCCCCGAGTAGAAAAAAAACCTACAGACGCGTTCATTCCTTTTTATAATTATTTCATGATTTTGAGAGTTTGCAAATTGCCTTGGTATTGGGTTATCTTTTTATTGTTTCCAGGAATCCAATTTATCATGTGGGCGTCAATCAACGTTTCGTACATCCGTAAATTTGGTGTGTTTGGAGTAAAAGATACTATTCTAGGAATTTTATTTCCGTTTCCGGTATTTTGGAAAATTGCAAATCATCCTGAAAAATACAAACCTGTTCCAGAAACGAATTGGGATGTTGCAAAACAAGTTGACCAACGAACACCGAGTGATCATGTTGCGTTATTTTTTGCTCTGCCTGTTATTGGTCATGCATTTTGTTATCCATTTTCGTTACTTGGTGTAAAAAGAAAACCTGGAAAAAAATCAATTTTTAAAGAATGGGGCGATGCTATTTTATTTGCTGTAGTTGCTGCAAGTGCAATACGTACTTATGTCTTTGAGCCTTATAAAATTCCAACCGGCTCTATGGAAAAAACACTTTTAGTAGGGGATCATTTGTTTGTCGATAAATTTACATTTGGTGCACGGTTACCGATGACTCCCTTTTCATATCCCATTGTGCACAATAGTTTTGCGCCGTTGTTCAATGTAAAATCTTATATCGACTTTCAACGAATTCCTTACACACGAATACCGGGAATTAGATTTGTGGAACGAAATGATGTTGTTGTATTTAATTTCCCTGCAGGAGATACGGCGCTGAATGATCCGCGTATGCCGAATGGTTTAATTGGCCATACCTACGAACAAATTTTATGGGATGAAGCGTATTTAATTTGTTTGCGAGAAGGAAAAGACGTAACTCATTTTGAAGCAAATTTTGATTATTATGTAAATGCTGCTCGTACACGTTTTATTGAAAAAGGAAAAGTTTACAGCCGTAAAGTAGACGAAACAGATCAAAAGGTTGGTTACACAAAAATTGATGGACTTTTACATCGTCCGGTTGATAAAAAAGAGAATTACATAAAACGATGTGTTGCTATTAGTGGCGATGTTATTGAGGTAATTGATAAAGAACTTTATGTAAATGGAAAATTAGCGGAGCAGAAACCAGATCAGCAATATAATTATTCACGCGTTGGCACTCTTCATCCCGGGATTTATGGAAGAAATTGGACCGAAATTGAAGATAATTTTTATCGTCAGAATTTTAAAGCGGGTGTATTTGAATTAGGCGGTGATGATTCGGGAAATGTAACAATTCCTTTAACTAAAAAATTATACGCTGAGTTAAAAGGAATTTTTCCAGAACTTGAACCTTATATCAAGAAAAAAGGTTACTACAATGAATTAATAAAATCTGGACAATACAAGGCGTATTATCACATCTTCCCAAACAATCCTCAATACGATTGGACTGAAGATAATTTTGGTCCATTACAAATTCCAAAAGCGGGAGATGTAGTAGAATTAAATCATAAAACGTTGCCAATTTATCGTAGAATTATTTCGGCTTATGAAGGTCATAAACTTCAAGAAAAAGCAGATGGAATTTACATCGATGATAAAAAAGTAAAGTCGTATACAATTCAACAAAATTATTATTGGTTGATGGGAGATAATAGAAACAATTCGGCCGACTCGCGTTTTTGGGGATTTGTTCCGGAAGATCACATTGTTGGTCACGCCGCCTTTATATGGTTATCAACTAGCGAAAAAGGAATGTTTGGCGGTGGAATGAGATGGAACAGGTTGTTTAAGGGAATTGATTAGAAGTACGAATTTTGAAGTACGAACTACAAAGCACGAACTAGGAACTACGAATTTTGAATTACGATTTACGATTTACGAATGCGGAATTTTCTTTGTGAACTTTGTGTCTTTCAGCTTACGGATTCTTTGTGCTCTTTGTGGTTAAATTTTTTATCTCTGTTTGCCCAATAAATTTTATTAAATGTCATTTGTAATTCCAACAGCGTATTTTCCTAATAGCGAGTATTTCTATCAGTTGCTTCAAAATAGAAATGTAGAAATTTCATCTGTCGAGATTTTTCAAAAACAAACGCTGCGCAATCGTTGTGTGATTGTAAATGCGAATGGTTTACAAAATCTTACTGTTCCGATTGAACGAAATTCAGGCGAAGAAACATTGACCAAAAACATCAAAATTAGTTACACGGAAGATTGGATAAAAAATCATTTACGATCAATTGAAAGTGCTTACCGACGAACGCCTTATTACGAATATTACATTGACAGAATTGAAGAAATACTTTCAAAAAAACACATTCATTTAATTGATTTGAATTTTGAATTGACCGACTTTTTGATTGACAAAATTGGATTGACTTGCGAACTGAAAATTTCTGAAAATGAAACAGAAGTCAACCCACAAATTTCTGAAATCTTGAATCCAAAATCAAATTCTCATTTTCAAACACAGCCTTACATACAGACATTTGTAGAGCGATTTGGTTTCCAAAATAACTTGAGTGTTTTGGATTTGCTTTTTAACGAAGGGCCAAATTCTATTTGCGTTTTGCAAGGTTGATTTTTCTCCCCTCAGATTAAAGAAAATACTTATAAAGGCCACTTTAATAGAAAAATAAAATCAGCGTATTTTTTCTCCTTTAATCTGCGGGAATTTTTCTAATTCTTTACAAAGCGCAAATTAGAAATTTCATCTTCACCTAAAATGCGAATGAAATAAATTCCACTACTCAATGCATCAACAGAAATTTCTTGACGATAAACGGAGGCATCAAATAATTCTTCACGCAAAATATTTCCATTAATATCAACCAACTGATAAGTCATTTGGCTAGAAGACAATTCTGTTTTATTCACTAGGTAAAGTACATCTACAGCAGGCGATGGATAGACCATAAATTCAGAATATTCGCTCGCGTTAATTACGCTTAAATCATCAACAAAATAAGCTTTGAATGTAACGGCGCTATTAAAGAGTGTATCATCAAAAACAGGATTGTTAATATCGGAAATGACACCATCCACTTCCCAATGATCAAATAAATAACCGGGTTTATGAATCGCTTCAACACGAATAGGAACGCCATCAAAGTACATGCCAGTCCAAGGATAAACATCAGGAGTAATTGTACTGATATTTATTTTTCCAGCATTGGAAGGAAAAACATCAAGTGTAGTAAAAACTTGTTGCGGCAATCCAAATCCGTTTTGAATGTCATCTCTTACTTGATTTGTTCTACATGATAATTCAGAGCGGAAAGTCATGTGGTTATCATAAAAATCGGTCATTTGTCCCGGAACATCCCACCAATCTCCCCATTTAAAAAACTGGTTCGCCATTTCAGGATAAACCTGATCAAAAATTCCTTGTTCTATTTCCAACAAGATAGAAGACTCATAAGACGTATTCATCAAATCAGCATATCGATTTATAAAATAATTTCTGAATTGATCGTTTTGCACACCTTGTAAAAAAATGTTGATGTATGGATTGCCAGTGCTTTGATTTAAAACGTAATCTATATTGTCTGAATAACAGTCGGTCCAATTATTTGGAGCCATCCCTAATTCTAAGTCAATTGTACAAAATCTCCAGGCAGAATCTGTAGCATCTGACCGATAAATTTTAATATTATTTTGTGGCCAATCCACATTGGCCATCCATGTTTCTCCTATGATATAATCTGCATAATATTCCATATCAAAAATAGAATCAGTTTCATCCCAGAAAGTTGGACTGGCCGGATCAATTGTCAAAAAATCGCTATACGAATTCCAGAAATTGTCAACATCACCTTCTGTTGCGCGCAATACACTGCCATACCAATAACTCAATCCTAAAAGTTCTACTGTATTTGGATCAGCGCCATCTTGAAATTCAAACATCTGCGCATCATATTTTTCGCGCAGTTCATACAAACCAAAATAAGCCCCGTTGATGTAAACTGAAATTGGTCGCCAAGTAGAATAATAATTGTTGGTTTCTTTACACATCATTTTAGTTTGAGATGCATCTTTATAAGGCAAAACTAAATATTGATTGCTTCCGTTTCGTAAATAAAAAGTATTGTATTCTGTTCTTCCAGCTCTATCAGGAATAACGGGATGATTAATTGGATCATCACCCAAAACACCATTTGACCATTCAACACGAAATGAATGTTGAGGTTGCGAGCGACTACCTCCGGCGCCACCGTCAATTTGAATGCCGGCAGTTTGCGAAAAAATTAATGGGTGAGTTGCCATCGAATCAAAATACTCAACATGCGCTGGCTTTAACCAATCGTTCCACCAATTGTCAAACATTCCAGTAGGTCCATATAAATTAGCATTGTCAGTTGTAACAGATAAAATTGGTGTGATGTGGCTAATGTTAAAGAAATAGGTTGCCACCGCAATTGGACTTGGTAAACTATCGTTGTCAAAAGCACGAGCGCGCAAAACGCCTGATGCAGTAATCATAAATGGTGTACCTGTGTAAAGTGTCGAACTTAGTGTTGGTTCACTGCCATCCAACGTATAAAAAACTTGAGATGGCATTGCATTTGAATTCGATATTGAAACTGAAAAAGGCGTAGAAAAAAATCCTGAATTAACAGATAAAACAGGTGCATTTAAATAACCATTGTATGTGGTTGAACCGTTATTTGATGAAGCGGGCGTAGGTGTTCCAAATAAATCTTTGTTAGTTGAAGCATCAGGAAAACATCCATAACTGTTGTCATAATTTTCTGCGTTAACATTTAAGCTACTCATTACAGCAAGCGTTGGTGTCATCAAATAAATTATCTCACCATCTCCAGCAATATTGAAATTAGTGTGATTATTAATTCCTGCGGATTGTTTGAATTCGGTAGTCATTTCTGGATCAGGCACTGAACCCATCATAATATCAATGTAATCGTAGTTTACCGGATCAGTCCAAACCACATCAAAAGCGAGGGAGTTAATATTACCCGCAGTTAACCCTGCAGCTGTTAACTCTGCAGCTGTGATGAGCATTTGTGTTCTTGCACTCCAATACCAATTTCCATAAGGCGCAGGATAATCTGTTCCAGAATTTTGAATGGTACCAAATCCAATTTGCATTCCGTTGAGTTGTACGTTTGGTCGTTGCGCTACAACACCACCTGTTAAAGCCGAACAAGACGCATCGCTTCCGTCATTAAATGCTGAGATGGTAGAATTATAGGGTGTTGATGATTGATTAAAAGATGAGTTGGTGATGTAACCAGTGCTGCTATATGAACAGATATTGATAACTACATTAGAAACGCCATCCCAAAAATAAGGTGTAGTAAATGTATGCGTGTTCCAACCAACAACAGGAACGAATGGTCCAGTATTTACAACGCTAGTATAAGGTAGACTTGCATAGCGATCTTTTTTGCTGCAATAAATGATTTCATATTGGCCCGGCGCCATGTTTAGTGTTGGCAAAACCCATTTGGTTGGGTTTGATAAATTATCAGTAAGATAGTAATTCGCTAAATCAATTGTTGTTGAACCTGCATTATAAAGTTCAATCCAGTCTTCGTAATCACCATCTTCATCAAGTATAGTTGAGTAATTTTTATTGCTTCCTTCATTGATAATTATTTGTGAAAATGAAGGCAGAGCAAAAATTAAAAAGATAGAAAGAGTGTGAATTTTTTTCATCGCGAAGAGTTTACTTTTTATTATTGTTAAAACTAAGTTACGAAATTTTTAAGAGCTACCAATTTTAAACGTTTGTTGAATTGTATTCCCAATGATTATTAAGGACTACTTTTTCGTTGAAACTTCCTGAAAGGCTGTTGATAAGGAGTTAGTCAATGTTTCTTCAAGAAAAAAAAAATAAATTAATAAAAGTCCAACCTTTTTGACCCCATTTGTTCGGAACTGGATAAATTATCTTTTTATCGAACGAGCAAAAACTAGCTTGATCTTCCAGCGAAAGTTTAACGCAAACCAACTTATTTTTTTGATCAAATGTTGCAAATATTTTTTTTCTTCACTTGGAAAGATGTTTTTTCGAAGTGAGGTTCTTTGGTTAATCCGTCAAGGCTTGTGGCAATTTGGGTTAGCTTTTTTACTGACGTCATTTTGAATATGCTTGGTTGAATGAAACGAATTATTTGTAGTTCAAAAATCCATTCGAAGATAGTAAAATTGAAGCCTCCATAACAATTTCCTCTTTACAACGTATTGTCTTTAGACAATAACCAATGCAAAAAAAATTTCTATCTAATCTATTTTTAATCGTCTTGCTCAACCTTTTGGTTAAGCCTTTTTATATTTTGGGTATTGATGCTGAGGTGCAGAACAGAGTAGGAGAAGAGGTGTATGGGAATTATTTCGCCTTACTCAATTTCACTTTCTTGTTGAATATTTTGTTGGATATGGGAATCTCCAATTATAATACGAGAACCATTTCGCAACATCCTCAACTAATTGCTAAAAATTTCTACAAAATTCTTTCCCTCAGGTTTTCGCTCTTTCTTCTCTATGCTTCGTTTACATTGATGCTAGGCTTGGTGGTTGGCTATTCTGGAAATGAATTTTATTTGCTATGTATTTTAATGGTGAATCAATTTTTTGTGGCTATCATTCAATTCGCTCGTTCAAATTTTAGTGGACTTTTATTGTTCAAGACAGATGCATTTATTTCAATTCTTGATCGCTCTCTTTTAATTATGTTTTGCAGCGTTTTACTCTGGACAAATTGGTTGGGAGCTGAATTTAAAATTGAATGGTTTGTTTATGCACAGACGCTTGCATATAGTTTAACAGCGATAATTTCAATCGCACTATTGTATTCAAAAATAGGCCAGCTAAAATTTGATTTTAAAAAGAGTTTCAATGCAGCAATGATCAAACAAAGTGCGCCTTATGCATTGTTAATTTTATTGATGATGATGTATTCTAGAATGGATGCTGTTATGTTGGAACGACTATTACCAAATGGTGATGCGCAGGCAGGAATCTATGCTCAAGGCTATCGTTATTTGGATGCCGTGAATATGTTTGCACTTTTGTTTGCAGGTTTGTTGTTGCCAATTTTTGCACAGTTAATTCGCAAAAAAGAAAGTGTTGAGGAAATGTTGAATACGTCTTTTAGAATTCTAGTTGGTGCAAGTTGTATTGTAGCTTTGACGGCCTTTTTATTCAAACACGAATTATTAGCGTTGCGTTATACCAATGTCACAGAAGTTTCTGCCACTACTTTTGGATATTTAATTTTAAGTTTTATTCCAATTTCAATTACCTATATTTTCGGAACATTATTAACAGCAAACGGAAGTCTTAAAAAATTAAATTGGATGGCTTTTGCTGGTTTGATTTTGAATTTGATTTTGAATTTCATATTCATTCATCTATGGCAAGCAGAAGGCGCGGCTATTGTAACCCTGATAACACAATCCGCTATGGCAGTTGTTCAAATTTTACTTGTCTACAACGAATTTAAAATGAAAGTCAATCTAAAATTGTACACATCATTTTTAGCCTTGATTATTTTAATGATGGCTATTTATTTTGCACTAAATCAATTCAGCCAATTACCGCAAATAGCAAGTCTGCTTATTTTATTTAGCGCAGGAATAGTTGCTGCAGTAATTTTAAAATTATTCAGATTAAGTGATATTAAAATTGTATTGAAAAAAGAAGCAGAGTAATCAGATTTGTTAGAATAGAGTTATTAGCTCAGAGTGCAGATTATAGTCCTTTTTTAAACTTTGAACTCTGTCCTCTATACTCTAGAAACTAACTTCTAATTTAATTTTCAGCTATAACAATACTCTCAATCTTATCTCCAGCTTCAATCAAATCAATAACTTCCAACCCTTCGCTAACAATACCAAAACAAGTATGATTTCCATCAAGGTGCGCTGTATTATCGCGGCTATGACAAACAAAAAATTGAGAACCACCAGTATTACGACCAGCATGTGCCATCGATAGTACACCTCGTTCGTGATGTTGTTTTGGAGCTGTTATTTCGCAAGGAATTGTATAACCTGGTCCGCCTGAACCTGTTCCTTTTGGGCAACCTCCTTGAATCATAAAATTAGGAATAACGCGGTGCCAAGTAAGGCCATTGTAATATCCAGATTTAGCGAGTTTCGCGAAATTTTCTACTGTAATGGGTGTTTCTTTTTCATAAAGATCAACCTTCATGACTCCTTTATTTGTTGTGATTGTTGCTTTCATTTGAATTTTTTTTTACAAGATTAGTTAAAATTGCTCGACTAGTTTTAATTTATTTTACCAATATTGCTGATAGATTTGATTGAGAATTGAATAAAAACTAAGTTTAAAGTCAAAATCTATCCTAAATGAATTTACCAGAAAATGAATCAACAATCGTTTCTAGTCCTTTGAAAATGACATTTAACGTGATGGTCATAATTTCGTTTATTGCAAATGTTCTTTTTTGTCTTGTATTTATTCCTTTTCTCAATCAGGTTTGGGGAATGAGACATGGTAAAAAATTAGTGTTAGAATCAGGCGCCGACTCGAGATAAATAGTTCTAGTTGGAATTTTGTTTTTATTGTTGACTTGCATGTTTGCCGCATTTGGAACATATAAAATGTTAAAAGCAAAACGGGTACGTTTTTTTATTTATGCTATTGCAAACAGTTTATGGGTTGCGTTTGGTTTGTTTTTAGGCTCAAATGACACTATGACACTTGTGTATGTTGTTTCTTCTATTGCGTTCGTCGTATTTTTTGCGTTGAATCGAAAAGCATTGAACTAAGCCTGTTTCTCCTACGAATTGATACTCAGATAATCCTTACTTTTGTTTTATGCAAAAAGAGGTTTATTCGTTCAATGAATTTGATTTTGGTTCCAAATTGATTCGTGATTTGGTGAATCAAAAAAAGGAAGTGAATTCTTTTGTGTCCGATTTTTATCAAATTGAAAATAGTGAAAAAGCAATTCTTTCTAAAACTTTTTCAACGCAACAGCGCTCGCTTTTAGTTTCAGTATTAAGTGAACAAAATAAAGAGTTGAACTTATCACCAATTTCAAAATCAAACATAGATTTAATTAAAGAAGAGAATACATTCACTGTAACTACTGGGCATCAATTGAATTTGTTGACAGGTCCACTTTATTCAATTTATAAAATCGCTCAGATTATTTCTATTTCAAATGGTCTCAATCAAAAATATCCCAATCAAAAATTTGTTCCTGTTTTTTGGTTAGCAAGTGAAGACCATGATTTTGAAGAAATAAATCACATTTATCTTTATGGAAAAAAAATAACTTGGCAAAATCAAGAACAGAAAGAAGTGATTGCCGGAAAAATGAAATTGACTCAAATAGAGTCTGTACTTACTGAAATTGAAGCCTTGCATCAGAATGAAGACTTGAAAGAAAAGCTAAAAAGACTGACTCAATTTTATAGAAATTCTAACACACTCGCAGATGCAACTAGAAAATTAATTAATCATCTTTTTGGTGAATATGGACTTGTTATAATTGATGGAAATGACAAACGATTAAAGGAAAATTTCAAATCAACCTTATTAAAAGAAGTAGCTGAAGAATTGACATTTAATGCTGTTACAGCAACAAATAGTAATTTAAAAAAAGGCGGTTATCACGAACAGGTTTTTGTTAGAAATTGCAATTTGTTTTTTATTCATGAAGATGGAAAACGTGAACGAATTGTGAAAGAAAATAATCAGTTTTCTTTTCAAAATAAATCTCATTCACTAACGGAAATTGAATCTTTGATAAATGCCAATCCTGAAAAATTTTCTCCAAATGCTTTGCTGCGACCTGTTTATCAAGAATCTGTTTTACCTAATTTAGTTTACGTTGGCGGTGGAGGCGAAATTTCTTATTGGTTGCAACTTAAAAATTTATTTCAAAACCTTGGAATGAATCTGCCCTTTTTGCGTGTGCGCGATTCATTCTTAATTTTAAATCGAAAACAAGAAACTGAATTGAATGAATTGAAAATTTCTGTAAATGAGTTGCAGAAAGACATCGATTCACTTACCAAAGCCCTTACGCTAGAAAAATCAGGCGAAAAATTAGATTTAACTTCTGATAAATTGGCCTTGATTGAAATTAAAATGAACCTACTCAAAAAATCTGATCAAGTAGATAAAAGTCTTGCCAGCATGATTGAAGCCGAGTTTGTAAAAATGTCTGCTGCAATTGAAAAAATTGAGTCCAAATTAATTAAGACGGAAAAAGGGAAGGATGATTCTGTCGTTTTAAAAATTAGTAGATTGCAAGAGAAATTATTTCCTGAAAAGCATTTACAAGAACGTCACGATAATTTTTTACCATTTTATTTAAGCTCACCTGATTTTATTTCAACGATAATTTCAGAGATGCAGTTTGAAAATGAACCTAAAGTCCGAATCATAACACGTTAAAACATGTCCAAATTTGAAGCATCTGAACTAACGCTTGATAAAAACGGAAAAGTGTATCATTTGGGCCTGGGTGAAGGTGATGTAGCTGACACAGTAATTTTAGTCGGTGATCAAGACCGTGTTAAATTTATTGGTTCTTTTTTTGATTCGGTTCGATTTGAAAATCAGAATCGTGAATTTTGCACGCTCACCGGAATTTTTCGAGGCAAAGAATTATCAGTTATCTCAACTGGAATTGGAACAGACAATATCGATATTGTTTTGAATGAATTAGACGCAGTTGTCAATATCAACCTAGAAACAAGAACAGTAAAACCCGAAAAAAAATCGCTGAATTTAATTCGCATTGGAACTTGCGGAGCCTTACAAGAAAATATTGCAACAGGTGCGCACATTATTTCTAAATATGCAATTGGTTTGGATGGCGTGGCTAATTTTTATCAAATTCCTTATTCGACTGATGAAAAGCAAGCCGCAGAATCGTTCATTAACGTTAGCGGTTGGAATTTGCAATTAAATACCCCTTATTTAAAACAGTCTTCTGAATCTCTTTTTAATTTGTTAAAAGCTGACATGGTTGAAGGCATAACAATCACCGCAAATGGTTTCTATGGTCCACAAGGTCGTGCAATTAGAATTCCTTTAAGCTTGCCAGACTTTAAAAACGCCATCCGAAAATTTACTTGGAAAGGAACGCCAGTGACTAATTTAGAAATGGAAACCTCGGCTCTTTATGCTCTTTCAGATGCTTTGGGTCACAAGTCAGTTACTATTTGTTTGGTTTTGGCTAATCGTTACACCAATGCATTTGAGCCAAACTACGCCCAAAAAATGGGCGATCTCATTCAATTGGTTTTGGGTCGATTAACAAAATTACGTTAAGAAGATTTTAAACCCCCATCAATAGTGGGCTTTCTCATAGCTTACATTTGTTGTGTTGAAAACTCAAACAATACATAACCCATCCGAAGTTGCTGCTTTAATCAGATTGGTTGAAGATCCAGATCCTACTATTTTTGGCCATGTTAAGGATAGATTGATTGGTTATGGAAACTCGGTTGTGCCAAATTTGGAATCATCATGGCATTTAACAGCGTCTGAATTTGAGTATCAACAGCGCATTCAGGGTATTATTCAAGAAATTCGTACCAACGAAATTAAATCAGATTTGCAAAAATGGAAAGCATCTTCCAATCGCGATTTATTGAAAGGCACACTAATTATCAGTCGCCTGCAATTCCCTGATATCGATGAAAAATTTGTAGAAGAAGAGCTGGATAAAATCAAACAAAAAGTCTGGTTAGAAATCAATGACGACAATACTGCCTTTGAAATTGTAAAAATATTTAATCACGTTTTGTTTGATTTATGTGGATTTGAATCGAGTAAAAATAATTTCTATTCTCCTCAAAACTCATTCATTAACACGGTTTTAGAGTCTAAAATAGGAAATCCATTAAGTCTTTCAATCCTGTATTCGGTGATTGCACAGCGTTTGCAAATTCCTATTTATGGTGTCAATCTCCCGAACCATTTTGTCCTGGGCTTCGTAGACGAATTTCGTACACTTAAAATGCTGGGTTTCAAAGACGATCGGAATGTATTGTTTTACATTAATCCGTTCAGCAAAGGAAGAATTTTTGACCACAACGAAATCGAAAATTACCTGCGAAGTCTTAACTTGCCTTTTGAGAGAGATTATTTTGAGCCGTGTTCAAACACCGAAATATTAAAGCGAATGCTTACCAATCTGTCTTACGCATACACAAAAGTGGGCGAAGATCAGAAAGTGCGCGACTTGAAAGAACTTCAGGTTATTTTGGCATAGGTTTTAATTTTTCAAAGAGCTTCACCATAGCTCTCTTATTCACATGCTCATCTTCATTTAATTTCGCACAACAAAAATTTATTTATAAAAAGCACGAAATTGAAGGCGGTATTTCACCAAAATCAATAGTGGCCAGTGGTAACGGCCTTTTTGCAGCACAAAACATGATGTATCGACATTCGGTCACCGTCTATGATAAATCAGGAAATCTTTTGGCAAAAATATCGGATGAAGTAGATTTGAAATCGTTAGGGTATACCGAATATAAAGGAGAGTCTTATTTAGGCGGACCGGTAGAAGCGTGTTTTAGTGATAATGGAAATTACTTGTGGGTTTCTAATTATAACATGATCGGCAGCGGTTTTGATAATCCGGGCTGTGATGTTTGCAATGGTAAAGGTTATGACCCTGGATTCGTTTACAAAATAAATACAAAAACATTTTTAATCGAGAACGCAATTAAAGTTGGTGCTGTTCCAAAATATCTTGCCATCAGTAAAGATGAAAGTTTAATGATCGTATCTAACTGGAGTAGCAGCGATATTTCGATTGTTGATATGACAACAGAAAAAGAAATCAAAAAAGTGGATGTGGGCGCGCATCCGCGTGGTGTGGCTATTTCGTCTGATGCAAAAAAAGCATACATCACTGTAATGGGCTCAACAAAAATTGCCATTGTTGATTTGACAAATTATGAAGTCACATACATTGTTGGAATAGGTAGTTCGCCGCGACATGTTGTGTTGTCTGGTAACGATAAATACCTCTATATCTCTTTAAATTCAAGCAATGCATTAGTGAAATATGAACTGAGTTCTGGCAAAAAACAAATATGTAAAACAAATGCCGGTCCACGAACAATGGTTTTATCACCTGATCAAAACTACATGTACGTGGTCAATTATTTTGCAAATACTTTTTCTAAAATTAGAACAGATAGTATGACCGTAATGGAAGTTGTTAGTACAGGGAATCATCCAATCGGGATTACGGCTAATTGGTCTGAAGCTGAGATTTGGGTGGCATGTTATGAAGGTAAAATAGAAATATTTAAGGACTTTCATTTAGCAGAATCCAACAAAAAAGAAACGTATTTATTTGAGCAGGAATTAGCCACTTTTTTTAGTTTATTTCAACCAACAATTGCAAGTTCCGAATCAACAAATGTTATTACAACAACGTTAACTTCTGATGATGAAATGATATCGGAATTAGCTATTGAATTGAAAGATGAAGAGGTGATAAAAAATGTACCGTTTGATGACTTGAAAGGAGAATCAGTACTTGTAGAGATAGCTCCTAGAGCCAATTCAATTTCAATTTCAAAATTAAATATTACCAAAATGAATACAACATCAAAAGTGGATTCGATAGTAGAATTAAATTCAGAAATTTCGGATGAAAAAGTGGTCGAAACTATACCTGAAAATCCAATCGTTGAAAAAGAAATTGTTGAAATAAAACCGCGCGCTAATTCAATTGTGATTTCTAAATTAGAGCCAACAAAATCAACAAATAACGCTGTAATCAAGGATAAAACAAATTCAACAGATTGCACTTATCATGTAATTGTAGGTAGTTTTTCAATTTACGATAATGCTGTTGCTTTTAGAACAACTGTTGAAAAGAAAGGCTATGCAGCGCAGTTAATCGAAACGTCAAAAGGTCTAACTTATGTTTCTGCACAATGTTTTTCAACAAGAGAAAGTGCTAGTGATGCAATTAGTATAATCTATGCAGATGTTGATGTGAAGGGGTGGGTTTTGAGCAGATAAGCATCTATTCGCAGACTTCTAATAAGTCAAAATTTCATTCAAATAATGTTTAATTTTTTCAATTTCTTGTGTAGATATTTTTCCAATTTTTTTCAGGAGTCTTTCTTTTGAAACAGAGCAAATGTGAAAAGTTAAAATTTCGGAAGTTTTTTTGAGTTTGTTTTCGGAGTTGGGTTGTAAAATAATATTGCCTTTATAATTTTTTATTTTGGTCGTCAGCGGGCAACAAATTACAATGTTTAAATGTTGATTCAGTAAATTACCACTCAAAATAACAACAGGCTTAATTCCTGCTTGTTCACTGTCTTTGGTTGGACTTAAATTGGCGTTCCAGATTTCTCCTTGTTCCATTATTTATCTAATTGTGTAAGATAATCTTCCATTCCTTCTTCTGCAATAGAAAGTATATCAGCATCAGCGGCCATTTTTTTGTACGAACGTTTGTACTCTGCTTTATTTAATTGTTCCAAATAGATGTACAGTGCTTTTTCTATGATTTTGTTTTTAGGCAAACCAAGAGATTTGGCTTTTTCATTAAGCAATTCTAGCAAACTTTTAGGTAGTGTACTTGTAAATGTTGCCATATAATTTATATTTATGAATTACAAATATAAATTATATTTATGAAATGAAAAAGTGATTTATTTCTTCCGATATGCCGAAAGTATAATCCCTGCTGCCATGGCCACATTCAACGACTCTGTTTCTCCAACTTTTGCAATGGTAATTCGGTTATCTAGCAGGCTTGCTATTTTATCCGAAATTCCGTGCGATTCACTGCCCATGACCAATGCTGTTTTAGAAACGAACTGATGCGAATAAAGATTTTGACCTTTTAAATCCGCACCAAGAATTGAAAAACCTTTTTCTTTTAGTTCAGAGATTTTTTCTTCTAGATTTACTTGTAAAAAATTGACTCTGTATACCGCACCCATTGAAGCTTGAATAACTTTTGGGTTAAACAAATCAACCGATGTCAACGAGGAAATAACAGTATTTACACCAAACCAATCGGCGGTTCTTAAAATGGTACCTAAATTTCCGGGATCTTTTATTTCATCCAGAATTAA
>Ga0163144_10012674_pt1 | contig 17671 bp, 10 predicted proteins | sample OliLak19BULKMAT1_FD_123175 | JGI IMG/M metagenome (GOLD analysis project Ga0163144, IMG submission 123175) | Freshwater microbial mat bacterial communities from Lake Vanda, McMurdo Dry Valleys, Antarctica - Oligotrophic Lake LV.19.BULKMAT1 | ecosystem: Environmental > Aquatic > Freshwater >...
CGGGAAGGTTGTCGAGAAGTTCGGCGTTCCACGACCGGGCGCGGAGCCCTGCGACAAGTGTGTGCGCGACGGTCTCGAAGTGGTCGAGACGATCATGAAGCGCTTCCAGCCCGTGACGCTGCCGAAGCTCCCGCGCTTCACCGGCGGCGCTGTGGGATTCATCGGCTACGAGTTCATCCACGACGTGGAGCCCATCGTGCCGCGTCCGGCAAGGGACGAACTTGGCACGCCCACGATGTATTTCCTGATCGCGGACGAGTTGCTCGTCTTCGACCGCGTCGCCCAGACGTTGACCATCATCGTCAACGCCAGCGTCGTGCCGGGCCAGAGCCTCGGCGAAGCCTATGAAGACGCCGGTGGCGAGATCGAACGCCTCGTCGCGCTGCTGGAGCAACCGCTGGAAACCCGCCTTGTCCCACTCGGTGGCCATGTGCCTGACCTTGCCGTGACGAGCAACGTCACCAAGGAGCAGTTCCTCGCGAACGTGGAGGCGTCGAAGAAGTTCATCACTTCCGGCGACATCATCCAGATCGTGGGGTCGCAACGCTTCAGCGCATCGATCAAGGCCAGCCCGCTGGAAGTCTACCGCGCCGCGCGGACGATCAATCCCTCGCCCTACATGTTCCTGCTGGAGCTGGATGGCTTCTCGCTGGTTGGCGCTTCGCCCGAACTTCACGTCCGCTGCGAGGACAACCATGTCGAGATCCGCCCCATCGCCGGCACACGGGCCCGTGGCAAGACGACCGAGGAGGATGTCGCGCTGGAGAAGGAGCTCCTCGCCGATCCGAAGGAGCGCGCCGAACACGTCATGCTCGTGGACCTCGCGCGGAACGACATCGGCCGCGTCTGCGATTTCGGCAGCGTCGAGGTGAAGGACCTGATGATCGTCGAGCGATACAGCCACGTCATGCACATCGTCTCGCAGGTGGAGGGAACGCTTTCAAAGAAGCACACTCCCTACGACCTCATGCGCACCACCTTTCCGGCCGGCACGCTCAGCGGCGCCCCGAAGATCCGCGCCATGCAGATCATCTCCCAGCTTGAGGGCACGCAACGCGGCCCCTATGGCGGCTGCGTGGGCTACTTCAGCTTCAACGGCAATCTCGACTGCTGCATCACCATCCGCACGGCGCTGCTCAAGGACGGCAAGGCCCACGTGCAGGCCGGCGGTGGCTGGGTCAACGATTCGGTGCCCGAAGCCGAGTTCCAGGAAACGGTGAACAAGTCCAAGGCCATGCTCCGCGCGGTCGCCACGGCGGAGACGTTCCACACGGGCAATTGATCGCAGGATCGGTCGGCGGGCTCGATCCTGACGAGCGGGAGCCGGGTCGAACCTGGATCGCCCAGTCCCAATCTCCCTCTTTCCCTTCTTCTGATGATCAAGGCGACGATCACGAAAAGAGAATAACAAACCCATGGCCGACCACTGCTCTTGTGTTGCGCCCGGGGAGCTTCCAAGCTCACTGCGTTTCGACGTTTCCGGCGGATGTCCGGCCGTCGATCCAAGCCACGAAATGAACGAGCCCGCGATCACGCCCGAACTGGTAGCCAAGCACAACCTGACGCCCGACGAGTATCAGAAAGTGCTCGAAGTCCTCGGCCGCACCCCCACCTACACCGAGCTCGGCATCTTCTCGGTCATGTGGTCGGAGCACTGCTCTTACAAGAACACGCGGCCGGTGCTGAAGGGTTTCCCCACCAAGGGCGACAAGATCCTCGTCGGCGCGGGCGAGGAAAACGCCGGCATCATCGACGTGGGTCACGGCGTGGCCATCGCCTTTAAGATCGAGTCGCACAACCATCCCAGCGCCGTCGAACCCTTCCAGGGCGCGGCCACGGGCGTGGGCGGCATCATCCGCGACATCTTCACGATGGGTGCGCGGCCGGTGGCGGCGTTGAACTCGCTCCGCTTTGGCGAACTCTCGAATCCCGAGGTGCGCCGCCTTTTCTCCGGAGTCGTTTCCGGCATCGCGCATTACGGCAACTGCTTCGGCATTCCGACCGTCGCCGGCGAGGTTTATTTCGACAAAAGCTACGAGGGCAATCCGCTCGTCAACGCCTTCGCGCTCGGCGTCCTGCGCCATGACCAGATCACGCGCGGCGCGGCCAAGGGCGTGGGCAATCCCGTCTTCTACGTCGGTCCCGCCACCGGCCGTGACGGTCTCGCGGGTGCGGCCTTCGCCTCGCAGGATTTGACCGAGGAATCCGCCGAGGGACAGCGCGGCGCGGTTCAGGTAGGCGATCCCTTCATGGAGAAGCTCGTCTGCGAAGCGTGCCTCGAACTGCTCGCCACCGGTTGTGTGGCCGGCATGCAGGACATGGGCGCGGCCGGCCTGACCTGCTCCACCTGCGAGACCGCCGCCCGCGCGGGCACGGGCATCGAGATCGAATTGGACAAGGTGCCGCAACGCGCGCCGAACATGACCAGCTACGAGATCATGCTCAGCGAGTCGCAGGAGCGCATGTTGATCGTGGTCCACAAGGGCCAGGAAGAGGCGGTGAAACGCATCTTCGACAAGTGGGACCTGCCCTGGGCCGAGATCGGCGTCGTCACCAACACTGGCCGGATGGTCGTCCGTCATGGCGGCAACATCGTCGTCGATGTGCCCGCCGCGAAGCTGGCCGACGAAGCGCCGGTCTATCAGCGCGAATCCAAGGAAGCCGCCTACATGGCCGGCGTCCGCGCTTTCCGTCTCGATGGCATCCCCGACACCACTGACGCCGCGGGCGATCTCCGCAAACTGCTCGCGAATCACTCCATCGCCTCGAAGAACTGGGTCTACCGCCAATACGACCACATGGTCCGTGACGGTTCCGTCGTCTGCCCCGGCAGCGACGCGGCGGTCATCCGGATCAAGGGCGACAGTCTTCCGATCACCAAGGCCGAGTATGCGGCCAAGCAGGCCGGGCAACCCGCTCCCGCCACCGCCGCAATCCCCGACAAGTTCGTGGCCTTCACCGTGGACTGCAACGGCGCCTACGTTTACCTCGACCCCTATGAAGGCGGCAAAGCGGCCATCGCCGAAGCCTGCCGCAACCTCGCCTGCACCGGTGCGGTGCCCGTGGGCTCGACCGACAACCTTAACTTCGGCAATCCGCACTATCCCGAGATCTTCTGGCAGCTGAAGGAATCCGTCCGCGGCATGGCCGAAGGCTGCCGCGCGTTCGATGCGCCCGTCACCGGCGGCAACGTTTCGCTCTACAACCAGCGTGGTGCCCTCGGCGCCATCGATCCGACGCCCACCGTGGCCGTCGTCGGCATCATCGACGACCCGAAGCACATCACGACGCAGTGGTTCAAGGACGAGGGCGACGCGATCATCCTGCTCGGCGCTCCGGTGGACACCGTCGATCCGCTCCAAGGCCTCGGCGGCAGCGCCTACCTGAAAACCATCCACGGACAGAAGACCGGCCTGCCCCCGCGCGTCGATCTAGCAGCGGCGAAGACGCTCCATGAGACGACGCTCGCGCTGATCCGCAGTGGTGTGGTGAAGAGCGCCCATGATTGCAGCGAAGGCGGCCTCGCCGCCGCGTTGGCTGAGAGCTGCTTCAGCAACCAGATCGCCAAGGAAACCTTCCAGTTCCTCGGCGCCACGGTGGACCTTTCCGCAATCACCGGCACGCGCCTCGACGCCGTGCTGTTCGGTGAAACCCAGAACCGCATCGTCCTTTCCGTGGCCCCGGCCAACGTGGACGCCGTGCTGGCCAAGGCGAAGTCGGCCGGCGTGCCCGCCGCCAGGATCGGCACCGTCGGCGGCGCTTCGCTGACCATCAAGGCCGGTGCAACCACGATGTCGTCCAAGGTCGCCGACCTGCATGACGCCTGGTGGAACAGCATCGCGCGCGCGATGGCTTGAGCCTTCGCATCCCTCTGTCACGATAGGGCCGTCATGAAGACGGCCCTTTTTCTTTTACCGGTCCTTTCACTCGCCCTCGCGGCCGCAGAACCCGGCAACTGGCCTGCGTTTCGCGGGCCCAACTCCTCCGGCATCTCCGCGTCGGCCAAACCCCCGGCGAAGATCGGCCCGAAGGAAGGCGTGCTCTGGTCGGTGGATGTTCCGTGGGCGCCGTCGTCGCCCTCGGTCTGGGGTGAACGCATTTTCCTGACGACATTCGCCGACGAGAAATTGGAGACCCGCGCCTACTCCACGAAGGACGGCGCACTCCTGTGGAAGAAGATTTCGCAGGTCGAAAAGTTCGAGGAATTCCACCGCACGGAAGGCAGCCCAGCCGCCGGCACGCCGGCCACGGACGGCAAACACGTCGTCAGCTACTTCGGGTCCTTCGGCCTCGCGTGCTTCGATGTCGAAGGCAAGGAGCTGTGGCAGCGGCGCATGCCCGTGGCCGAAACGCAGGGCAACTTCGGCTCCGGCACTTCGGCGATCCTGGTCGATGGAAAAGTGATCCTGTGCCGTGACGTCGCGTCGGGTTCGCAGATTTCCGCGTTCGATTTGCACACGGGAAAAACCCTCTGGGAAACGCCCCGGGTGGATTCCATCACCAGCTACGGCGCGCCCATCGTCTGGGAGCATGACGGTTTCAAGGAGATCGTCATGGCCGGTTCACTCTCGATGAAGGGCTACGACCCGAAGACCGGTGAGGAACGCTGGCTCTTGCGGGGTATGCCGGCGTTTTCGTGCACAACGCCCGTGGTGGGCGACGGGCTTCTTTTCTATGCGGGTTGGTCGCCGGGCAAGGCGGATTCACCTTTCCCCAGTTGGGCCGCAACGGTGGAGAAACAGGACAAGAACCACGACGGTAAGATCAGCCTCGACGAGTTCGACTCGGGCCCGGCGTGGTTCCGCGTCCAGGACGTCGACCGCGATGGCTTCATCACCAAGGCGGACTGGGACATGATCGGCGGCGCGATGAAGCGGGGTGAAAATGTCCTTATCGCCGTCAAGCCCGGCGCCAAGGGGGAAGCCCCCGAATCGCAAGTCGCGTGGAAGTTCACCAAGGGTCTGCCCTACGTGCCTTGCCCGCTCTACTATGACGGACGCGTCTACCTCATCCGCGACGGTGGCATGATGTCGTCGTTCGACGCCAAGACCGGCAAACCCTTCTATTCGCAGGAACGCCTCCCTGCGCAGGGCAGCTACTACAGCTCACCCGTCGCCGCTGATGGCCGGATCTACCTGGCTTCGCTGCAGGGAAAACTCACCGTGGTCAAGGCGGGCGGAGATCTGCCAGAAGTGGTCCACAGCGCAGACTTCGGCGAGCGGATCGCCGGCACGCCCGCCCTCGTCGGCGACCGGGTCTACCTGCGCACGGAGAAGAAGCTCCACGCGTTCGGGCCACAGCCCAAGTGAAGGCAGCGAGGTCTAGCGGTTCGGTGTGGCGGCAGTTTGCCCCACCGCCACTCGGCTTCGCATTCCTTCGAGCGTCTTCGGGCCGATGCCGCTGACCTTCTCCAGATCATCAATCTTGGCGTAGGGACGACCCGCGATGATGCGTCGTCCAAGGTTGTCGTTCACCCTCGGCAACGTCATCAACTCGGCCAGCGAGGCCGTGTTGACGTTGATGACTGAGGTGGCCTCCTGCGCGACCTGTTCGCGCGACTTCGACTTGCCGCATTGGTTGAGTCCGACGGCCGCAAGGATCCCGGCGATGGCGATGCCCACCACTTTCGAGACAAGCCGCGAGGTGACGTTCCGGGCGATCCGGTTGCCGAGTCCGGCCATGGGGTCGTTTGATTTCGCCATGGGGAAGAGAGTTGGCCGGCGGAAGTTTACCGGCCAGATTTTTCCTCGTGGTTGCCTGTCGCCTGTGAACTTGTCGGAGGCAAAGCCGGTGGGCCGGATTCCGCTTTTGGTTGCGAGCGAACTCAGGTGAAGTCGAACCGTCAATCCGCCGAAGTTCAGGGAACGAACATGAAACCGATCCTCGTCGAGTCCGAGTTCAACCGCGTGCGCCAGTGCCGCCATGGCCTGATGCTCTACAACAAGAATGACGTCTACGTCGGCGGGTCGTTCGAGCGTTACGGCGAGTTCAGCGAGGGCGAGGTGGAGATGTTCCGGACCCTCGTCGGGCCCGGCCACAAGGTCATCGAGGTCGGGGCGAACATCGGTTCCCACACCGTCTTCCTCGCGCGGCAAGTCGGCCCAACCGGACAGGTCATCGCCTTCGAGCCCCAGCGCATCGTCTTCCAGACGCTGTGCGCGAACATCGCGTTGAACAGCTTCCGCAACGTCCTTGCCTACCCGATGGCCGTGGCGGACGAACCCGGCTTTGTGAAGATCCCCGAGCTGGACCCGACGCGGGAGATCAACTTCGGCGGGCTGAGCATCGAGGGCCACGAGCAGGGCTGCACCACTCGCCAAGTGACGCTTGATCAGCTCAACGAGTCGGACGTGAAGCTCATGAAGATCGACGTCGAGGGCATGGAGTTGAAGGTGCTGAAGGGCGCCGGAGAAACCATCAGACGTTGCCGGCCGCTGCTCTATCTGGAGAACGACCGGGCCGAGAAGGCCGCCGAGTTGATCAACCATCTCCGCTCGCTCGACTACGACCTCTACGAGCATCTCCCGCCGCTCTTCAACCCACAAAACTTCTACCGCAACCCCGAGAACGTTTTCGGCGACATCGTCTCCGAGAACTTGCTCTGTGTGCCGGCCGAGAAACGCTGGACGCCGCCGGGATTGGTGAAGAGATAGGGAGGATCGCCTTCAACCCGGTGCTTCGGCCCGCGAGCCGAACCCGTTGTGAACAACTCCACGGCAGAGTCCCTTGCCAATCCGTCGTTCGCTTGCAGTTTCGCGCCATGAACGTGGCCGTCCTGAAACGCAAAGGGATCTTCAACCGGAGAAATTTTCTTGTCGCCGGAACTCTCGCCGGCCTCGGCGGCGCGTGGGTTGCGACATCGTCCTCGTGGTCCGCGGGATTCATCCGGGATCGGTTGGCGGAGATCGGCCGCAAGGTTCCGTCGGCCCGGTTCCGTCCCGTGCCGGCCACTTGGCGCGACAATGGCATCACCCTCGCCTGGCTGGGCCACGCCACGGTTCTGGTCAACTTCTACGGCGTCCGCATCCTCACCGATCCGGCATTCTTTCCGCGCATCGGCGTCGATCTCGGTGTCGGCAGCCTCGGACCGAAACGCCTCGTTGCCTGCGCGCTGTCGCCGACGGAGTTGCCCGAGATCGACCTGGTGCTGCTGTCCCACGCGCACTTCGACCATCTCGACACGCCCTCGCTTGCCGCGCTGCGTGGGCGACCGCAGGTCGTGATGTCGCGGGATACATCCGATCTCGTTTCCGCCGGCCGCTTCTCCGGCGTGAAGGAACTGCGCTGGGGCGAACGCGTCGTTGTCCGCTCTCCGCGGGGCGAGGTGGCCGTGGAGTCCATCGAGGTCCGTCACTGGGGCGCGCGCGTCCGCCGCGATACCCACCGCGGCTACGGCGGCTTCATCGTCGAACGCGAGGGGCGCAGACTGCTCTTCGGTGGCGACACGGCGGACACCCCGCTCTTCGCGTCCCTCCGGTCGAAGGGCCCTTTCGAGGCCGCCATCATGCCCGTGGGCGCCTACGATCCGTGGATCAGGAGCCACTGCGCACCCGAGCAGGCCGTGGCCATGGCCGATGCCGCCGGCGCACGGCTCTTCGTCCCGATCCACCATCAGACCTTCAAGCTGAGCAACGAACCGGTGCTCGACCCGATCGAACGCACCCAGGTCGCACTGGCAAAAGAGGCTGGCCGCATCGCGCTCAAGGACATCGGCGAGACGGCGTTCATCCGGGGCTGAAAGCCGGACTCCCAAAGGGCCCGTGAACTTCTGATTTCCTCATTCGTGCCCTTTCCGTTTTCGTTCCACCCGCGCTACCGTCCATCTCATGAACGAGACGATGACCGCGTTTGCCACTCCGGCGATGCCCGATGCGAACGGCCATTACGGGCCCTTCGGCGGGCGCTACGTGCCCGAGACGCTCATGCACCCGTTGCAGGAGCTGGAGGCCGAATACTTCCGCGCCCAGATCGATCCCGCCTTTCAGCAGGAACTCAGCTACTACCTGCGCGAATTCGTCGGTCGCCCCACGCCCCTCTACTTAGCCGAGCGCCTGACCAAGGAACTCGGCGGGGCCAAGATCTATCTCAAGCGCGAGGACCTGCTCCACACCGGCGCCCACAAGATCAACAACGCGATGGGCCAGATCCTTCTCGCGAAGCGCATGGGCAAGACCCGCATCATCGCCGAGACGGGCGCGGGCCAGCACGGCGTCGCCACCGCCACCGTCGCCGCCATGTTCGGCATGAAGTGCGTCATCTACATGGGCGCAGTGGATTGCGTCCGGCAGGAGTTGAACGTCTACCGGATGAAGATGCTCGGCGCCGAGGTTGTCCCTGTGAAGGCCGGCCAGCAGACGCTCAAGGAAGCCGTCAATGAAGCCATGCGCGACTGGGTGACGAATGTCCGCAGCACGCACTACATCCTCGGCACCGCCTACGGCGCGCATCCGTATCCGGTCATGGTCCGCAACTTCCACCGCATCATCGGCGACGAAGCCCGGCGCCAGATCCTCGAGATGGAAGAGCGCCTGCCCGACCTGCTCCTCGCCTGCGTCGGCGGCGGCTCGAACGCCATCGGCCTGTTCTATCCGTTCCTCAACGACACCGGCGTGAAGATGACCGGCGTCGAAGCGGGCGGTGAAGGCATCTTCCCCGAGAAACATGCCGCGCGTTTCCAGGGCGGATCTCTCGGGGTTCTCCAGGGCACGCGCAGCTACATCCTCCAGGACGAGTTCGGCCAGATCCAGAGCACCCACAGCGTCAGTGCCGGCCTCGACTACGCCGCCGTCGGACCCGAGCACGCGTGGCTCAAGGACAGCAACCGTGTGCAATACACCTACGCGACCGATCCCGAGGCGCTCGATGCCTTCATGCGCCTCGCGCGGATCGAAGGGATCATCCCCGCATTGGAAAGCAGCCACGCCGTGGCCGAAGCCATCAAGGTCGCGCCCACAATGTCCAAGGATGCTCTCATCATCGTGAACCTCTCCGGCCGCGGGGATAAGGACGTGATGCAGGTGGCGACGAAGATTGGTTTGGAGATGCCGGCTTAGCGATCCGCCAAGGCCTGCAAACACGGTAGGAAATTTTCCTGGGTGCCTTCGGACGGCGTTGTGGGGCCATGCAATCCGCCGACGGTTTTCCGCAACCCGCCGGGAGCGCGTGTCTTTCCGGTTGGGCAACGTCTCCTTCCCGATTCGCCGGTGATTGCGCGGACAACACGAGCCCGCAGCCGAGCGAGGAGGGAACCACCGAGACGTATCGCACATGAATCTCCGAGTTCGTTCCACGCACAGTTTGACCGCACTGATCATGGCCCACGGGTTGGCCTCGCAGGGCCTCGCCGCCGAGACCAATTCCCCGGTCCTCCTTCCCACCATGGTGATCTCCGCCGAGGCGGAAGGGGACTCCCTCGTCCAACCGACGTTTCTCCCGGCGGTGGACGGCACCAAGGTCTACTCCGGGAAGAAGACGTCGGTCATCGACTTGGACGACCTTCCGCGCATCAGCAACAACAACTACCGTCAGGCGCTTTCCAAGACGCCCGGGCTGCTGCTGAGCGAGGAGACCAGTCCGCTCGTGAGCATCGGGTATCGCGGACTGAACCCCAGCCGCGCGCAGTTCACCCAGGTGCTGAAGGACGGCATCCCCATCCACGCCGACCAGTTCGGCTATCCCGAAGCCTACTACACGCCGCCGTTCGACACGGTGGACCGCCTCGAGTTCATCCGCGGCGGCGGTTCGCTGATGTATGGGCCGCAGCCGGGCGGCGCGATCAACTTCGTGACCCATCGTCCTTCGCTGGACCGCGAGTTCGCCGCCCACACGCAGCACGTGCTCGGGAGCGACAGCCTCTACTCCACCTTCAACTCCGTCGACGGGACCGTGGGGCGCCTCGGCTACTACGCCTACTTCAACCACCGCCAGACCGACGGCTTCCGCACGGCCAACAGCGACGTGGATCTGAACACCGGCAGCATCCGGTTCGTGCTCGACGCCAAGACGGACAGCCGCTGGATCTTCACCTTCGACGGTTATGGAGAGGAACACGGCGAACCCGGCGGCCTGACGTTCGCGACGGGCGCAAACACGGTGAACTACAACGTGGACCGCGAGACCGCCTCGCGCTTCGTCGATCGCTTCCGGTTGGAGCGCTACAACGCGTCGCTCGCCTGGGAGAAGGATTTTTCGGAAGGCACGCAGATGACCGTGACGGCTTGGGGCGGATACTATTCGCGCTTCAGCAAACGCCAACGCGGCGGCGGCTTCGGCACGGTGCCGACCGGCGCGACGGCAAACAGCAACACGATCGAGCTGCAGGAGTTCTACACCGAAGGCGTGGAGACGCGTCTGCGCCACGACTACCAGCTGGGCGGCGACACCCAGACCCTCGCGGCCGGCGTGCAGCTCTACCACACCGCCTCGCCGCGCATCGATCGACGGGGTGCTTCCGCGGATGCCGACGACGGGCAGGTCCGCAGCCAGAGCGAGCGCTCCGTGATCTACGCGCCGGTGTTCATCGAGAACCGCTTTGTCGTCGGCAAGCTGTCGATCACGCCGGGGTTCCGTCTCGAAAGTTTTCGCCAGACGGCGAAGGAAAGCATCAACCTGGACAAGGCCGCCGCAGGCACGCTCCTCGGCGACAAGGGCGAGACCGGGTTCGTGCCGCTCGTCGGCCTCGGATTGGAATACGCGATCAACCACGGGGTTGCCGCTTATGCCAACGCCTCGCAGGCCTATCGTCCCAACATCTTCACCGAAGCCGTTCCGACCGGCGGCACCGCCGTCATCAACGCTGATCTCCAGGAAGGCCGGAGCTGGCAATACGAGATCGGCCTGCGCGGACATCCGCTTCCCTATCTCACGTTCGACACGAGCCTCTTCTGGTTGGATTTTGACAACCAGATCGGCACGGTCGGCAACACGGTGATGAACGTCGGCCGGGCGATTCATCGAGGCTGGGAAGCGGCGGCGGAGCTTGAGCTGCTGGGATTCGTCGATGCGCTCCGGGGCGGCTCCGGCGAGCCCGCGGACTTCCAATTGGGCCTGCATGCGAATGCCATGTTGCTCGACGCCGAGTTCGTCGCAGGACCGCGCGACGGCAATGTTCCGCAGTATGCGCCCGGCCACGTCCTTCGTGCCGGAGTGACGGGTCGCTGGGGAACTCGGGCGAAGGTTTCGTTGCAGGGAACATTCGTCGATTCGCACTACGGCGACGACGCCAACTCCGCGAACTACGCCATCCCCGCCTACATGGTCTGGGACCTGACGGCCGAGGTGAAGATCTATCGCGACACGCTCAGTCTGACGGCCGGCATCAACAACCTCCTCGACGAAGACTACTACTCGCGCATCCGTAACGACGGCATCGATCCCGCCTACGGCCGCAACTATTACGTCGGACTCTCGTTCGCGTTCTGAGCCTCATCGTCGGTCCTGTGACATTGCGAAAACGTTCGGACTGGCGCTTCACAGCGTTGGCATTGGGCCTTAGCGTCGGCCTATCGTATGATGAACCGACGCGTGACCGCGGTGCTGACTCTTCTCGTCCTTGGCGTCGCTGGACAGTTGACGGGAAATGCAGCCACACGAACGCCGTGGACCTCTTCCAAAGTCCAAGGCTCGCCCGAGCCGCCGCCGGCCTACACGACGGAACGGATCTATCCAGCGGTCCCGCTCCTTGAGCCGGTTGGGCTCTACTTCGAACCGCTGACAAACTGGGTCCTCGTCGTCGAGCACATGGGCAAGCTGCGGGCCTTCCCAAATCGACCCAGTGCGGACAAGGCGACGGTGATCGCGGACTTTTCGAAGCTCACGGGCCCGGGCGGCGAGGCGTTCTCCATCGTTTTCCATCCGGGCTTCGCCACGAACCGTCTCGTGTTCGCGGCGTTGCTGTCGAAGCAGCCGAAGCGGTCTATGGGCGTCTGGCGCATGACGATGAAGGCGCCTTCCGCCCCGGACGCGCCGCCGCAGGTGGATCTCGACGGCGCCGTGCGTCTGCTCGACTGGTGGTCCGACGGCCACAACGGCTGCGACCTGCACTTCGGGCCGGAGGGCTTTCTCTACGTCTCCGCCGGCGACGGTGCGGCACCGGCACCGCCTGACTCGCACAAGACCGGCCAATCGATTGACGACCTTATGTCGTCGATCCTTCGCATCGACGTCGATCATCTGGCGGACGGGAAGGCCTACTCGGTTCCCAAGGACAACCCGTTCGTGAACCGGCCCGGTGCACGCCCTGAAGTGTGGGCCTACGGCTTCCGCAATCCTTGGCGGATGGCCTTCGACCCACGTGACGGGGCGCTGTGGATCGGTGACGTCGGCTGGGAAGCGTGGGAGATGCTCTTCCGCGTCCCGAGCGCGGGCTTCAACGGCGGTTGGAGCATCATGGAAGGCCCGATGCGCGTGAACTCCACCTGGCCCGTCGGCCCGACGCCCATCCAGCCGCCGCTCTGGTCGTATCCGCACACGGAGGGCGCCTCGATCACGGGCGGCCGTTTTTATCGCGGCCGTGCCTTGCCGGAACTGCGCGATCACCACGTCTTCGGCGACTACGAATCTGGAAAAATCTGGTCGATCCTGTGGCGCGACGGAGCGGTGGTTTCACGGGGCGAACTCACGCTCACGACCCATCGTGTCGTTTCCTTCGCCAACGATCTTGAAGGCGAGGTCTGTTACACCGACCTGAGCGGCGGCGGCATCCATCGTCTCGTGCGGAACACCACCAAGGCCGTCTCCGGTTCGTTCCCGCGCCTTCTGAGTGAGGCCGGTCTTTTCCGTTCGATCGCGACGCTCGACCCAGCCCCGGGCGTGGAGCCCTATCGCATCGCGGCGCCGTCGTGGGCGGACCATGCGCGGGCGGATCTCTCCGTCGCCATTCCCGGAACGGCCACCGCCTCGACGCGCGACAAGGCGACGGTGCCCGACGGAACCGTCTTCATGCGGACGCTGACGATGGAGATGAAGGCCGGCGATCCAGCGTCGGCCCGTCACATCGAAACGCAGCTGCTCCACTTCGAACGGTCGCGGTGGAACGCCTACACCTATCGTTGGAACGACGGTCAGACCGACGCCGAACTCGTGCCCAAGGAAGGCGCCGAGAAGAGCTTGATCATCGACGATCCAGCCGCACCCGGCGGGCGCAGGGAGCAAAATTGGCGATTCCAAAGCCGCACGGAATGTTTCCGCTGCCACCTCGACCGCTTCGGCACGGTCGTGAGTTTCATCCCGCAGCAACTGGCCGCCGTGGCTGGAGGAGCCGAGACGGAGCTCGGGCGGTTGAAACGGCTCGGCGTGATCGACGGCAAGACGGACGCAGGTCCTTGGAACCTGGCATCTCCGCACGACGCCTCGGCGCCGCTCGATCTCCGCGCCCGCTCCTGGTTGCACGCGAACTGCGGCCACTGCCACCGGCGCGACGCGAACGCGTCCGTGATGATCCAGCTCCACGGGGCCGTGACGCCCGCGCAGATGTTCGCCATCGACGTGGCTCCCAGTCGCGGCGGGTTTGGTCTGACCGACGCCAAGATCGTCGCGCCCGGAGCGCCGGAGAATTCCGCATTGCTCTACCGCGCTGCGACGACCGCCTCGGGCCGCATGCCCATCGTCGGTTCGTCCGTCGTCGATGAACCCGGGCTGGCGCTGCTGAGCCGCTGGGTGGAATCGCTCGGAGCGACGAATCGTTCCCCTCGACCCGCCCGGGACGCGGTGCTCGCGACCCAAGTGGGAACCCCGTCCGCGGCCATGGCTCTTGCGTTGAACGCCTGCGCCGTCACGCCGTCATCAACCCAGCGGGCGCGTTTGGCGGAACTGGCCGAAGCGGCGTCCAATCCGGCTGCGCGTGATTTGCTGGAGCGGTTCCTTCCAGCGGCCAAAAGGCGCCGGGTCCTCGGTATCGAACCGGCGCCGGAACTGATCCTCAGCCGGCAAGGCGATGCGGTTCGGGGACGGGAACTGTTCCTCGGCGCGGGCGGCCCGCAGTGCCAGACCTGCCATCGTCACGGCGGAGAGGGACGCGAGGTCGGGCCTGATCTGACGGCGGCTGGAACGAAGTTCAACCGGGCCGCGTTGCTCGACCAGATCCTGCATCCGGCCAAGCAGGTCGACGAGGTGTGGCGGACCCACGAGATCGAGACGATCGACGGAAACGTCCGGACCGGGTTTGTCGTTTCACGGGATGCGGGTTCCATCCGGTTCCGCGCGGGCGATGGAGCACTCACGGTGATCCCGATCGGGACGGTCCGCCGCGAGGGAGTTCTCCCGGGCTCAATGATGCCGGAAGGATTGCTGCAAGCCCTCACGGCGCAGGAGGCGGCCGATCTGCTGGAGTTCATCGCCCCACAGCGGTGAGCGAGCGTCGCGGCCTTAGTATCAAAGCCTCCGGATACGGATATTGCGGAACCACGCTTCCTCCCCGTGGTGCTGGATGCAGACGTGGCCTGCCTTCCCCTTCATGAAACCGGGCATCGCGGCGAACTTGCTCTTGGCCGTCAGGGCCGCGATCTCCGGGCTGCCCCAGGTGTATTCCACGACCTTCACGCCGTTCATCCAGTGCTCGACGTGGTTGTCCTTGAAGACGACGCGGCTCGTGTTCCAGCTGCCGACGGGTTGCAGAACCTTGTTTGCCGACGGGGCGACGTGGCCGTAGAGCGCTCCGGCCGAGGTCAACGGGTTCTTGCCGTCAGGATGGCGGCTGTCGTCGAGGAGTTGGTATTCCGGGCCGGTGGACCAGGGCGGGCCGTCGGTCTCGGCCACGCGATACATCACGCCGCTGTTGCCGCCGGGCGCGACCTTCCACTCCAGCTCCAACTCGAAGTTCACATACTGCTGGACGGTGACCAGATCGACGGCCTGGCCGGGAACGGTCTTGAGCGCATCGCCCTCGATGATCCAGCGGTCGGCGGGAAAGGCGGGCTGCTTGTAGCCCCGGAGTTCGGTGGGGGTCTGGCCGTTGAACAGGACGGTCCACTGCGGACCTCCCGACATGGAGGAACAGGCGGTGATCCCGGCCGCGATGGCGGCGACGACGGTGAGAAGGGCGGTCTTTTTCATGTGGTGAGTGAGCTGATGGAACCGCGAGCGCCGACGTCGGGCAATCCCGATGTGCCTGTTGCCCCACCAGAAATGAAAAGGCCGCGCTCATCGCGCGGCCTTTGAGAAAGGGTCCCCGGACTACTCGGTCTTCGGAGGGGGGATCTTGTCCCCGGCCTTCATGAACTGCCAGAAGGTGTCGATCTGCTTGAGCGCGCTGCCGCCGAGAATGTCGCCCAGCATGCTCTTGCTCTCGTCGTCGAAGTAGACGGGCATCTTCGAGGTCGGGTCGACGTAGGTCGGGTTCTGCAGCCAGCGGACGAAGTATTCCTGGCGCAACCTAGCGTTGACCAAGGCGAAGTTGATTCCCGGAGCCTCGAATGCCTCCGCGTGGTAGGCGGCCATGGAGTGGCACGCGCTGCACGAGAACCCGCCGATCGGGCCGACCAGTTTGTGGCCGATCTCGGCGGCGGCGGCATCGGCGGGCGGATCCGCCTGGACGACCGCGGTGACGCCGTGCTGGTGCGCGAGGCCTTCGGCGAAATACTTGGCGCGGGCCTTGAAGCCGGGCATCTGCGACTCGATCCACGGACGCGGCTTGGTCGCGATCTCGCCGGCGATGAACTTCTCCGCCCAGTCCGGCTTCAGCTTCTCGCCGAACCACGTGATGGCCGGGAATCCTTCGTAGTTGCCGTGGCAGCTCGTGCAGTTGAGCGAACGGATCTGGCGCTCGGCAAACTCGGCCGGGACATGGCGCGTGAGCGAGGCGCGGTCGGTCGCGGCGAAGGCCTTCAGCCCTTCGCGCTGTTCCGCCGTGAAGGCGAAGAACGGCGCCTTGCCCGTGGCCTTCTCGGCCACGCAGCCCTTGTCGAAGTTGGCGGCCTTCAGATCGGTCAGGGCCTTGGTCGAGAACTTGTTGTCCTCCTTCAAAGCATGGCAGTTGATGCAACCGACACTTTGCACGAGCGACTTGCCCCGCGCGATGACTGCGGCTTCGGCGGACACGGCCTTGGCCTCGGACTTCTCGGAACCGGAGACCAGGTAGGCCGAGAGGAGCGCGGGCTCGTTGTTCGTCCACTTGAACTGCGGCATGCGGATCCACTGGTAGTGTTCGTTGGGCTGCTTGAGGAAGGCCACAAGCGACTCGTCGCTGAACTTCTGCGCCACGTGCGTGAGCGTGATGCGCGTCTCGTCGCCGGGCTTGGGCGCTTCTTGGATGTGGCAGGCGGAGCAGTGCAGGCCTTCGTAGATCTTCTTGCCCAGCTCGATCTGGTCGGCGGCACCGGCCTTGGGCGCGGCTGTCTTGGAGGAGGAAAGGGAGACGAGGTAGGCGGCGATGGCTTCGGAATCTTCCTTCGCCTTGTCCGGCGCGAGCAGCGCGGGCATGTGCGAATTCGAGCGGAGGCTCTTCGGATCGGCGATCCACTTGGCTAGCCAGTCGCCCTGACGCCGGGCACCGATGCCTTCGAGCGTGGGCGCATCCATCTTGAGTTCGGGCATGCCGTCCTTGGGCCCGGTGTGGCACGCGAGGCAACGATGCTCGGCCACGAGTTCGCGGCCGAGGTGGAGCTTGTCGGAATCCTTCAGCGCCGGAGTGACGGCATGGGTGAGCTGGTTCGGCGGGATGGGCATGGTGAACTTGCCCTTCTCCTGCCAGTTCAGCCGCACCATCGCGTCGCCGGAATCGGCCGGGGTGTAGGTGGCCTTGATCGCGTTGGCGCCCTTGTTCAGTCGGGTGAACTTGCCGAGCTCGGACTGGCCGCCGGTGCCCTTCACGTCGAGCACGGTCTCGCCGTTGACCTCGACCTTGAGCGCGCCGTTGAGCTGGGCCTGGAAGGCGTATTCGCCACGGAGATCGATGGTGATGAAACCCTCGAACACGGCGTCGAACTTGCCCGGCGCCAGGAACGGGCTTGGTGTGCCGCCCTGTGGGACGAAGAGCCAGACGTTCGGAACCATGGTTGCGTCCTTGGTTCCGGCGGCGGAATAGGTCGCCGCCAACCCGGCCACGGGCTTGTCGGCCTGGGCCAGTGCGGGTGTGGCGCAGCCCAGCGTCAGGGCGGCGACGGTCGAGAAAATGGTTCCGATGAGGCGCATAAAGATCGGGCGGAAGTTGGTTCAAGGACCCGCGCAGGGCAACCCCGGATTGGGCGAAAGGGATCATCCACGCAGAGGTAGAATGCCGGTAGGGCGAAGGCTCCGGCCGAGCCGCCTCGGGGTGGACGAACAACCGGAAGAGGTGATCGCGGGAAGTCCGCGGCACGATCAGGCCGGATCGAACTGCCGCTGTAACCGGGAGGATTTCAGTAAGCGCAGCGGCGGCTCGGCGGGAGCCTTCGCCCTACCTCGACAGCGTTTCTATTGTGCCGGACAGAATAGTCGGTTTGTCGGCTGGCATCGGCTGCGAAACCGCGTCAGCTTCCGGTCAGGAACTCCCAACGGAGGCATTGCTTGAAAAGCCATCCCAATCACCGAGGAGCCCGCGCCTTCAGCAGGATCGAACTGATGGTCGTCGTGGTTGTCTTCGCGATCATTGCGGCGGTCATTCTATTGGGGATGGCTCATGGTCGCGATCGGGCCAGGCGGATTAACTGCGTCAGCCAGCTCAAATCGTTCACCATGGGACTGAGACTCTTCGCCA
>Ga0163144_10012676_pt1 | contig 17670 bp, 16 predicted proteins | sample OliLak19BULKMAT1_FD_123175 | JGI IMG/M metagenome (GOLD analysis project Ga0163144, IMG submission 123175) | Freshwater microbial mat bacterial communities from Lake Vanda, McMurdo Dry Valleys, Antarctica - Oligotrophic Lake LV.19.BULKMAT1 | ecosystem: Environmental > Aquatic > Freshwater >...
AAAAAGCAGGAAAAGGTGAACAAGAAATTATTGCATTAAAAGAAGGCGAATACGTTGACATCGAAGTGCGTTTTGAAAAACCTTTTAAAGCAGTCGGTAAAACGCCTTTTTCTTTAGAATCTGTTTCCGAAAATCAAACAAAAGTCACTTGGGGAATGTCAATGACACAAAAATATCCTTTGAATTTTATGAGCGGGATAATGGAGCCAGCTTTGAAAAAAGACATTGATGTCAGTCTGAATAATTTGAAAACTATTTTAGAAAAAAATTAGGAAAATATTTCCCGCAGATTTAAGATGATTTAATACGCAGATTTAAGGGAATTAAAGAAAATCCAAAATCAAATCTCCTTGTATCCGCGGAAAAAAAAATTAACAATCCTATTTTTTCTCAATCAATCAAAAAAATTAATCTCAGATTTCGGAATAATTAGAAATCACATGAGAGAAAATGAATTATCCTATTTAGTCAGAGGCTGCATCTTTACAGTATACAACAAACTCGGTCCCGGACTTCTAGAATCAGCTTATGAGGCTGCCCTCACCCACGAACTTCAAAAAAATGAATTGGTGGTCAAAAATCAAGTTGCACTTCCAATGATTTATGATGAAGTGAAAGTTGATGTGGGTTATCGATTGGATCTGCTAATTGAAAATAAGCTCATCGTAGAAATCAAGTCAGTTGAAACATTATTAAATGTTCATCATAAACAACTAATTACTTATTTAAAATTATCAGGAATCAAATTGGGCTTACTTGTCAATTTTAATTCAGACAATATTTCTGAAGGTGTTTTTAGAAAAGTAAATAATTTGTGATGGGAATTTTTCCCGCAGATTAGCGCAGATAAAAGCCGCAGATTTCGCGGATTTTTTTGTGTAGAGCAATGTCTATTTGTTCCAAGTTCTTAATCCGCGAAATCTGCGCTTTTTTTAATCTGCGAAATCTGCGGAAAAAAAATATTAAACCAACATCTTAACCGGATTCTCCAAAATTTCCTTTAATGTTTTCAAGAAAGCTGATCCAACAGCGCCATCAACAACACGGTGATCGCATGACAAACTTAATTTCATTACATGTCCTGGAACAACAGCTCCATTCTTAACAACAGGAGTCGATTTAATTTGACCAACAGATAAAATACAACCGTTTGGTGGATTAATGATTGATGTAAAATCTTCTATTCCGAACATTCCTAAATTAGAAACTGCAAATGTTCCGCCTTCCATTTCTTGTGGTTGTAATTTCTTCGTTTTTGCGCGTGCTGCAAGATCTTTAATTTCTGCACCAATTTGTGCGAAGCCTTTTGAGTCTGTAAATTTTACAACCGGAACTAAAAGTCCATCCTCAACAGCAACGGCAATGCCAACATGAATATGATTATTATATCGAATTGATTCACCCATCCAATCAGCATTTACTTTTGGATGTCTTCTTAACGAAGCTGCAACTGCTTTCACAACCATATCATTAAAAGAGATTTTCACATCCCCGTCAGCGTTGATTGCTTCTCGCGCAGCCATTGCATTTTCCATGTCCACTTCCATTTTTAAATAGAAATGTGGTGCAGAAAATTTAGAAGCAGAAAGTGTGCGCGCAATTGCTTTTCTCATTTGTGAGTTTGGAACATCAGTATATGATTCCGTTCCAACAGCAGCTGCATAAATAACATTCGCTGTTTTTCCAACTGAAGCAGCGGGCGAATAATTTTCAATGTCTTTTTTTGTGATGCGATGATTTTCACCAGAGCCACTAACTGTTGCCAAATTTATTCCCTTTTCTTCAGCCATTTTTTTTGCAAGCGGAGACGCGAAAATTCTTCCATTTCCATTTGATGTAGAAGTAACATTAGTAGCAGTTGCAGTGGTAGCAGTTGCAGTGGTAGCAATTATTGGTTGAGTATTTTTTGTTTCAGCAACTACTTCAGCTTTTACAGGTTCAGTCTTCACTGCTTCTGCAACTGCTTCTCCTCCACCACCTGCTCCTGCTAAAAGTGCTGTAATATCTTCTCCTTTTTGACCAATTACGGCGAGCACCGCATTAATCGGAGCACCTTTTCCTTTTTCAACCCCAATGTGTAAAAGAACACCATCAAAGAATGATTCAAATTCCATGGTCGCTTTATCTGTTTCAATTTCGGCAATCAACTCGCCTTCTTTTACTGTGTCTCCAATTTTTTTATACCAAGCTGCAACAACACCTTCGGTCATTGTATCGGATAATTTCGGCATTCTAATTATTTCGGCCATATTGTAAAATGGATTTCTTTAAAATTATAAACTAGGCTAAATATTCTTTGATGTATGGATAATCGGTTTGTGAATAAACGTCGATATATAATTCTTCTGGTCCAGGAAGTGGAGAATCTTCAGCAAATTTAATTGATGCTGCTACTTCATTTTTAACCCACTCATCAACTGCTTCAATTTCTTTATCGGATAAAAATTTATTTTCCTTGATCACACTTAAAACATAATCGATCGGATCTTGTTCTTGCCAATCTGCAACCTCTTCTTTTGTTCTGTATTTTTGAGGGTCAGACATTGAGTGACCTTTGTAACGATAAGTTCTGATATCTAACAATGTTGGTCCGTCTCCTTTGCGGGCACGAGCGGCTGCCTCAGCAATCGCTTCGTGTACCGATTCTGGTTTCATTCCATCTACAACAAAAGAAGGCATTTCATAAGATGCTCCCATTTTTGAAAGGTCAAGCACATTTGTTGTTCTTTCCACCGATGTTCCCATTGCGTAATTGTTATTTTCAATGATAAAAACCACCGGTAATTTCCAAAGCATCGCCATGTTAAAAGTTTCGTGCAACGCTCCCTGACGGGCAGCACCATCACCAAACGAACAAAAAGTTACGTTATCATTTCCTTTGTATTTATCAGCAAAGGCCATACCGGCACCCATTGGAATCTGAGCACCAACAATTCCGTGTCCTCCGTAAAAACCCTTTTCTACATCAAAAAAGTGCATTGATCCACCTTTTCCTTTTGAGCAACCGGTAATTTTTCCGTAAAGCTCTGCCGCTAAAATTCTTGGATCTGTTCCTAATGCAATCGGGTGTCCATGATCACGATAAGCAGTAATGTGTTTATCTCCTTTTTTACAAGCAGAAACTGTTCCAACAGCAACAGCTTCTTGTCCAATATATACGTGAAGAAATCCACCAAATTTTTGTTGAATATACAGTTGAGAAATTCGTTCTTCAAATTTACGTATCAAAAGCATATCAGTATACCATTTCACATACGTCTCTTTCGAAAACTTTGAAGAGTCCGATTTTCTGTTCGCTTTGTTCGGTTTATCAGCAGTTTTTGTTGCCATAAAACATTATTATTTATTTGGATTGACAAATATAGTTCAATATTTCTAAAATTTTAGCATCAACGATCTGCCATTGTACGCGAATGAGTTGATTGGGTTCAACAAATGCCTTATTTCTAAAAATTCTTAACAGATTAACCCAAATTAATCATTAGGAATCCTTTTTTTGGATGAACTAAATGATTTAGTTGGGTTTATCCCGATTTAGTGTTTGTTTCAATTGCTATTTTGCTATTGAATACAATCACTTTATCGTTAAGCAATTTTTCATTGCGTATTCTAGGATTAACGTTTCGGCAAGATAATTGTAACTATTTTCAATAATTGAGTATATTTAAGTCTATTCATTAAAAATCATGCGGTTTACATTTAGTTTGATACTGTTAATTTTTTCCTTCTTCGCTATCAGTCAGCAAGTAGGTAATATAGATTTTGACCAGATCAAGCGCAACATCAATGATAAAAAATCTCAGTATTATTATGCGACCCTTGTTGATCGACTTTTGAACGATGATAGTACGTTAACGCACAAAGATTATAAACACTTGTATTATGGCAGCGTGTTTCAAGAATATTATCATCCTTACGGTGATAGCTTTTCTAAAAAAGAATTTTCAGAAGTTTATTCAACCGGCAACAATCAAAAAATAATTGAAAAAGGAATTCTAGTTCTACAAGAAAATCCTGTTGACATTGAAGTTACATTAAAAATTTTGTTGGCGTATTTAGAAGAAGGTGACACCGCAATGGCTCGTGTTTATGGCTTAAAATACTATAGTTTTTTAGATGTTATTTATGCAAGTGGCGATGGCGAATCAATTGAAACAGCTTATGTTGTCATTACTGTCACAGATGAATACCGCATTGTTGGCGATTTAAATTTATCTGTCAAACAACAATTTTTAATTGATGATTGTGATTTATTAAGATTTGAAAAAAAAGGACAACGAAGAATCAGCGGTAAAAAAATTAAACAACTCTTTTTCAACGTGCATATGCCACTGTTGAGTCTTTCCAATTCATTTAAAGATGTTGATTTACCGGAACCGGATACGGAAGAAGAAGAAGAAGAAGAAGAAGAAGAAGAAGATTAAAGAAAATCTCCATCAAAAGCCAAAGGCAATAAGTCGCTGCACTTTTCAAATTGAATAATTGTTCCGTTTTTACCAATCAATAGTATTTTAATTGATTTATTTTGACGCTTTTCAACTTCTAACAAGGTTTGTCTGCAAAGGCCACAAGGCGGAACAGGATTCGGCAAATCTTTATCTACGTAAATTGCAATGGTTTGAATTTTATTGGTTGGATAATTAGAAACTGCGTGCGATACTAAAGTACGTTCGGCACAAATACCAACCGGATAAGAAGCATTTTCGACATTAGTTCCTTTTAACATTTCACCATTATCCAAAATTAAAGCGGCGCTTACTTTAAAATTAGAATAAGGAGCGTAAGCATTTTGAGCGAACGCAATAGTTTTAGCTATTAAGGCCTGATGAGTTTGGTCAAAATCGGTCAAGGAATTTGTTTCGCGATAATTGATTTGCAGTTTTTTATCTTCCATTTTTTCTAGTGTCATATTATCTACGTTAAATTAACTGATTTGTTATTGACGAGTTTGTAGCTGTCGTCAATTCAAAAAATCGATTACTTTTGTTAATAAGCTATGAAGACGAGTTCATACAACGAAACGGCGATTTTACAAAACTTTCAACCTATCACTTTAGAGGAGATGGATACGGTGAAACTGATGAACAGAACAGATACAAAATTTGTTTTGAATCGTACTTTTTTTAATCAAATCTTACCTGAATTAGCCACATCTTATCGCGTATTGGAAATTGCCCAAAAACGCACTAGCAGTTACAAAACACTGTATTATGACACAAAAGAATTTCAACTTTTTTTGGATCATCACAACGGTCGCGGAAATAGATTTAAAGTAAGGATTAGAAATTACGTTGAATCTAACCTGTTTTATCTAGAGATTAAAAACAAATTCAAGGGTCGTACGGATAAAAAACGCAAGAAAGTAGAAGATTTTCAGCTTGAACTTACGCCCGATTCAATTAAATACATCAATAAAGTAATAGGCAAAGACATTCAACTTGTTCCGAAACTTTGGAACTCGTTTGAACGTATCACACTGGTGAACACAAAAGAAATTGAGCGATTAACGTTAGATTTGAATTTAACGTTTGAATGGAACGATAAAAAAAGAGCTTTTGAAAACATTGTGGTAGCGGAATTAAAACAAGAAAATGTAAACCGAAATAGTCTCTTTTTTTCGCTCATGAAAAAAAACGCAGTTCGACCAAACAGCATCAGCAAATATTGTGTTGGCGGAATCTCATTAAACCCCGAATTAAAAGGTAATAACTTTAAAGATAAATTTTTATTAATTGACAAATTAAAATAGATATGCCGGCACCAGAAATAATAAAAGAAGACGTTTTTAACCTTGTTTTTTTTAGTACAGATTTATATGATCTACTGTTCAGGTTTGCGCTGAACATGTTTTTTATTATCATCATTATTCGTTACATCTACTATCGTAAAACATCCAATAAAGATTATTTGTTTACTTATTTGGCCATCTCAGTTATTTCTTTCATGATTTGTTTTGCCTTAAAAAAATTCAATATTGACACTGGAATGGGATTAGGTTTATTCGCCATTTTCGGAATCATCCGTTATCGTACCGATACAGTGCGTATTCGTGAAATGTCTTATTTATTTATTGCAATAGGTTTATCTGTTATTAACGCACTTGCAGGAAAACAACTGAGCTTTGTTGAACTTCTTTTCATCAATGGTATAGTTACATTAATGGTAATGGGCTTAGAGTATTGGTGGTTGATGAAACAGGAAACTGTTAAAACCATTATTTATGAAAAAATCGAAAACATTAAACCCGAAAACGCCGCCATTATGAAAGCTGATTTGGAAACACGAACAGGATTAAAAATAGTTCGCTTTGAAGTGGGTAAAATTGATTTTTTAAGAGATACAGCGCAGGTAAAAATTTACTTTATACCGACTGAACAGGCCGATGCTTATTCAAGCGACTTTACAGATTAAAAAATTAAAGTTTAAAAAATTTCGAACCCCGAATTTGAGTCATTTCATTTCGGGGTTCTTTTTTAGTTATAAGATTGCATTAACTTTTTACGACAGAAATTGTCACAGATCCTAGATGAAAATCTGGAAAGCCTGGACCAATTTCAAATTTTAAATTGGAAATAATCATGTTCTTTGCCTTCATCATTAAAGGAGTACTTACAAGCGTAGATTCCGTTTTAATTACAACACACGATGTAACAATACCTTGCTTGTTAACTGCAATATCAAAAACAAATTTTCCACTTTGATTGCCTATAATTGTATACTCGATGTTGGATACAATTTTTCGCTGATCAGTCCAAATTTCGCCACCCACTTGAGCAAACGTATACATTGGTATAAAACAAAAAAGGAAAATAAGGGTTTTCATATCAAAAGAGTTATCGACTAAAATTAATCATAAATAGCTTAACTTGGAAACAATAAAAGACTACCTTTTATGGTTGACCAATCCCTTTGTGTTTTTCAGGGTGTAGCGCTTTATGAATAATGTAAAAAGTTTTATCGATTGATTCATATTCACCATCCGGAGATGGACGAGGAGCCGGAGCAAGAATGATAAACCCATCTTGATCAATTAAAAAATAACAAGGAACGGTTACGACTTCATAAGCATTCGTCAATTCTTTATCACGGCCAACATAAATAATATCCCAATCAAGCGTTGGATTTTCTTTTTTGAATTCATCATAAGTTACCTTATCCTTGTCAGTACAAACAGAAAGAAAAGCAATGTCTTCATCATATTTTTGACGCAGTTCACCAATTATACGCATCTCTGTAATAGCTGCTTCATTCCAAGTTTCAAAGAAATTAAAATAAACAAATTTACCTTTGAATTTATCCCAAGTTATCGTATCACCAGCTGAACTTTTTAACGCAATGTGTGGTGCTGGAAAACCATATTCTATACTGGTTACATAGCGCTTTATATTTTGCGCAACCACAGAACTGTGACTAAATTTTGCATAGTTGGCAACAGAATCTAAAATTGTAATAATGTTTTTTCTAAAAAATGGTTCGTTGTAATAGGCGCGTCCTAATTTATCAACCATTATTATTTCTCTTATTTCAGGATTGGCCAAAAACAAATCTTTTTTCAACGCGGCCATCAAAAGTGTTGGGCTTGATTGTGCCATTGCATTAAATACTGATGATTCAATATCTGGAACATAATCACCAAACTCATCAGAATAAAAACGACGAATAAACTGCATGTACTGGTCGTTCTCATGATAAACCGGAAATGGTTCTATGTAAGTCAAAAAGATAGTTAGCCTGTTTCTTCCTGAACTATTAAAAGCTTGATCCATTTCAGCAATGTTGTATCTAACATAGGTCAAAAAATATTGATCATCTACATCTTTGTATGCATTTTGTACATCTACTTTAAAAGTATCTAAATAGGTATGGAAATTTCCAGTCCCAATTGATTCATCATGAATCGAAACAAACATATCAAACCAACTATTGTAAGCAATAATGCGGTAATTGATGTCGGTTGAATCCAATCCAAAATAAACTAATTCGGTTTTTTTATTTTGAAAACCGTCAGGCTGACCAACAGCTTTCAAAAAATAAATATCATAGCTAGTTTGTGGAGCTAAATAAATCTCTGCTTCTGTTTTGTTGATTTCAATGATTCCTTTAACAGTGGTTTTATTTGTTAATTCAATGCGAAATAAACTGTCTTTAGCGCTCACTACACCTTCTCCAATTTTTACTTTGGTCATGGTGATGTAATCCAAATAGGTATAAAGTATTACAGATTGGCCAACAAAACGAGGCGCATATCCTACAATTTCATGTGCCTCTCCTTTGCTCGCAAGCACTAAAATAAAAAGTATGAAAAGTAAGTTTCTCATTTTTAATTTATAATCAGCAATTCACTTTTTGTTACAAAGGCAGAAATGTCTCCATTGTTCTTTTTTATTTCACGAACGATGGAAGAATTAATCGGTGTCAAATGAGCTTCTGTCATCAAAAAAAATGTTTCAATTCCTGACAACGTTTGATTCATTTGTGCAATTGATTTTTCAAATTCAAAATCGGTTGTGTTGCGAATACCTCTAAGCAAATACTGAGCCTTTTTTTCTTTGCAGAAATCGGTTGTTAATCCTGAGTAGGATTGAACTGCCACTTTTGGATTGCTTGAAAACAAGGTTTCTATATGTTTCACACGACTTTCGAGTGAAAACAAATAATTTTTGGTTGTGTTTATACCAATTGCAATAATGATTTTATCAAACATCGGCAAAAAGCGATTCACAACCGACTCGTGTCCTTTTGTAAAGGGGTCAAATGATCCCGGGAAAATTCCTATCCGTTCCATAGTGTAAAGGTAAGGTGAAAATTATTGGTGGCAAACTTGAGAGCAACGAAGATTAAAATTCAAAATGTCTCAACCTTCGCTAAAGCTGAGGTCGATAAAAAAATTCAAAATGTCAAAAATTAAAAAAATTAGATTTGTTAGGGATTCGATTTTTCAAAACCATTCCTCTTAAAGCATTGGACAGGACGAATTTCAACAGGCTCAATAACCGCATGTCCACTACAAATCGGTTTGTTCAAAAAAACTAAAATGCACGCCTCCGTAATTACGTAATTCTTTGAATTGTGTTATTTTTTCAAAATTGCTTTGTTTTCCGTGCTCTAAAATTAAGATGCCGTTTTGGTTTAATAAATTTCGTTCAAAAACAATTTTGGCTAGTTCTTCAGAACCTTTCATTTCGTATGGTGGATCAGCAAAAATAATGTCAAATTTTAAAGCTGTTTGTTTTAAGAATTGAGCGGCATCTTGTTTTCTAATTTGCCAATTTTTTTCGTTGAGTGATTCCTGCGATGTTTTTAAGAACTTACAAGAGATTGAATGATTATCGATGCTGATGACATTTTTTACACCTCTTGATAAAAACTCTAAACCTATACTTCCTGTACCGGAAAAAAGGTCAAGTACTTCAAGTTCATCAAAATCATATCTATTTTCAAGAATATTAAAGAGTGCTTCTTTTGCAAAATCAGTTGTTGGCCTAGAAGGAAAATTTTTAGGCGGCACAAAACGCTTGCCTTTATATTTGCCGCCAATTACACGCACAATAATTGTTTAGCTAAGATAAAATGTTCTCCTTGTTCTGCATGATCAGAAATTTTAGGTTCATTTTTAAAAAACGACCGAAACTCTTGTGCATACTGCCATTCAGGAGCTATTCCATACAAATGAAAATCAATTTTTTCTTGACTGATTTCTTTTTGTTCGAGCACAAATAAAACATGGTAAACGATATCTGCCAATGCTTTAAAATCAAACCGATTGAAGTATTGAAGCTTATTTTTTTCTGTAATAAAAAAATAGAAGCTATCTTTTTCAATAAACAAATGTAATTTGGGTTGAAGCGATGGTTGATTTAATATTCCTTTTAATAAAACAGTTGCGCGATGCACCATTTTTACACGTGGAAATCGAACAACAAAAGCCGCTTTAATCCACAAGGGCAACTCATAAATATTTACAATATCAAGTTCTGCAATTCGATTATAATCTAAATTATCATGAGGTGCCGAATAATTTAATTGAAAAATTTCGGCCGGTTTTGAATGATTAAAAATGGAAGTTGGAACAAGTGTATTTCTAATAGAACCAGCAGTTAAAATATAATCGGAGTAATCGTATTTAAAAAATTCAGATGAGGAAACCTTTTCTACTCCAGCCCTGGAATATTCAAAGTCTTCAAAGACATTATAATCTACGATTTTTTTTTCTGCTTTATTGACAATCGCAAAACTGAACTTATCTTGTTTCAAATCCATGCACAAAGCATGTTGATAAGCCAGCGATTTAGAAATGGTCATTCGATTAACGCGACCAGCTGTCTCTTAAATGATTATCAAGTAAGTCACCAATTTGATAAACTTGTTCAGCCTTCATTGGGTGAACCATTTTAATCACCAACGTTGGCACACGAATTTCACCTTTTGGAACTGAGTTAGTGTCCATTATGACAAGAGTTTGGCTGAATGGTACATATTTCAATGAATCTGGATTAAAATCAGCAGAAGGCTCTAGTTTTAAACGATTCTCGATGTATTTTTCATCATAAAAAATTGCATCAAGCACAGATAAATAAACAGTATCTCTAGAAAAAGAATCCAAATCCGCCGGAGGATTCGGTAAATGAGCCAAAGCATTCGCTTCTTGTTCAGTCATTAATTTATCGGCGCCTCTATTATCTCCATAGATATATTTAATTTCATCAGAAGATAAACGACGCTCTGGCAATTTACCAATGTTTGGAACGCTCATTTTTTTACCTGTTTTGATAAATAGAATCAACGTATCTATATTATTTGTGTAATAGCGATTATATTCTTTAAAAGCTATTTGAGCTGATTTTATATCAAGAAGGCGTGTTTTAATGTCGCGCTCTATTTTGTCATATTTTGCGTTGTATTCAACATCTGTTTGAACAGTAGCGTAATCTTGATACAGCAAGTATGCACTGAAAACAACCATCAAACTCATGATACCATACCCAACAATCGTTTTTACAACTCCAAGAACATAAAGGAACCAAATAATACCACCAATATTAAAGAATAAAGCCCCGTAAAGAAAAAGGGAACTTTGTTTAATTTCTAATTTTTGACCGTTGTTCAATTCAGCAACTTCAGGAACTAACGCTACTTTTAGCAAAAGTAATCCTACAACCAAAAAAAATGTAGGCCAAAAAAATCTGCCAACCTGATACATTATGTCGTTAAAGCGTTCTAAAGGACTCATTTCTCTTTATTGTTAATGTTTAAATAGACTTCAGAGACAAAACTACAATTTTTTTGACAGGTTAATCTGTCAGTGAATATATTTTTTACATATTTAGCTCAATGAAATGCATTTAATTCAAATTCCTTGAAAATTCAACCACAACGCGCCACGTTTATTCAGGCATTTAAAGATCAATTGGGTTTTCAACCAACCAACGACCAACAGGTTGCCATTGAAAGGCTTACGGATTTCATTTTTGACAAAGGTGCGCTAGACATCTTTATTTTACGAGGATTTGCAGGAACAGGTAAAACTAGCCTTATTTCAGCATTCGTTAATACTGTTCGGTTTTATCAAACTAAAACGGTCCTTTTGGCACCAACTGGTAGAGCGGCAAAAGTTTTATCTAATTATAGCAAACAAAAAGCGTCGACCATTCATCGTCAAATTTATTTTACAAAAGAAGGTAATGAGGCCAGTCCCGGCGGATTTGTTTTAGGAACAAATGTTTACAAGGATTCCATTTTTATCGTTGATGAATCTTCCATGATAAGTACCGATGCCGGAATAGAAAGCGAAAGTGGATTTACACCAAGAAATTTATTGGATGATGTTATTGAATATGTGTATTCTGCCGAAAATTGCAAACTCGTTTTTGTAGGTGATCGAGGTCAATTACCTCCAATTGGAATGGCAATTAGTCCCGCCCTTGATAAAAATCATTTGGAGAAAGAATATTCCTTTAAAATAGTTGAAGCAGAATTGAACGAGATTGTGCGCCAAAAAAATCATTCTGGAATTTTAGATATTGCATCAGCGCTGAGAGATTTTAATGAAGCACCTCCTCTATTGCCACATAATTTAACGGACGCAAAATCAGTATCTGGATTAGAATTACAAGATGAACTAGAAGCAGCTATAAATAGATACGGCCGAGAAGAAGTAATGGTGGTGACTCGTTCTAATAAACGCGCAAATCTTTTTAACGAACAAATAAGACGTCGTGTTTTATGGCAAGAAGAAGATTTGAATGCTGGCGATGTTTTAATGGCAACAAAAAATAATTATTTCTGGATAGATCCCAAATCAGAAGCGGGTTTTATTGCCAATGGTGAGTTGATGGAAATTCTTAAAATTAATCGACGTGAAGAATTATATGGTTGCGAATTTGCAGATGTTGTTGTAAAATTAATTGACCATCCTGAAATGAAAGATGTTGAATTAAAAATAATGTTAGATTCAATAAGGCACGACGGTCCATCTTTACCGAGAGATAAAATGCGCGAATTTTTTTATCGAATAGTTCAAGAAGAGTATCCGTTAGAAATGAACAAACGTATTCGAAATAAAAAGGTGATGTCTAATCCCTATTTTCAAGCCATACAAGTTAAATTTGGATATGCAGTAACATGTCACAAAGCGCAAGGCGGACAATGGGAAGCCGTTTTTGTTGACCACGGATATTTTACAGACGATATGTGGAACGTTGAATACATGCGTTGGTTATATACAGCAGTTACAAGAGCAAGTAAACAACTTTATTTGGTGAATTTTAGCGAAGCTTTTGTAGGAGAGACAAAATAAGTTGCAATTGCTACTTCTTTTTCCTTCTTGCTTTTTCTTTTACAATTAACGAAAGTTCTCTACCCATTTGTCCTGCAACCGAAGTGTTTTCTTGTGCGCGTCGCATTAAATAAGGCATCACTTCACGCACGGGGCCATAAGGAACATACTTTGCTACATTGTAACCATGATGTGCAAGTGTAAATGAAATGTGATCACTCATTCCTAAAAGTTGCGCAAAATAAATTCGTTTGTCAGATGGTTCTATTTTTTTCTTCTCTAATAACTCAACTAAAAACGCCGAACTTTTTTCATTGTGCGTTCCGGCGCAAATAGAAAATTTATCCAATCGCTCAACCATATATTCCAACGCTAAATTGTAATCTCTGTCTGTAGCTTCTTTATTGGGTTGAATCGGTGAAGGATAATTTTGTTCGATTGCTTTTGCTCTTTCCTTTTCCATATAAGCACCACGAACTAATTTTATACCAACACAATAATTTCCGTTTTGTGCTTCTTGATATGTCTTCTTTAAAAACTCCAATCGGTCGTGACGATACATTTGAACTGTATTAAAAACAATCGCTTTTTCTTTGTTGTATTTCGCCATCATGGTATTTGCCATTCGGTCAATTCCATCTTGAAACCAACTATCTTCGGCATCAATAAGAATAGGAACGCCGGCATCATGAGCAGCTTTGCATATTTCATCAACTCGAGCAAGAACAACAATCATTTCTTTTTTTTCTTGCTCAGATAAAACTGCATTTTCTTTGTTCCATTTTTCTAATAAATCTGTTCTTGAAATTCCGGTTGGTTTAAAAACAGAAAACGGAATAAGTGGATTTCCCTTTGCGCGATTTATTGTGGCAATAATTTCATTTTTTGTTTTATCCAAATCTTCTTCCGATTCTTTTCCTTCAACTGAATAATCGAGAATGGTACCAATTTTATAGTTTGAAAGTAATGCAATTTTACCTTCGCAATCTGCAATCGATTCACCGCCGCAAAACTGTTTGAAAATTGTTTTTTTTATCATGCCCTTAACCGGCAAACGAAGTTTCAAAGACAAATTCGCAAAAAACGAACCTATCTTAACAAGCCACGGTTTGCCCATCAAATTAAACAAACGGTAAGACCACTGTAAATCTTTATCCGTTTTTCCACTAAAAGCAATTTCGGTATTCTCAAAAGAAATCATAAAGCAAATATAATAGATGTTCAAGGATATCTAGCACAAGAAAAGTCCATTTTCTATTGGCTTTTAACTTTCAAATAAAAAACAAAGAGGGTCAGATAAGTTTCTCTATTTTTGTTTCATGCATAATTCTATCCCTTTAAATTCTAGTAAACTTTTTTTTGGTCCATTAACGGAATCAAATTTTGTTGGAATTTTAAAAGAAAAATTTCATGATTCTAAATTTGTAATTCTTACAGACGAAAATGTTGCGGAACATTGGGCAGAATATTTAACGACAGAATTTGATTCGTTGCACGGTTGCGACATCATTCAATTGCCACCTGGAGAAGAAAACAAAAACATTGAAATTTGTGTTTCAGTTTGGGAGGCACTTTCAGAATATGAAATTTCGCGCAACGATGTTATCATTAATTTGGGTGGTGGTGTTATTACAGACATGGGAGGATTCATTGCTTCTACTTTTAAAAGAGGGTTGCGTTTTATCAATATTCCAACAACCCTTTTAGCGCAGGTAGATGCATCACTTGGTGGTAAAACAGGAATTGATTTAGGAGCTTTTAAAAATCAAGTGGGCGTTTTTTCTGAAGCAGAATTTGTTTTTATTGATTCTCAATTTCTTTCAACATTACCGAAAGAACAATTGTATTCAGGCTTTGCAGAGATGTTGAAACATGGTTTGATTGCTGACAAAGATTATTGGAAAAAATTATTGACGATTTCTCCAGAGTCAATTGTTGAATTAATTCCCTTCATCAAACAATCTGTAGAAATCAAAAAGAAAATCGTTGAGCAAGATTATCATGAAAAAAATATTCGCAAGACATTGAACTTTGGTCATACAATTGGTCATGCCATCGAAGGATTTTATTTAAGTAAGAATCAACCTTTGCTGCATGGTTATGCTGTTGCTTACGGAATGATTGCGGAATCCTATTTATCTTATAAAATAAACTTGATTTCTGAAAATGACTTTCATGAAATAAAAGTTTCTATTCAACAACGATATGGAAATTTAGATTTGAAAAAAGAATCGTTCGGTGAAATTTTAGCTCTTTTAAAAAACGACAAAAAAAATTCGAACGGTGAAATTAATTTCACTTTGTTGAGTGGAATTGGGTCTTCGGTTTTTGATCAAAAAGTCGCGGAGGAATTGATTGTTGAAGCTTTGGAAATTCTAATTGGGTAAAAAATTAACCACAGAGAACACTGAGAGAAAAAAATCCACAGAGGTCACAAAGTTAAAATGAATTTCTCTGTGAACTTTGTGCCTCCTTTGTGGTTAAAATATTTCCCCCCAGATTTAATACCGATACGGTATCTGTATTAGTCCAATATCAAAATAGATATTGAACTCAAACAGCTACTATATCGGCATTTACATTACTAAGTCCAAATTACTCTTGCGCCACCGCTAAAGCTCAAGCGGCACGCGGTTGGACTAATTTGACCTAAGTAATGGTATTACATGAAAATTTTCATGGTCCGTTTTATATAATTGATTTGCAAAAACTAAACCTTATTTTAAACATTTAAATTGATTTTAGGTTCAGCGATAAATAAAGTACGAAAAAAAAGCCATTCATCTGCGAGCTAGCGGACGAATGGCTTTTGAAACCAGGAAGAATTAAAAACTAGTTTTTTGTGAATTTAAAGTGATATGTTTTTCCGTTTGACACTAATTCTCCAATATAAATTCCAGAAGATAAATCTGAAACGTTAATCTGAACGTGTGCGTTATTCGATTTGCTTTCAGAAAGAATAAGCTTACCAGATAATTCATAAATGTTTATTGCAATTGCGCCATCTTCAAACACTTCTGTAAATTGAATAAATTCAGCTGTTGGGTTCGGATAAGCAGTTAACACTTTTATGGTTTTTTCTTCAATTGAATTAACGCAAGTAACGGCAAGTTGTTTAATTGCTCCATCACATCCATCTGTATTTGTTTCGACAACTGAAATGATACCAAAATTGCCATTAAAATCTACATCAATGGCAGTACTGCCCTGTCCTGAAATTATTGCAGCACCGCTTGGAACAGTCCATAAATAAGTCGATCCTGTAGTACCCGTTACTGAATAAATTTCTGAAGGATCATCGCACTGCAAGGTTTGAATTCCGCTAATTGCAGAGGTGTTCACTGCATTTGAGAGCGTAACAGAAAAGTTAACTGGTGATCCAACACAACCAGCAGTGGTTGTTTCAATCACACTTACCGTTCCTACACTGCCGTTGAAATTAACCTGAATCGCATTTGTTGTTTGACCAGACAAAATTGTTGCGCCTACAGGAACCGTCCAGTTATAAGTTGATCCTGGTGTATTGGTAACGAAGTAGGTTTCGTTTCCACTCGCACACGATATCGAATTATTACCTGTTATCGCAGATGTACTTACAGAACCATTTACATTAATATAATTTGTTTTGATTTCATCTGCCACGGTGAACCCTGAAAAATTATCTACATATTCTAAGGTCACTGTTTTTAAACCTGAAGTTGAATAAGTAACGGTATGGGGGCCATTTCCTGTTGCTGTTGCTGGGCTGGCACCAGATCCGAAATTCCACTGTGCTGTTGTGCCAAAGAAAGGACCATTGTCAGTGTAATTTGTAAAAACAACTTGACTTCCCTGACACACATTCGTTTTATTTGCCGCAAATAAAATCATACCTGAACATGTAAAAGCTGATTGAACACTAACAGATTTATTTGATACTGAACCGCTACCGCATTCGTTTTGCGGTGTAACAGTTAAGGTGAAATTTTGATTGGTTGTGTTGACAACAATACTGTTTGTTCCTTGTCCTGAACCAATAGATGCGGCTGCCGCTGGAGTTATCACCCAGTTATAAGAAGTTGCATTAGTTACAGATGAAATTGCGAATGTAAAAGATTCACCTGGACAAAAAGTTGTTGGCCCTGAAATTGAACCCGCTGCAGATGGTAGTGCCTGCTGCGTTATATTCAACGTGTTGGATGTAGCGGAACAATTGTCAGTAATTTGAACAGAATAAATTCCTGCGGTGCTTGCATAGAATGAATTATTTCCAACTAATGCGGCACCGATAGGAGAACCATTTTTTATCCATTGATAAGTTGCTGATGAAATAAAATTGGCCGTTATCAAGGTTGAATCACCTGGACAATACGAAGCATCTGCAGTTGAAACAGAAGCAGTCGGCAAACTATTAACAGTTATGGTAATCACATTTGATTGCGTTACACAACCAAAAGTATTTGTAATCTCAACATAATAATCGCCACTTGTAGTTACAACTTTTGTGTTTTGATTTAGTACACCTGCCCCAAGTGGTGATCCATTTTCAAACCATTGGTAAATAGAACCAGACTCTAAACTTGTTGTTAGCGTTGTGTTTGAACCTGCACAGAAAGATGTTACTCCAGCTGCTAATGTGAATGAAGAAACAGTTCCGATTTGTAAATTTGTCGCAGCTGATGTAGCGGTACAGCCGGATGAATTTATTACTGTAACCGTATAATTTCCTGCACCTGTGGCCGCATACGTTGAGTTTGTCGCACTACCAATTGGTGTTCCGTTTAGTAACCACTGATAACTTGCCGCGCCACTTGGGGATGCTGTCAATAGTATACTTGTTATTCCTGGGCAGAAGTTTGCATTATCTGCTGCAATAGTTGGATTTGGAACTGGGTTTAGTACAATATTTTCTGTTG
>Ga0163144_10012677_pt1 | contig 17670 bp, 10 predicted proteins | sample OliLak19BULKMAT1_FD_123175 | JGI IMG/M metagenome (GOLD analysis project Ga0163144, IMG submission 123175) | Freshwater microbial mat bacterial communities from Lake Vanda, McMurdo Dry Valleys, Antarctica - Oligotrophic Lake LV.19.BULKMAT1 | ecosystem: Environmental > Aquatic > Freshwater >...
GCTGAAGGACCGCACCACCGCGACCAACCGCTGGCTCGGCCAGAACCTCCACCTGGGCGCGCTACACGAGGTCAGCCGCAAGGTCGGTGCCTGGAACAAGGAGCCCGATCTGGCGCTCCTCCGAAAACTACACGATGCCACAAACCACAAAGCCTGACCCCTTTAATTTCCGCAACGCAACCAGACGCTCAAGGTCAGCGCGTTCTCGCCTGACATCGCGCGCGCGAACGTCCTCGCCGAATATGGCCGCTTCGATCCCGCGATCACGTTTCGCCGCACCTACAGCGAAGGCGAATCCGCGATCACGCGCACGCCGCTCACCACCTCGCTCGCGCAGACCGACAGTTACTCGCTCGCGCTCGGCGGCGCCACGCCCTGGGGCATGACCTACAGCCTCAACGCCACCGCCGATAACGAGCGCGGCACCTTCAATCGTTTCACCGACAACTACGTCACCTTCGGCGGCGTCTCCGTCACGCAGCCGCTCCTCCGCGGCTTCGGTTTCGGCGCCAACCTCGCCAGCCTGCGCATCGCCAAGGCCGACCGCGGGATCGCCGACTGGCAGCATCGGCAAAACGTGATCGATACGGTGACCGGCGTGATTTTCGCCTACAACAATCTCGCGCAGGCCCGCGAGAATCTCCGCATCGCCCACCTCGCGCGCGACCTCGCGATGAAAACACTGCAGCAAAACGAAGCGCGCAACCGCGTCGGCGCCATCTCCGACGCCGATGTGATCCAGGCGCGCTCGACGGCAGCGAGTCGCGACGACTCGATCCTCCTCAACGAGCAAGCCGCGCGCGATCGCGAGAACGAGCTGCGCCAGCTCGTCGGGGAGACGACGTTCTTCCTCACCGGCCCCGCGCTCGAAATCGAGCCGCTGCCGCCCGCCGTGCCGCTCACGGTCGATGTCGCCGCCGATCTCAAGAAAGCCTTCGATCTGCGGCCCGACTTCCAGGCCGCGCGCCTCGGCCTCAAGCGGCGCGAGGCCAGCCGCGCGCTCGCGCAGAACCAGCTTCTGCCGCGCGTCGATTTCGTCGGCAGCTACGGCTACAGTGGCATGGACCGCGACTTCGGCACCGCGCGCCAGCAGGTGCGCGATCAGGACGTGCGCGCCTATTCCGCCGGAGTCGTCGTGCCGGTTCCCCTGACGTTTGCCGAAGGCCGCGGCCGCTCGCGCGCCGCCCGTCTCGCGCTGAAACAGTCGGAAGCCGATCTCGCGCGCTTCGAGTCCGACATCGCCGTCGATGTCACGTCGGCCGCCGGCCAGCTCGAGACCACGCGCAAGCGGGTCGCCACCAATCGCACCGCGCTCGATCTCGCGCGCCAGTCGCTCGACGCCGAGGAAAAGAAAATCAACGCCGGCACCGGTAGCACGTTTCTCGTGTTGCAGGCCCAGGGCATCCTCGTGCAGGTCGAGCGCAACTACGTCGCCGCGCTCGCCGACGAGCGCCGGGCCCACGCCAGCTACGAACGCGAGATCGGCACGACGCTGCTGAACCGCGGCATCAAACTGGAGTGACGCGCGCGTCGCTTCGGTTGCGCCGCCGATCCCGGATGGGCTCGAACCTCTGCCGGGGCCGGGTAGCGGAGCCGCTTCGGCTCCGTCGGAACGGAAAGCCGTTCCGCTACAATCCGATCCGCCCTACAAAGTCGGGCCTTACCGGCAGACTGAAAAAGTCAGCCTCTCTGCTCAATCCAGCCGGTTCGCGCGGCCAACGCCGGCCGCGGGGGCGCCGCCGCCATCCTCGGTTCCCTCCGGTTTGATTCGGCCACCGCCGAAGGCCGAGCGCATGATCCGCCCGGCATGCTCCCGCAGATCGTCGAGCAACGCGTAAAACAGCGGCACGATCACCAGCGTGAGCAGCGTCGAGGCCAGCAGGCCGCCGATCATCGTGCGACCCAGCGGCGCGTAAGGCATGCCCACGACCTTGGAGGTGCCGAGCGCCATCGGAATCAACCCGCACACGGTCGTCAGCGTGGTCATCAAGATCGGACGGAAACGGTGCCGGCCCGCCTCGATCAACGCTTCGAACCGCTCCTTGCCCTCGGCCCGCAGCCGGTTGGCCATGTCGACGAGCACGATCGCGTTGTTCACGACCACGCCGACGAGAATCACAATGCCGATGCGCGCCATCATATCCAGCGGCGTCTCGGTCAGGTAGAGCGTCCACACGACCCCCAGGTAGGCGAAAGGCACCGCGATGATTACGGCGAGCGGCAGCACAAACGATTCGAACAACATCCCCATCAGGAGAAACACGAACGTCACCGCCAGGATGCCGGCGAACATCATCGCCTTTTCCTGCTCCGAGGCCTCGCGGTATTCGCGCCCTTTGTCCCAGCGATAGCCGCGCGGCATTTCGAAATCGGCCATCGCCTTGTCCACGGCCTCGAAGAGCTGCCGGGAATCGGCGCGCGGCGCCTTCGCCGTGATCATGAGCATCGTCTGGCGGGACTCGCGGCGGATCTGACCGAGCGTGCGCGTCACCCGCAGGTCGGCGAGCGTCTCGAGCGGGACATCGATCCCCGTGTCGGTGCGAAAGGTCATCGTGCGCACGTCGTCGAGACCGGCGCGATCGGCCTCGCCGAGTTGCGCAAAGATGCGCAGCTCGCGGCCGTCAACGCCGGGAAAGCGGCCGACTTCCTGGCCGCGCATGGTGTAGCCGATGCCGCTGGAAACCGAGCGCGGATCGACGCCGAGCCGGCGCGCCCGATCCCGGTCAAGCTGCACCTGCAACTCCTGGCCGCCGCGTTCCATGTCGATGTCGACGGCCAGCAGGCCCGGAATCGTGCGCAGCCGGCGCACGGCTTCCTCGGCGAGCGCGATGAGCGTGCCGGTGTCCTCGCCATAGAGATTGAGCGACATGCCGGCCTCCTGCAGGCCGCCGCCGCCGGTCGACCGGCCGCGGTGCACGATGCCGGCGGGCATTTTGAATTTCTCGCGGAAGTCGGTTTCGATCTCGTTGCGATCCATCGGCGGGGTCTTGGGCGCGATGCCCAGCACACCCTGCACGCGGCGCGCAAGATCGGTCCGGACGAGCGAATCCCAGGCGCTGACATACCACTGCGTGTTGGGATCGCTGCGAAGGCGGAGCTGGATGCGACCGTTGTTGTAGGAGAAGCGCGTCTCGATGCGGTCGAAGTTGTAGCGCTGGGCGTTGGCGGCGAGAAACGCCTCCACCTCGGTGAAGAACGCGTCCGCCCGCTCCATCGTCCCCCCGCTCGGGAGCTCGAAGAAAAACCACATGGTGGTCTCGCCGCTGCCGCCCATGCCGCCGGTGGGCATCCGCAGTTGTTTCTGCGCATAGGGCAGCGTCCACATCGCGGCCCCCACGAGCAGCAGCGCCTCGATCCGGTGCCCGAGGACCCAGCGCAGCGCGGCGACGTAGCGTTCGCGCAGCCAGACGATGGCCCGCAGTTCGGGATGCTGCTTGCCGCGCGAGAGCCGCTGCGCCGCCAGCGGCACGAAGACGAGGGCGATGAAGAGGGACGCGAGGAGCGACGCGATCACGGGGATGCCGATGCGCAGCATCCAGAACGAAAAGTCGCCGCCGCCGCGCATCAGGATCAGCGGGAGAAACACGACAATCGACGTGAGCGTGGACATCACGACGGCGAGGCCGACTTCGCCCGCGCCGACGATCGAGGCGCGCGTCGCCTCCACGCCATCCTGGCGATGGCGGTAGACGTTTTCCACGATCACGATCGCGTTATCCACCACCATGCCGACGGAGAGCAGGAGGCCCATCATCGTCGCGATGTTGAGCGACCAGCCCATGAAGAAGAGGACGACGATGGTGCAGAGCAGCGAGAGCGGGATCGCCAGCGTGAGGATGGCGGTCAGGCGCGGGGCGCGCAGGAACGTGTAGATGATCAGCGCGGCGAAGAGCGCGCCCCAGAGCCCGGAATCGCGCAGATTGTCGATCGACTGTTTCACCTGCACGCCCTGATCGAAGAAGATGTTGAAGGTGATGCCGGTGAGCTGCGGCAGCTTCTGCAACTCGACGAGCGCGGCGCGCACTTCCGTGCTGATCCGCTCGATGTTGCCGGTGGAATCGCGCGTGACCTGGAGGCCGATGGCGGGCTGGCGATCAACCCGGTAGACCCACTCGCGGCGCGGCGGCCGGAAGCGCACGAGCGCGACATCGCTCAGACGGAGCCGGCGTTCGTTGTCGACGATGAGGCTGGAAAGATCCTCGAGCGTGTTGAAGCGGCCCATCGAGCGGACGTAGATTTTCCGGCCGCCGTCCATCACGTAGCCGCCGGAGATGGCGAAGTTCTGGTTGCGCAGCAGTCCGAGCATCGCGCCGACATCGATGCGATGGCTGCGCAGCCGCTCGTCGAGGAGCTCGATCTGCACCTCGCGCGACTGGGTGCCGTAGATCTCGACGTTGCCCACACCCTCGATCCGCTGGAGCGCGGGCTTCACGAAGTTCTCCAGCCGATACGCCGCGTCGTCCATGCCGGGCGGCACCGCGGCGACGAGGTTCATCATCGGCGCGTCGTTCTGATCGTAGCGGCGGACATCGATGCGGTCGATCTCGTCGGGCAGGAGTGGCTTCACGCGGTCCATCCGATCGGTGAGCAATGCGTAGGCGGCGCGGAGGCTGGTGCCGGTCTGGAACTCGACGCGGACGTAGGCGCTGCCGTTGCCCGAGTAACTCGTGAGGCGCTTCACGTTCGGCACCGTGCCGATGATGTCCTCGATCTTGCGCGTGACTTTCTCTTCGACGTCGCGCGGCGAGGCGTTCGGGTAGCGGGCGGAAATGTGGAGCTGATTGCCCTCGTAGCCTTCGGGAAAGAGCGCCAGCGGGATGCGGCTGGCGGCGATGAACCCCACGACGAGAATCGTGGCCAGGATCATCACGACGGTGATCGGTCGCGTCACCGCGAAGCGCGGGATCGCGTAGGCGGCGGGCTCGCGGGCCGGCGGCGGCGTGGGCTCGGCGGGGTTCATTTGGCGAGCGGGGCAGGCTCGGACGCGACGGCCGCGTCTTCGACGGTGGTGATGGCGGTCGGGCCGCGTTTGCCGGGGAAGAGCGAATAGAGCGTCGGGATCACGACGAGCGTGAGCAACGTGGACGAGGAGAGTCCCACGATGACGGTAATCGCCATCGGGGCGCGGATTTCCGCGCCCTCACCGAGGCCGAGCGCCATCGGCACGAGGCCGAGGACGGTGGTGAGCGTGGTCATCAGAATCGGCCGGAGCCGGGCCCGGCCGGCCTCGGCGATCGCAACCGAAAGCTCGAGGCCGCGGTCGCGCAGGGTGTTGATGTAATCGATGAGGACGATGGCGTTGTTGACGACGATACCGGCGAGAATGATGAGACCGAGAAACACCATGATGCTGAGCGGATAGTTGCCGATCCACAGGACCACCACGACGCCGATGAGCGCGAGCGGCACCGTCATCATGATGAGCAGGGGCTGCAACAGGGACTCGAACTGGCTCGCCATGACGATGTAGACCAGGAAGAGCGCGAGGGCGAAGGCGAGGAGCAGACTGTTGAGCGAGGTCTGCATTTCTTTGTTCTGGCCGGCGATGACGTAGGTGAAGCCGGCGGGGTAATTAATGGTGTCCATCGCGGTCACGATGTCGCGCGAGACCGTCGCGAGATCGGCGTCGCGAAGATTGGCCGTGATCAGCGCGGTGCGCTGCTGGTCGACGCGGCGGATCTCGCTCGGGCCCTCGTTGATCGTCAGGTCGGCGATGGATGCCAGCGTGAGCGGCACGACGCCGACCGGGTTGATCACGAGATTGCGCAACTCCTCGATGCCGAGGCGATCCTCCTCGCGAAGCCGCACGACGATGTCGATCAACTGATCGTCCTGCCGGAACTCGGTGGCGATGCGGCCCTGGACCTTGTTGCGGACGAGGTCGGCGACGGTGCGGAGGTTGAGGTTGGCCTCGGCGAGGCGGTCGCGTTGATAGATGATCTGGATTTCCGGGTGGCCGGACTGGAGGGTGGAACGCACGTCGACGAGGCCGGGGACGGCATCGGCAAGGAGCGCCTCGGCCTCGCGACTGAGCCGCTTGAGGATGGCGAGATCGTGGCCGCGAATCTCGACCTCGATCGGGTTGCGGAAGCTGAAAAGCGTCGGATACGACACCTCGAGCTTGGCATCCGGCAGATCGCGGAAACGCGCCCGGATGTGATCGATCAGGCGCGGTTCGGCGGAGGCCGGCAGGCCGGTTTTGAGGCGGATGGCGAGCCGTGCGGTGTGTTCGCCGGCGGAGATGGAGGTGCTGGCGCCTTCCTCGGCGCCGACAGTGAGCGCGGTGCGCTCGACCTCGGGCTGCTCGCGCACCGCGGCATCGATCTGTGCGGCGGTGGTGGCAGTGCGCTCGAGGGGCGTGCCGATGGGCAGGGTGATGTCGAGGTTGAACTCCCCCTGGTGCACCTGCGGGATCAGCTCCTTGCCGAGCCGCGGCACGATCACGAACCAGCAGATGAGAAACGCCACGGTCGAGCCGCCGAGCACCGCGATGCGGTGCCGCAGCGCGGCGGCGATCAGGCGCGGGTAGGCGCTCTGCATTTTCTGATAACCGTGCTCGAACCAATCCAGCCCGCGACCCGCGGCGGTGCCGCCCAGCGCGGCGACGGCGCGACCCACGGCGATGACGAGCATCGCCACCGCGAGGACCGCAGTCATCATGATCGTTCCGGCGAGGCGCAGCCCGATTTCGAGCACGGCCCGCGCGAGCGTAAACACGAGCGGCACTATCCCGGGCACGAACAAGAGCACGAGCCACCACCACGGCTGCACGACGAGCCAGTGCCAGACGGCGAGATGCAGCGGCTTGAGCAGCGGCAGCACCGAGGCGCTGGCGCCGAAGCTCGACGGCGGCCCGGATGGCACCGTCACCCCCTGGCGCGCATACAGGATCGCGCCGACCGCGAGCGCGGGCAGCACCAGCAGACCGAGCCAGCGCCAGCGACGCGCGGTCAGCCAGGACCAGGCGCGAGCGTGGCCGGTCGCGAGGGTCGCCGGCGCCGAGAAGGCGAGCAGCCCCGGCCAGAGGCGCACGCCCTCGATCCGCCAGAAACGATCCGCCCCGGCCCACGCGACAAAGCGCCCCCACCACGCGCGCATCCCGCGCAGGGTGAAACGCGCCACGACCCAGAGCACCGGCCAGATCGCGAGAAACACGCCGACCGCGGCAGTCTTCAGCACGATGGCGATCAGCATGAACCCGCTCCAGCCGAGCCGGACCACCGCGGCGCCGAGGATGCGAAACGGCTGCCACCACGCCGCCGTGCCCGCGGGCGGTGCGGCGAATTGCAGAAACACGCTCGAGCGCGCGCGGACGCCGGCGCCGGCGGGCGACTGGAACTTCCGCGACGCCAGCATCGGAATCAGGAACACGGCGGTGGCGAGCGAGGCCAGGAGTGAAAACACCACGGTGAGCGCCATGTCGCCGAACACCTGGCCGGCCACGCCTTCGACGAAGACGATCGGGAGAAACACGGCGACGGTCGTGAGCGTCGAGGCGCCCACTGCCATGCCGACCTCCTGCGTGCCGCGCACGACGCCCGTGAGCAGGTCATCGCCCTCCTCGCGACAGCGGAAAATACTTTCGAGGACGACGATGCCGTTGTCCACGAGCATGCCGACGCCCAGCGCGAGGCCACCGAGCGAGATGATATTGAGCGAGACGCCCGCCATATACATCGGGGCAAACGTGGCCACAATCGAGATGGGGATGCCGACGGCGATGATCAGGGTTTGCCCGAGGTTGCGCAGGAAGACATACAGCACGAGGACGGCGATGAGCGCGCCCGTGATCGCGTTGCTCTTCACCTCGTCGATCGACTTGCTGATGAAGACCGACTGGTCCGCGAGGAGCTCGACGTTGGCGCCGGGCGGAAGCTGATGACCGATGAAATTCGTCATCGCCCGGCGCGTGATGAGTTCCTGCGCGGCGGCGCGGGCGCGATCCATCTCCGCCTGGGCGGCGGCGATCGCCGCCTTGCGCGCCTCGTTCTGCGCGTCGGTGCGCTTCTTGTCGGAGGTGGCTTTGTCGGATTTTTTCGTTTCCGGCGAACGCTTGCTCACACCCTTGCCGCTCGCGACCGCCTTCACATCGAAGACGGAGCTGCTGCGTTTCTCGCGGGAAGCCTTGGCGGCGCCGCCGGACTTCACCCCGGACTTTTCGCTCGCGAGGTAGGCCTGCTGTTGGGCGGTGCCGAAAAGCGCGTTCCGCACCGTCTCGGCGACCACGACGATGTTGGCGTCGGCCTCTTTGAAGATTTCGAGCTCGACGCTTTCGCGGCCGTTGACGCGCGTGATGACCTCGCGGTCCTTGTGGAAGCGGGTGACGGTCGCGATGTCGCGCAGGCGGATGTCGATCGCGTTGTTGCTGCGCGAGACGATCAGGTTGCCGATCTCCTCGATGGTCCGGAATTCGTTCAGCGTGCGGATGACGTATTCGGTCTGGCCCTCGCGCAGATTGCCGCCGGGCATGTTGACGTTGCCCGCCTGGAGGCGCTGGCCGATCTGGGTGATGTCGAGCTTGAGCGTGGCGAGTTTGCTTTCGTCGAGCGCGACGAGGAATTCCTCCTCGAGGCCGCCCTTGACCTGCACGGCGGCGACGCCCGTGAGCGCCTCGACGCGGCGCTTCACGTCGTGCTCGGCGAGATAACGCAGTTCAAACAGGGATTGGGGGCCGGAGAGACCGACGCGCAGAATCGGGTCGAGCGACGGATCGTAATGGAGCAGCAGCGGGCGCTGCGCGCCCTCCGGGAGCCGGAGCCGATCGAGTTTCTCGCGCACCGCCTGGGCGACGAGGTCCATGTCGGTCTTCCACTGAAACTCGAGGACGACATCGGACTGGCCGGCCTTCGAAACCGAGCTGATCGAGACGAGCTTCGGGATGACGCCGAGTTGCTGCTCGAGCGGACGCGAGATGACGCTCTCGATTTCCTCGGGCGCGGTGCCGGGATAAACGGTGCGCACCGTGAGCGTGGGGTAGCTCATGTTGGGCATGAGCGTGAGGGCGAGCCGCTGGTTGGAGACCCAGCCGAAGACCACCACGGCCATCACGACCATGAGGATCGAGACGGGGCGTTTGACGGTGAAGGCGTAGAACGAATCGTCGGCCCGAAACTTGATCGGTCGGTGGCTCATGCAGCGGCGGAGAATTGCACCACGGAAAACAAAAACCGATCAGGACTTGCCGCCCGGTGCCGGCGGCGCCGGAACGACGGCGGCAGGAGTGCCCGCGTCCTCGGCTGCCTGCGGGATCGGCGCGAGGGCGTTGACGGAGCGGACGGCCGCGCCGTCTTTCAGGCCGCTGTGGCCCACGACGATCACTTCGGCGCCCGCCTCGATGCCGGAGAGCGCCTCGATGTTTTGCGGATCCTCGTAGCCGGCGACGAGTCTCCGCTTGCTGGCGACATCGTTGGCGACGGTGAAGATATAGCGCTCGCCCCCCTCGTAAACCACCGCGCGCTTGGGGATGAGCACCGCATTCTGACGGGTATCGGTGATGACGCGCACGCCGACAAAGAGGCCCGGCGGCAGTTCGCTCGGCTTATCGCCGCGCACGCCGATGGTGACCTTGAATGTGCCGCTCTTGGGATCGATGACCGGGCTGATTCGCTTCACCCAGCCATTGAACTTCCGGTCGGGCAGGAACTCCGAGGTGACGACGGCCGGCTGATCCTTGGCGACAATCGGCAGGTAGCGGCCCGGCACGAAAACGCGCGCGACAATCTCGTCGAGCTTCACCATGGAAAACGCCTTGGTGCCGGTGCCGACGCGCGCTCCCACTTGAATTTCCCGGCTGGAGATCACGCCGTCGAAGGGCGCGCGAACGGTCGCGTAGGCGAGCCGCGTGCTGGCGCGCTCATGCCGGATGCGCGCCTGCTCGAGCTGATACGCCTGGGTCTCGTAGTCCTGCTTGTTGATGAGCTTCCGCTCATAGAGATCTTCGGAGCGCGTGAAGTTGCGCTTGAGCTGCTCGTAATTGGCACTGCTTTCCTCGGCATCCAAGCGAAGCTCGCTGTCCTCGATCTTGAGCAGGGGCTCACCCTGTTTGACGATTCGCCCCTCTTCCACGAGCAACTTCTCCACCTGGCCGGTGGTCTGCGGGAAGATGTCGACCATCGCCTCGGTCTCGAGCGTGGTGTTGAACGAGAGAAACGACGAGATGGGTCCGCGTCCGACCACGGCCGTCTCGACCGGAACCTTCTCGACGGCGCTCATGCGGGCCCGATCCTTTTCGGCCGCGCCGGCACGACGGGTGGCGTCAGCCGGCGCTACTCCCGGAGTCTTGGCGCCGGGGGCGGGATTGGCGGCGGCTCCGGGAGCGCCAGCGGTCGCGGCCGGGGCGGTCTTGGCGGCGTCAGCCGCGGCCGTCGGCGGAGGCGTGCGATTACAGGCGGCCACAAGGACCGCGGCCAGCAAGCCGGGGAGCAGGCGGCCGACACGTGAGGAGGAGACGTGAAATGACACAGGGAAGGACGTGAAGCGGGTTAGCACTCTAGGCACAGAAAAAGACCGGACATTCTCTTGTAACCGCACGGCTACGTCAAAGGTTTCGCCGCGTTCCTGAGAAAATAGCCTTCGGTTCGTTTCGGGGCGCACCGAGGGCGCGTGCCGCCAACGGCTTTGATGCCGGAGACCGGCGGCAGGTTGGCGGAAAAATCGTCACGCTGCCGAGCGAGACGGCGCAAACCGTCCGGCGTTACTCCCGGAGTGCGAGGTGAGCCGCCGCACGACTGCTTTGTAGCGGAAGCGCTTCGCTTCCGTGACGGAACGGAAAGCCGTTCCGCTACGCCTGGAACCAGCGGCTTGGGGACAAACCGCTCCACCTTCCAACCGCCAAGAGGCCCCGTCACCACGCCAGCCGACAACTCCCCGTGAACTCACGTTCCGCGCCGATCCGCCCCAGCTTTTGCAGCAGATCGGAGTCGAACACGTTGCGCACGCTCAGCCCGAAGCTGTGCGCATATTTTCCGCGCCGCAGCGAGTAGCTCGCACTCACACTCGTCTGCGCGTAGCCCGGATACTCCAGCCGGAAGCGCTGCCGGTCCTCGTAGTTGGCGACGAAAGCCGAAAGATAGCTCCAGCTCGCACTGAGGGAGAGCCCCTTGAGCTGGCCCACGCTGAAACCGTAGCTCGCCGCCGCACTGAGGTTCAGCGGGGGAAACCGCGTCAGCTCCCGCCCGACCTCCTCCGGCAGATCCGGCGAGGCCGTCGTGATCGCGCGGACAAAACTGGCGCGGAAGGTGAACGTGAGCGGCACCGACGGCTTCCAGCGGCCCTCGATCTTGCCGCCGGTGTAGCGCTCCTCGCCGGCCGCGACGAGCTGCGGCTGGGTGTGGTTCGCGTCCAGCACCGGATCGCCGTAGAGCGGATTGCGGCGCGAGATGTCCTGGTTGAAGAAGGTGAACCCCGACGTGGTGAACTCGATCTGGGGCTGCGCCCAGCGCGCCTTGAACCCGGCTTCATGCCCGCGCGTCGTCTCGTTGCCTTGGATACGACCGGTCCGCGCGTCCACCCGCGTCGACGGGTTGAAGGCCGAGCTCGTGGTCGCAAACAGCAGGAGCCGGCTCGGTCGCGCCTGGTAGTTCACCCCGAAATGCGAAGTGAACTCGCCGGCGGTGTCCGCGACGTGCGCCTGCGCCGCCGCCAACCCGGCGCGGCGATCGTGGAGCTGCAGCCCGACGAGATCGTGACGCACGCCGCCCGTGATGACCGTGCGGCCCTTCGCGAGGCCCAGCCGCTCGCTGAGCTCGACCGACGTGTAACGCGTGCGCTCGCTCCGATCGGTGAGGATCCGATTGTAGGCCTCCGGCGAATAGGGTGGGCGGGAGTAATCCGGCGCGGCGGGATTGAAGATGCGCAGGTTCGCCGGCAGCGCGTTGCGCGCGGCGACCGACAGCGCGCGCTCCTCGCGCCGATAGTCGCTGAACGTGTGGCTCGCCGCCAGCATCAGCTTGTGCTCGCCCCCCAGCGCGGCAAAACGGCCGGTGGCCTCGACGCGCGCCACCCGCGCCTGCTGGGGCTGCTCGCTGTGCAGCGGCTCGCGTGTGCCCTCGAACCGCGCCGTCGTGAGATTGAGCAATCCCGTCGTGAACCGATCCTGCTCGATCCGCCGCCACCACGCCTCGAGGCCCGCCCGCACCGCGATCTTCGGGTGCGGCTGCGCGTCGAGGATGACGCTGGCCACGACGCTGCGGCGACGGATGCCCGCCTCGGGGCCGAGGGCGTTGAAGCCGGCGATCGGCACATAGGGGCCGACAATCTTGCGCCCCGTCGCTTCGCGATACTCCGGGATGCCCGGCGCGGCCGTCAGGTGCATCTGCAGATAGTCGACGGAGAAAAGCGTGCTCGCCGCCGCGCTGTGCCGCCAGGTGATCGCGCCGTTGATCGAGCGCGTCTCCGCGGCCGCAAAGGTCTCCGGCCCCGTCTTGCGATTCCAGTCCATCGCGAGGCGGTGCCAGGCGCGCTTGGGCAGCGTGATGTCGTTGATCTCCATCGCCGCCGCCTGCCGCTCGAGCGAGGAAATCGAATAATCGTAACGCTGGCTCTTCGCCGTGCGCGGGCGATTCGTCCAATAATCCTGGATGCCGCCCGGCGCCGCGCGACCGAGCACCGGCACGAGCGCGCCTTGGATGACGACGGTGCGAGCCACGTTCAACACATCGACCCCGCCCATCCGCACAAAGCCGTTGCTCAGCAGCGGCGTCGGGAAACCACGCAGCCCCACCCGGCTGTCCCCCGTCGCCAGATTGATCGCCGCGGGCGTCGCGACCGCCGCCATTTCCTTCGCGACCGCGGTCGTGGCCTTGTTCTCCTCCACCGCTTCCGCCGAGATCATGTCGTTCGAGAACGAGGTGTCCCGCAGTTGATTCTCGTAGGAGCCCATGCCCGTCGCATCGAAGTCCTCGTCTTCGAACCGCGCCTTCACCTCCACTTGCTCGAGCCGCACGGTTTCCTCCGTGATCACGACGGCCAACCTGGCCGACCCGGGCTCGTCCTTGGGCGGCGGCTTGGTTTGCGCACCCGCGGTCCCCATCCAGAGCAGCGCACTGCCGGCGGTCAGCCAGCGCAGCGGCCGGAGGGGAGGGAGGCCGGACATCATTGCGCCCGAGCCTTCGGAAACTCCCCTGCGCCGCGCAATCGCGAAGCACCCGTGGAGCCGGGTTTCGCCAAGATCTGCGCAGTGAAAGGCAACAAGCGATGCGTGGTGCGGCGCGAACGTGAGCGGGCCGGAGCCCGAACTCACGCGGCGTGGGAAGTAGCGGCACGGCTTCCCGTTCCTTCGGAGCCGGCAGCGGCTCCGCTCCACCGGCCGCCCGGAGGTCGGCCCCCCTGCCTTAATTCTACGTTGTTACCAATGACCGCCCTTCACGCGGTCGTCCGAGGTAATTTCACGTAATACGTGAAATTGGATCGAGCGATGATTTCAGGAGGACAGTTAACAAAGTGGAATTAACCGCGCCGGCTCAATTCTCCCGCACGAAATTCGTGTTCGGCCGCGGCAGATCCATTTCCTTGATCCAGGCGTTGCGGAAACGCACGTCGTGGCCCTCGCACTGCAGCTTGAGCCCGCCCGGCGTGTCGGTGATGCCCTTGCCACCGTCGTTGCCGCCATCGATCCCCGAATTCGCGCCGCCCCACACCTGGTTGATCTCCTGGTTCGCGTGAATCTTCACGCCATTGAAATACAGCGTCACGCGCGCCTTCTCCACCAGCTTGCCGTCCTTGAAGCGCGCCGCCCGAAACACGAGGTCGTAGGAATTCCACTGCCGCTGCCCCTTGTAGAGAAAGTAGGGCGACTCCGTCTCGTTGATGACCGAGCCCATCCCGTGCTTGGTCGCGTCGCCGTCCTGGATCTGGATCTCGTAGCGGTTCTGTAGATACACCCCGCTGTTGCCGCCGTCGTTCATCACCATGAACTCGATGTGCAGCCGGAAGTCACGATAGGCCTTCTTCGTCACGATGTCGGCCACGCCGTATTTCCCCTTCGTCACCGCCGGATCGTCGGTCTGCAGGACCGTCGCGCCCGGCCCGGCCGGATCCGCCACGATCTTCCACTTGATCGGCAGCGAAGAACCGAAGCGCGGGCCGGTCCAATAGGTCCACTTCTGGTCGAGCGTGGCCCGCGTGCCGTCGATCAGGACCTCGGCGCCGGGGAGCGGTTTGGCGCCGACGCCGACTTCGGCACGGAGGGCGGCGGCGGCAAAGAGGACGGAGAAAACGAAGAGACGCAGGGGTGAGGAGGTCATGTCGAAAAAGGTGGGCCGGGGTTGAGCCGCGATTCGAGCGCCACGATGCCGAGCCGCACTCCGATCTTTCAACCTTCAACTTTCAGCTTTCAACTCCCCGCATGCCCCGCCTCACCCGTCGCCAGGCGATCACCACGATGGGCGCACTCTCGCTGCCGATCGATCGACTGCTCGCGCAAACCCCCGCTTCCCCTGTGGCCACTCCGAAATCCTCCGCCGCGCCCGCCCGGGCCCTCGCCGATCTGGCACCCGATCTCCCGAACTTCCAGCCGATGATGGAATGGCTGGCGCGCGAAAACGCCCCGCAGCTCTCCTTCCTCGATCCCCGGTGGCAATCGCTCGATGCGTGGAAAGCCGCCGCGCGCCCCATCCTCCGCGACCGCCTCGGCTACGCGCCGGTGCCGCTGCCGTTGCAAGGCGACGTCGTGAGCCGCGAGGAGCGCGACGGGTTCACGCTCGAGGTGGTGAACATCTCCGCCACGCCCGCGTATCACATTCCCGCCCGCGTCCTGATTCCGCCCAACGCCGGCGGCAAAAAACTCCCCGCCGTCCTCGCGCTGCACTGCCACAGCGGCAAATACACCTGGGGCCACGAGAAAGTCCTCTCATCGCCCGGCGAGTTGCCGCTCCTCACGGAATTTCGCAACGGCACCTACGGCCGCCCCTGGGCCGAGGCGCTCGTCCGCCGCGGTTTCCTCGTGATCGCGATCGACGCGTTCTATTTCGGCGAACGGAAATTGCGCGTCGAGCAGATGGAGGGCTCGCGCGTGTTCAGCGAAGTGAAAGACGGCTACGCGCGCGTCATGGCGCCCGCCGCCACTCCCCACACCGCCGAGTGGCACAACGCCCGCAACCGCGTGCTCGGCTACTACGAGCACCACACCGCCAAGACCATCACCGCCACCGGTGCGACGTGGCCCGGCATCCACGTCTGGGACGAGATGCGCACCGTCGACTACACGATGAGCCGCGCCGACGTCGACCCGGCGCGCATCGGTTGCGTGGGCCTCTCCGGCGGCGGTTTCCGCACCGCAATGGCCATCGCGGCCGACGCGCGGATCAAGGTCGCGTGCGTCACCGGCTGGATGACGGAGTTTGCCCACCAGCTCAAACACCACGCGCGCCACACCTGGATGATCTACACCCCGGGCCTCTATCGTTCGCTCGATCTGCCGGACGCCGCCGCCTTGCACGCACCGGGTGCGCTGCTCGTCCAACAATGCCGGCGCGACAATCTGTATCCGTTGTCCGGCATGCAGGGCGCGGTCGACAAACTCACGAAGATTTACGCGAAGGCCGGCATCCCCGAAAAATTTCGCGGCACCTTCTACGACGAGCCCCACAGCTTCAAACCGACCATGCAGGACGAGGCGTTCGCGTGGCTGGAGAAGTGGTTGTAGCCTCCCCTTCGAATCGTTCTCGTTCCTCGTAATCGTAATCGTTCCCTCCGATCTCGGAGCGAGAGAACGAAGAACGATTGCGAGGAACGGGAACGATCAAAACCCAAAGCGTCAGACGCGTGCCCAGCTTCACCAACCTCTCCGCCTACAAATTCACGCCCTTCGCCGGACTGCCGGCGCTGCGTGATCGCGTCCGCGCCGCCGCCACGGCCGGCGGATTGAAAGGCACCGTCCTGCTCAGCCCCGAGGGCATCAATCTTTTCGTCGCGGGCACGCCCGAAGCCTCCCGCACCTTCGTCGCGTTTCTCCACACCGTCGCGGGCCTCGAGGATCTCGCCCCGAAGGAGAGCACGAGCGCCGCCCAGCCCTACGGTCGGATGCTCGTGAAGATCAAAAAGGAAATCATCGCCTTCGGCGTCGCCGGCATCGATCCCGCCCGCCAGCCCGCGCCGAGACTCCCGGTGCGCATCCTCAAGCAATGGCTCGACGAAGGCCGGCCCGTCACGCTGCTCGACACGCGCAACGACTACGAAATCGACCGCGGCACGTTTCGCGGCGCCCACCGCGCCGGCATCCGGCGCTTCCGGGATTTTCCCGCGGCCGCGCAAGCGCTGCCACCCGAGCTGAAGTCGCAACCGGTCGTCACGTTCTGCACCGGCGGCATCCGCTGCGAGAAGGCGGCGCCGTATCTGCAGCGCGAGGGATTTCAAAACGTCTACCAGCTCGACGGCGGCATCCTGAAATATTTCGAGGAGTGCGGCGGTGCGCACTACGAGGGTGAGTGCTTCGTGTTCGACGAGCGCGCCGGCGTCGATCCCACGCTGCAGGAAACTGGACAACCGGGAGCGCGACCATCCCCGGTCGCCATCCCGTGATCCACCGGCGACGCCCGCGCTCCCCGGCTGTCACCGCTCCAGCTTCCGGCGCGCTTCGTCCGGCACCTCGACCGTGGTCGCGCCGATCCCGCTGATGTGCGTGCGGGATTGCTGGCGCACGCGCACCCGCCGCCGGTCCACGATCAGGATGCCGTCGAGCCGCAGGTCGTAGCGGGTGACGATGCCCCCGTGCATGTAAAGTTTGAATACGCCGGCCGCGACCAGCGGCTGCACGTGATCCTGCGCCTCGCGCACGAGCAGCAACTGCGCACCGAGATCGGAGAGCGTCCCGCTCACCTCATGGCCCACGATGGTCATCGTGGTGAAGCTGCCCACGATGACGGCCAGCTCCGCATGCGGCTCGCTCAACCCGAACTGCGCGTTGCAGGAGGGGCGCTCCCACGCGTCGTCCGCGGGCGGCGGAGGCAACAGCACCATCGGCGGCAATGAGGCGTGACCCCAGGGATCGAAGTCGTCGTTCCAGTCCCACGCGCGTCGCGGCAGTTCGTAGATCGTCTGCCAGCCCCGTTCCGTGCGCACGACACAGGCCGTGCTGCTGCGAAACACCGCCTCGAGCTCCGTGCCCGCCTCCCGCCCCAGCCGGCGGGCAAACTCCTTCACCATCGGCAGCCGCATCCAAGTATAACCCGACCGATCCTTCTTGCCCTCGAAATCGTAAACCCGCGCGTCGTCGCTCACGGTCGACCGCCACGAGTAGCTCGGCTGCTCGGACAGACTCAGGCAGCGACGATGGCGGTGTCGACCGGGCCGCCGCGGCTGAGCGCGAGACCACCGATGACGGCGAGCGAAACAAAGAACGAAGACTTCATGGCGGACGACCTCCTGGGCGTTTTGGGGAACCTCGGCTGTATCCCCCATCGACGCCGCGCCGAAAATGGGGTCGCGGGAGGGATCGGGCTGGAGTGCAGACCCTCCGGGTTTGGCCGTGGAAAATCCCCGCGCTGCTCGCTGCGGGTCATACCGCAGCCCCAAAAAAAAGCCGCCGACCCGAAGGCCGGCGGCGTGAACGGCTAGCCCGCATATTTCATGCTTTCTGCGTCCTTTTTCCGGCGTTGGTCGGCGGACAGGCGGTGAGCTTGCGTGAGCGTGCGTCCTATGCGGGCTAAAAGCAAAACCGCTTGGGGTTTTGCA
>Ga0163144_10012679_pt1 | contig 17668 bp, 9 predicted proteins | sample OliLak19BULKMAT1_FD_123175 | JGI IMG/M metagenome (GOLD analysis project Ga0163144, IMG submission 123175) | Freshwater microbial mat bacterial communities from Lake Vanda, McMurdo Dry Valleys, Antarctica - Oligotrophic Lake LV.19.BULKMAT1 | ecosystem: Environmental > Aquatic > Freshwater > Lake...
GTTGCGGAGCGGGATAGTTGGACCCGCAAGGCCCTGAGCGCGGGGAAAGGGGCAATTTCCGGGCGCGGCGAGAGCCTCGAATCACTCATCGGTGCGGTCGCGGCGGATTTCTTCATCGTCGGGGATATCCGCGACCTGGTGATAGAGGGCGGCAAGGAAGTGGTCGATGGGGATGGCGATCCGCTGGTGATTCTGCTGTCGTTTGTCGGGCTGGTGACAACGCTTGCGCCCGAGATCGACTGGGCGCCCGCGATTCTCAAGGCGGCGCGCCGTGCGGGGCACGTGACTACCGGCTTTGCCGAACATCTCAAGACCCTGCTCATCGGCCACAAGACCAAAGAAGTCGTGATGATCTGCGAGGATGTGGCGAGAATCTCGAAGAAGGCCAGTCCCGGTGGCGCGATGCGGATGCTGCGCCTTGCCGATAGCCCCGAAGACCTCGCGCGGCTGGGGCGATTCGTGGAGCGCAACCCCGCCGGGGCGTTCGCGCTGCACATCACGGGGAAGGAAGGCTCCCTTGTTCTCAAAGGCGCCGAATCAGCGGGCGCCGCAGGGGCGAAGGCGGCCGAGGAACTTGTCATCGCGGTCTCAAAGAAGGGCAATGCGGGCATTCGGTTCCTTGCTTCCCCCGCCGCCCGCGCCCTCACCAAGCCGCACGCCCTGATCGGCCTGGCGAAGGGATTGTGGAAGGGCAACGCGGAAAGGCTCATCACACGCGCTCTGGATCGGCTTGATCCCAATGCGTGGTGGGCGCTGCCGCTCGCCGCGGCGTGGGCGGTTTTGGAACTTTTGTTGCTGGCGAGAATCATCTTTCATCGGGCAAAGGCGACTGCCTGAGGTCATGGCCGCGGCGCCACTCCTCCAACTCCTCGGGCCGGTGGAGTTCCTCTTCGTAGAGCCAAACGATGTGGCGCTCGGCCATTTCGAGTTCCTGGGGCAAAACGTTTGGGTCCGCTTTCAGCCCCGCGTACCAGAACTTGAGGGCGAGCGCGGCCTTTTCAAAGTCTCCGAGCTTGTAGTAGATTTTCCCAAGGTTGCCGGTGCCGCGCACCACGAGGGGGTGAGATTTCCCGTGTACACGCTCGAATGTTTCGAGCGCGTTCTCGAGCGTCGGCAGGGCGAGTGGGTTTCCTTCCGCCGCGTAGATTCCGCTGAGCATGTCCTGGGCCTCCGCAACGAGAATGTTGTCCTTGCCGAAGAGCCTGATGCGCATCGCGACGCATTTTTCGGCCGTATCGCGGGCCTGATCTCGAGCGCCCGAAGCCATCATCATGTGCGCCAACTGATACAGACTTTCCGCGATATTGGGGTGATCGGCCTCACCATCGCGCCCCGCGATCTCCAGGCACTCTCGCAGCAGGTCCTCCGCTTGGGAATAGTCTCCGCGCGGGCCTTGCCACGCCGCAGAGGCCAGGCTGCTCAATGTCTCGACCAGTTCAAGGCGGTCATCGGGCAGCCCGGCCCGGCGAATAGCGAGCGCCTTGCGGAGGACGGTTTCCGCGCGGGCATAGTCGCCATGAGTGACGCGAAGCACACCGATTGTGTTGAGCGTGGCGGCGGTCTCGGGGCTGTCGGCGCCTGTGAGTTCGGTGCGCACGGCCAGGGATTGATCGAGCAGCACCATCGCGCGCGCGAACTGCTCGGACAGGCCCAGCGCCCGGCCCAGGGAATCCTTCACGGCCGCGCCGACAAGGCCCCTGTCTCGTTGCTCGTTGGTGAGAAGGGCGAGCGAACGCTCGAGGTGGCGGGCCGCGGGGACGTAATCGGCCATCTCGATGTAGGCTTCGCCGAGCGTTCTTCGCACCTGAGCCTCGACCTCCGGTTGTCCATCGAGTTTGCCGGCGTTGAGTTCGGCCTCGGCCTGCTCGAGGACGTAAAGCACGGTCACGGCCTTGCCGCGTGTGGAGGCGGGGCGGACGGACTTGAGCATGCGGTCAAGGAAGGCGCGGGCGGCCTCGGCGGTGGTGCGTTCGCGCTCGGCTTCCTGTGCGTTGGCTTGCGCCACGCGGTGCGATGCTTCAACTTCGCGGCGCTTGTCCCGCTGCGCCAGCGCGTACATTCCCACGCCCACGCCGATCACCAGCGCGATGATAAGGCTCGCGAGCGACACCGCGAGCGCCTTGCGCTTCACGATCGCCTTGCGCAGCACATAAAAGGAACTGTCGCGACGGGCATCGATCGCGTCGCCGTCGAGGTAATGGCGGATGTCGGCGAGCAGCGCGCCGGCGGACTGGTACCGTCGCTCCCGCTCCTTCACCAGCGCGCGGAGCACGATGGTGGCGAGGTCATCATCGATCGCGCGATTGCGCAGCACGGGGTTCGCGGGCTGCTCATTGAGGATGTTGTCGATCACGCCCGAGAAGGAGCCGCGCACGTCATACGGCATTTCGCGCGTGAGCAGTTCGTACAAGATCACGCCCAGGGAGTAAACATCCGTGCGCGTATCGATCAGGTCGGGCTTGCCGCTGAGTTGCTCGGGCGAGGCATAGGCGAGCGTGCCGGCGAACTCGCCGGGCTGCGTGACGGTGATCGCGGGAACCCCAATCGTCCGCATCGGCCCGTCGCCGCTGGGGCCGCTGAGTTTGGCGATGCCAAAGTCCAGCACCTGCGGGCGGCCTTCGAGGTCGACCAGGATGTTGGCGGGCTTGAGGTCGCGGTGGATGACGCCGCGCTGGTGCGCATAGTGAACGGCATCGCAGATGTGGGCGAAAAGCTCGACGATCCGGCGGATGCGATCATTGGGGGCGAGTGAGGCGAGGCTGTTACTCCAGTCATCCAAGGTCGCGCCGTCGATAAACTCCATCACCAGGGCGAAGCGGCCGCCCTTGACCGTCATGCTGTCGTAGACGGTGACGATGCAGGGGTGGCGGAGTTGGCCCGCGATCTCGGCCTCGCGCTCGAACCGTGCGCGCTGGCGCGGCGTGGCGAACGCCCCCTGCAGGAGCATCTTGATGGCGACCATTCGGCGGGTGCGCTCCTGCTCCGCGCGATAGACAATGCCCTGGGCCCCGCGATGGATTTCGCCCATGAGTCTGTAGCCGGGCATCAGGTCGGTTGGAATGCCCGGATCTTCGAACAACTCGCCCGGTGCGTGGGGACGCAACTCATGCGTGAACTCATCGAGGAACTGATTGTTCTGCTTGATGTCCTCGATGGTCGCGCGGCATTGCCCGCACGCGGCGATGTGCGCGAGCAGCACCGCGTCGTCGCTGCCCGCGCCCGCGACCGCTTCGAGCAACGCCGCTCCCGGGCAGTCTCGAATCGCATCCACCGAGTTGGCAACACCTTGATTCCGCAACACGCACCCGTTTCTCTCAATCCTCTTCGTACACCTTCGTCACCCGTTCGACAATCTCCCGCAACTGCTTGGTCACTCGGTTCTTTGCCACGTACACCTCATCCACGCTGATCCCGCATTCACGCGCCGCGGCCTCGCTGGGCACGCCCCGGATCGCCACAAGTTCAAAGGCCTTGATCGTCGACTCACTCATCCGCGTGGTTTCTCGAAGTTTTGTCAGCGCCGCGGCCAGAATGGCGTGCTTGCGCTCCGCATCCCAGAGTGCGGTGTCGTCGTCTGAATCTTGCAGCGAATGTCCGCCACCGCCTCCGGCCGCGCTCGCCCCCCCCCCCCCCCCGCCTTTACCCGCGCTATCCGCCAGGTGCTCAAATGCCGACTCGCCCCGCCAGCCGCGCCGCCGCCCTTGGCCGCGTTGCAGGTCAACCGCGCGGTTTCGTGCGATCGAAATCAGCCATGAAGAAAGCCGTCCCTTGCCCCGCTGATACATCCCGATCCGGTAGTCGCGGACGAACTCCGTGAGCGCCTGCTGTGCGACATCCGCGGCATCTTCTGGCGACAAACCCAGTTTGCGGGCAAACCCGAGAAGAATCGGTCGATAGCGTGCATCGAACTCCTCCCATACAGGTGCGTTGCCGGGATCCTTCAGCGATTCGAGCAGTGCGGTGGTTGTGGTTGGTCCGGTGTGTTTTTGCACCTCCTATTTTAACAGGGTTGGGGCAAGGATGGAACCCCAAAATTCTGCGAACGGAAGTTATTGGTCGGGCTGGCCTGGGTAAATGCGCCAAGCGACAATCGTGGCCGGGATTGGAGAAGCAAGGCAGAAATGTATCGGCGTTGACAAAATGACTGTGGCGCGATGGGAGCGCGGCGCCGTCAAGCCCGGACGTGGCGCCATCAAGAAGCTCAATACGCTTCGACGCGACCTTGGTCGAAGGGGCGTTGTTATCGCCGCGTGACTACGGCGTTCGCGTCGCGCGATCAATCGCAATGTCTAACTCCACCGTGGTGGGTAACAGGCATTCGCCCTCGTTGCACGCCTGATAGGCGACGGCGATCAGCGGGCGGCCCGTCCACGTTTCTCCCGTGTCTTCAAGCGCGACCGTCAGTTCAAACGTGCCTTCGTATACGCTGATTTCCGGTCCCCCCATTGCGGCGAACTCGGTGGGCGCGGGGTAGTCCGCGTACGCCGCGATGCCAGTGCCCCCGATCACGTATACGCGGAACGCCGAGAGTTGCAACTCGCCGGTTTGTGCAGCCTCCGCCGCGGCGATGTGCCAGCCCGGGGCGATCTTGACCACGAGCGTGAGCTGGGCGGGGTGATCCGGGCCGATTTCGATGCGGTCAACACCGGCGTAGATTTCAACAGGGTCCACTTCTGCGGCGGAGCGCGGAGAAGCAACGGCTGCCCGACCTTCAACCCCGCGCGAATCGCTACCGCCGACTTTTGATAACGCGCCCGCCGCGTCCTCGCAGCCCGCGAGCATCCGCAGCAAGGCCCGGGTTGCGTTCACGCTCCCGATCGGCGAATCGGCAATCGCCGCGCTCATCGGGGGCAGCGCTTTGAACGCGGCTTGCAGGTATTTGGCCTCCCCAGTGATCTCGTGCAGGTCGAGCCAGTTGTGCAGCATGACTGATGCGCCGCAGGGCATCGCGCCGTCGTGCGAGTTGCGGGCGCGGATGAACAGGTCCGGGGCGCCCTCCCGTGTGTCATACAGCGTGCCGGACGCATCCATGAAATCTCGCTCGACCTGTTGCAATACCTTCGCGGCCTGCCCGATGCGCTGCCCGTCGTTCCCATCTCCCATTTCGCTCTCGGCGCGGTGCAATTGGAACAGCCCGTGCATCAGGCACGCGTGGTCCTCAAGCACCGCGCATGCTTTCATCACGCCGCGGCGGGTCGTGCGCATCAGGCGGCCCTCTTGCCACATCGTGGTCATCACCGCGTCCGCGCACCGCGCCGCCGCGGCGACGTAGCGGGGCTCTTCCAACACCCGCCCGGCCAGCGCGAAGGCTCCGATCATCAGGCCGTTCCAAGCTGTGATGGCTTTGTCGTCCAGGTGCGGCTGCTTCCGCCCGCTTCGCGCTTCGTACAGCCGCTCGTTGATCCGCGCGAGTTTGTCGATGAACGCGCCGGGCGGCAACCCAAACTCCGCGGCGAGCCGATCCGCGCGATCACTCAATCGCGGCACGTTTCGCGGCGGCTCCTCTTTGTGGTGCGGGTCCTGGAAGTTGGTTCCTTTGTCAAGCCCGTACGCGCGAATCGCCAGGTCCGCATTGTTGGGCGTCGTCGTCCAGTTTTCATCGCCGGAAGGATCGCCCAGCACCGCACGGATTTCCGCCGGCGTCCACAAATAGTTGAGCCCTTCGCGATGGTCCACCTCGGCGTCCTGCGCCGAGCAGAACATTCCCGTCGAAGAGTCTGTCATTTCGCGCAGCACATAATCGAGCGTTCGTCGCGATGTGCGTTCAAACTCGCTATCGCCGTAGAAACGGGCGGCCCGCGCATAGATAGCCGCGAGCTGCGCGTTGTCGTACAGCATCTTCTCAAAGTGCGGCACCGTCCATGTCGCGTCGACGCTGTACCTGTGGAAGCCCCCACCCACTTGGTCGAAAATGCCCCCGATCATCATCGCCGTCAGCGTTCGCTTCACGGCCTCGTCAATGGCATCGCCCGTCGAGTCGTCCGCGGCGAGTTGCCGCACATCGAGCAGAAACTCCAGAAACACGACCTGAGGGAACTTGGGCGCGTTGCCGAACCCCCCCCGCGCGCGGTCGAACATGCGCAGCAGCCCCGATGCCGCGTCGGTGACTTGGGATTGGCCGAGAGGCTTTGCCGCGCTGATAGCCGCGGCGTGTTCGGCCACCGAATCGGCCATCTGCCCCGCCTGCTCGATGACCCCTTCGCGCTGTGTTCGCCACGCCATGCTCATCGCGTCGAGCACCTGGGGGAGGCTGTGCCGTCCGTATTCGGGGCGCGTTTCGGCGGGGAAATAAGTGCCGCAGTAAAAGGGTCGAAGCGATTTGGGTTCGAGGAAGACGGTCATGGGCCACCCGCCGTGCCCGGTCATCATCACCGTCGCCGCCATGTAGAGTTCATCGACATCGGGCCGCTCTTCCCGATCTACCTTGATGCAGACGAATAACTCGTTCATCTGCTTTGCGATGGTTTCGTTCTCGAAACTCTCCCGCTCCATGACGTGGCACCAATAGCAGGTCGAGTAGCCGATCGAGAGGAAAATGGGCACATCTCGCCGCCGCGCTTCGGCGAACGCTTCTTCACTCCACGGCCACCAGTCCACCGGGTTGTGGGCGTGCTGAAGGAGATAGGGGCTGGCTTCCGCGGCGAGACGATTGGTGAAGGTCGGGGGAGTTGTGAACGTTGGAGATGGTTGCGGGTCGGGCATGGTTGATTGTTTTGGGGAGGTTGCTGACGGAAAGGCTATGCGGATTCGTGGTGTGGTGCGCTGCGAACATGTGGAAAGTGGGGTCACAGTCGCTGAAAGTGGCGCGTCGCTGGGCAATTCTGGGGCACTTGAGAATAGGGCAATCCGCGCATTGTCTTAAAATAACTGGATTATCGACTCAAAAACGACTTATATTTGGTATGTGATAAGTAATGGATGATATTCAGCCACCTTGTAGTTGATTTTCAGCCACATAACAGTTGATTATCAACCGAACAATGGTTGAAGTACAGCCTGACGTTGGTTGATAATCAAACACAGACCGGTTGAAATTCAACTGTGCAGTGGCGATTATCATCTATTATCTGGGCGAAATTCGACCAAGGTGTACCCCCGCACTAACCCCTGATTCCACGCCGTGTGATTTCCACCGTCCAAACCGCGCTTTCCGATACCCGGGTAGTCGTTGTGCATGGAGCGCGCCAAACCGGCAAGACCACCCTCACCCATCAACTGGCCCAACTACAAACGGATAGGCGGTACATCACACTGGATGATGCTCCCGTGCTCGCCGCGACGACGCAAAGCCCCGATACGTTCATCGCCACCCTGACCGGCCCGGTGATCATTGATGAGATTCAACGAGCGCCGGGCCTGATGCTGGCGATCAAGGCCAGCGTTGATCGAAGCAACGCACCGGGTCGGTTCCTGGTTACGGGCTCCTCAAACGTTTTGACTCTGCCCAAACTCGCCGACTCGCTCGCCGGTCGAATGGAAACCATCTTGCTCCGGCCGTGTTCCCAAGGTGAAATTGAGGGAATGCGCGAGGCGTTTATCGACAGGGCCTTTTCACACACCGGGCCGACGATTCGCAAACCCCCCGCCACGGCGGCGTCTGTCTCCCTCACAGGTCGACTCGTACGGGGCGGGTATCCCGAGGCGATAGCCCGACCCGATCCTGAACGCCGCGTCGCGTGGTTTGCTTCCTATATCGATTCGATCATCAATCGCGATGTACGGGAGTTGGCGAACATCGCGGGATTGGTTGCGATGCCGGGCATTTTGGCGTTGCTGGCCGCCCGGGCGGGCGGGCTGCTCAACTACTCCGAACTCTCACGGTCGAGCGGAGTGGCAACCACCACCCTCAAACGATACATCGCGCTATTAGAGGCCACGTTTTTGGTGGTCAATGTTCTCGCGTGGTCGACCAACCTGGGGAAACGCTGGATAAAGTCGCCCAAGACTTACCTCTGCGACACCGGCCTGCTCTGCGCGCTGCTCGGGCCGGACGCCCCGCGTCTCGCGGCGAACCCCTCGCAACGCGGCCACATCGTCGAGAACTTCGTCGCGCTTGAGTTGCTCAAACAGATCGACTGGAGCACCGCCCGCCCGAGGCTCTTTCACGCCCGCACCACGTCGGGCGTTGAGGTTGATTTTGTGCTCGAGGATTCATCCGGCCACGTCGTGGGCATCGAGGTCAAGTCGTCGTCGTCGGTGGCGACCAAAGATTTTTCCGGCCTTATGCACCTCAAAGACGAGGTGGGAAAGAGGTTCGTGCGGGGAATCGTCCTCTACGACGCCGCGGAATCGATCACGGTGCCGCTCTCCTTTGCCGACAAAATGATCGCGCTGCCGATCAGCACGCTATGGGCGGATGCGTAAATTCCCCCACCGCCGCGGCCGTTCCTCCACACCCCCGCTTTACAACAACTTTACATTCTTTACACGCAAAGATGGCAGGAATGTGCAACAACGCCCGCCGCGGCTCCTTAATCTGGTTGTAGAGAACGCGCTGCCAGCGCACCACCTCAACATCGGGAGCATAGTTGCATGTCCACTCGCCCTCATCGTCTCCTCGCTTGCTTTGCCAACGCCGAATCCCCGGCTTCTCGCCGCGGCTGCGCAGCGCCCTTCCGCATGGTGGGGGGGGCGTTGTCGGCCGTGGCGGCTCTTGCAGTTTCGTACGCCGCGTTTGCCGCCCTCCCCCCGGTTCCCGCGCCTCCCGAAAACCCCATCACGCAGCCCAAGCGAATCCTGGGCAAAATCCTCTTCTGGGATGAGCAGCTTTCGACGAGCAACGTGATCTCCTGCGGCACCTGCCACACGCCGGCCCGCGCCGGAGCCGACGACCGCATCGCCCGCAACCCGGGGCTGGACCGCCTTCTGAACACGCCCGACGATGTGCTCGGCGCGGCGGGCAGCATCCGTTCCAACATCCTCGACGACTTCGAGCGAGACCCGGTCTTCGGCCTTGCGCCGCAGATCACTTCGCGGGCCTCAAACTCGGTCATCAACGCCGCATACGCGGCCGTACTTTTCTGGGATGGGCGCGCCACGGGCAGGTTCACCGATCCCGAAACAGGCCAAACGGCGATCGCCAACGGCGGCGCCCTCGAAAGCCAGGCCATGGCCCCCATCGTCAACTCCGTCGAGATGGCCCACGCGGGCCTCAACTGGGCGGAAGTCACCGAAAAACTGGGCCGCGTGCAACCTCTGGACCTGGCCACCGACCTTCCCCTTGATGTCGCCACCGAACTGAGCGGCCACCCCGATTATCCCGAACTGTTCCGCCGCGCGTTCGGCGACTCGGCCATCAGCGCAAGGCGCATCGCCTTCGCCATCGCGACCTACGAACGCACCCTCATCGCCGATCAGACGCCGTGGGACCGTTTCATCGCCGGGGAGCAGAACGCGCTGACGCCCCAGCAGGCGCAGGGGTTTCAGGCCTTCCAGCAATCGCGCTGCATCAACTGCCACGCCCAGCCCCTCTTCACGGATCAGAGTTTCCGCAACATCGGTCTGCGGCCAATCGCCGAAGACACCGGCCGCCAGGCGATCACCGGCAACCTCAACGACCGCGGCAAGTTCAAAGTCCCTTCGCTGCGAAACGTGGGCCGCAAGCGCACCTTCATGCACAACGGCCAGTTCCAGACGCTCGGGGATGTCGTCGCGTTTTATGCCCGCGCGCCGGGCGCGCCCCAGCAGTTCCCCGACAACCGCGACCCGATCATGCAACAGGTCAACGTGCCCCCGCAGGCGGCGGCGGTAATTCAGGATTTCCTCACCGGCGGCCTCACCGATCCCGGCGTCGCGGCGCAGGCCTTCCCCTTTGACCGCCCCACGCTCTTCACGACGCGTCCGGCGAATCAGTCAACGATCACCGGCGCGGGCGTCCCCGGCAGCGGCGGCATTACGCCCCGCATCATTGCGCAGTCTCCGCCGATGATCGGCAACCTTGAGTTCCGCATCGGCCTTGACGGGGCGATGGGCAACGCCAGCGCCAGGCTGGGCATTTCCTCCGCAGCGCCCATCGGCGGCCGCATCACACCCGAACGGTACCTCACCACGCTGACCGCGCCGGGCCAAGGCGCGGGCGAGGGCCTCGCCACCTTCCACTGGCCCATCACGGCGAACATCGCTTCGGGCGGCCAGGTTGTCTATGTGCAGTGGTTTGTGACAGATTCGAGCGCAACCGGCGGCCAGGCCCTCTCGCCGGTCGCGAGAATCCCCTTCTTCTGCGGCTCTTCGGGCTGTCCCCAGCCGTGCCGGGCCGACATGAACAACGACGGCGGGGTCGATGGTCAGGATATTGAGTCCTTCTTCGACGTGTGGGAAGCGGGCGATGTCGTGGGCGACTTCAACACCGATGGCGGCGTCGACGGTCAGGATGTGGTGGCGTTCTTCGCGATGTGGGAGTTGGGCTGCTGATCGGGGCTACTCAACCCCGCGCCGCGCCATGCTCGCCGCGGAAAACATCGCTACCGCCCCGCTCCCGCTCTCTTCCGCCGCGAAACGCCCCAGCGCCAGGTCATGGGCGGCGTGATACGCACGGCCGAGTTTGGCCCAGTCAAAGTCCCACGAGCGCTTGTCCACTTCGTTGCGCAGCGCGATGCGGTCGCGCCGTTCCATCTTGCAGAAATCAAACAGATAGCGCGTCAAATCTGCGGCGGAATCGTGGAACAGCCTGCCGCGGCGTTTGAGCACCATCATCCCGTGCTGCTCGGGGCTGGGATCGTTCTCGAGTACGTACCGGCCGAATCCGGCGAGGTCGCTTGTAACACTGGGCACACCCATCGCCGCGCACTCGAGGGGCGTGTAGCCCCAAGGTTCGTACGCGCTGGGGAAAAGTCCCAGGTGGCAACCGCGCACGAACTGGTCGTATTCAATGCCCCAGAGGCGATTGGTGGGGGTGATGAAGTCCGGGCAGTAGACAACCTTGACGGGGTCGTGCTCGTAGTTGATGAGGTTGAGGTACCGCATCTGGTTGAGCACCGGATCGTTCTGGTCATCCTCGAGAATGTGCGTGACGGCCATGGGAAGGCAGTTCTGCTTGAGCGCGGTCTGTGCCCGGCGGTACCGCAGCATCCAGTATTCATCGACGAGGTCATCAAGGTGCAGTTTGCCGCCCCCCGCGGCCCTGGCAAACAACCTGTGCCCGACGCCTTCGGTGATCTTCGTGCATACTTCGGCCAACTCGTTGAGCACGCCGCGTTTTTCCATTGCGAGCGGGTTGATGCTGCGGGTTGGGCGGCGCGAGACGATGAAAAAGATGATGGTCTTGCCAAGGTTGGCGGTCTTGAGTTCCGCGTTCAGCCGCGCCATTGCCTCAAGGCACAGGTCAAAGCCTTTGTTCTTGGGCTCAAAGCGGCCCGACGAAAACATGTAGATCGTCCTGTCAAGGTCGAACGAATAGGACGGGAAAAAGTGCCCCATGGTGAAGCGGTGAATGAGTTCCTTGTATTCGCCGTGCAGCCGCTGCTGATCGTGCCCCGCGTTGTACAGGCCGATGGTGAGTCCGTTGGGCAGCACCACATCGACCGGACGGCCCAGCAACTGGGCGCACTCCTCCGCGGTGATCGATGACACCGTCGTAAAGACGTGCGCTCCGTGCGCACACGCCCGCTCGATGTTGTGCTGCGCGACAATGTTGAACCGCGTCGCCTCGGAAGCCTGATCCAGATACCGAAGTTGATCGTAAAAATCATCGCGAGAACTGGCGATGTAGCGGCCCAGGATCGTGGCGTGGGTCGTGAAGACCAGCGACACGGGAAACTTGCGCCGCCGGATTTCCGGGATCGCCAGCCCCCCCATCCACTCGTGAAAGTGGGCCACCATCGGCGCCCCGTTGTTTCCCCACACGCTCTTTGCATGTTCGGAACGCTGTTCGCACAGCACCTCAAAGATGCGCACCACCGCGTCGGCGAACGTCACCACCGGATCAATCAGTCCATCGCTGGCGGGCAGGTCGATGCCGTGGTCTTTCCACAGGCGATACTTGGCATCGCTCAGCATCTCGTGCCCCTGCCAGTGCTCAACCAGCATCACCCGCGGCCGGCCTGGCACCATCCACCGCCCGTAGCGCACGTTGAGACCCTGCTCCTTCAACTGCGCAACCGCCTTCCCGATCCACGCGGCGGGCTTCACTTCCTCAAACTCGACCGCCGCGGATTTGGCCTCGTACGGGCCGATCAGGCAGTACCGATCGGCCCACCGCTGGACCATGAGCGGGGCTTTGGATCGCAGCACTTGGTAAATGCCGCCGACCTGATTGCAGACCTCCCACGCGATCTCGAAAAGCATCGGCCCCTGCGGCGGCGGGGGGGCTGGGGTTTCGCCGGTTGAAATCACAGCAGCGCCGGGCGTGTAGTCGCGGCTGGCGGGGTCGTTTTGGAGGGTGCGCTCGGCCATTGGTGTTGGGTGCAGGATAGGGCGGGGGCGGGGCCGACACGATCCTGCTTCCATGTCTTTGGGTGGCCCGGTGGTTCAGACCGGGCGTGCGCGACTATCCCAGTGCATGACAATTGCGATCTTGATGTGCATTACCCCTGCGGGCGAGAGGCACAGCGCGTTACCAAGAGTGTGGACCCAGCGTGACACCATGACAATACCGTGGCGATACCATCACAACACCCTGTATAAACCGCAGTATTCGCGACGCGCAGGTCCAGCACCGGCGATGCACGATGCGAAGTTCGAGTCCACACTTATTCACCACGCGCACTTCATTCGCCGGGATGGGAAGCTCGTATCGGGAGTGCTCCATGTAGATTTCGACATACGCCTCACAGCGTAAACCCGCTCGTTTCGCGGCGAGAAATGTGCTTGCGATGGGTGGTCGCCTATTTGGCGATGCTTACGAACGCACCTATTTTGGATGGTGACCGACTGCCGACCTCGATGCGGCACCAACGAATGCCGGCTGGTTTCCCCGTGCGCCAGTGCGGCTCATCGCCTCTGCGGATAAGGGGAGTCGGGCGAATCGAGTCGAGCAGTTTGAGTGTGGCGGGTGAAACCGAAATCGATGCGGCATTCCAGAACTCGATGGCGCTGCGGAATGTGGTGCTGGTCAAGTCGGGTGATGCGGATAAAGTGGCTGAGCGAGGGCGAAATGATACGCATCCCGCGCGCGATCCCTCAAGCCCCACTCACCTCTCACTGCCTTCCCACCGCTCCCCTCATCGCCGCTGCGGCCGCAGTCCCACCGGCCTTCGACTTGCCAAACCCCATCACCGCCCCGAGCGCAACAGCCTGTGCCTGCGCCTCCGCGAAGTTGCTCACGAGCATCACCGCCGCCTTTCGCCCCTTCATCGCCATCATTTCGCGGATGAGGTCAAGACCCGAGCAGGACTCGAAATCGCCATCGAGTTGGCGGTTGATGAGGAGCAGGTCGGCGCGGGCGGCTTCGGATCGGGTTGTCGCGGCGTCATCGACCATGACCACTTCACCGCCGGGGAACGCGCGTTGAACGACTCCTTTGAGCATCCACGAATCGGGGCCGCAGTGGCCGACGAGGGCGATACGCGGCGTGGCTTGATCTTGTTGCTTCATGGACTCGATTGTAGTTATGCCACGCATGTGCTCACTTCTCCCTGGTCGCATCCGAAGCGGTGACCATCGCGCGGCGTTCGGAGATTGAAAGCGAATCCCAGATGCGCACGGCCCCATCGCCGCTGGCCGAAACGATCTGCGTTCCATCCGGGCTGAACGCGACCGAACTGATGTACTGCGAATGGCCCCGCAGTTCGGCGAGCGGCTCCCAGGTTTGGGTGTCCCACAGAATGATTGTGTTTTCATCTCCCGCGCTGGCCAGGCGCGTTCCATCGGGGCTGAAGTCCAACGAAAAGATGCGGCCCGCGTGCCCCTTGAGCGTGCGGACTGTCTTGCCGGTAGTGGTGTCTAGTAGACGAATGTCATGGTCGTTGCCGGCAGTAGCCAGCAGTCGGCCCTCATCCGCGGTTCGGGTAACAGCAGGCCCGAAAGCTACCGCGCGGACTCGCTCGGGATCGACCTTGATCGTCTGAATCACGTGGCCGTCCATATCGACGATCCGAAGCGAACCATACTCGAAGTTGGTGGCCGCCAGTGTGTGATCTCGAGAAATCGCGCACGTCTGGCCCCCCTCGTGAGACGCCCTGCGGGTGTTCGCGGCCAGCATCGTCCACGGGTTCACAGCAATCGCCGCGGCACGCGAGGGCGCCAAGGCCTGAGCGGGATCATCGGGATGTGCGATGAGAGATGGAACATCCCACGCGATGTTGTCGAGACCCATGAATAGTGTGGAGCCATCGGGCGTGAACCCGAGCACCGCGGCCGCCTGCAGCGCATCGTCGGGCTTGGTGACCTGACACACAAGCGTTCCCGAGCGTGCATCCCAGAGCCGGACATCATTGTTCCAGCCCGCGGTAGCGATCAGCGCGCCATCGGGGCTGAAAATAGCGTGAAACACAAAACTTTTGTGCCCCGCAAGAATCCGCGCATCGGGCTGATCGACCGAGATCAACGAGGCCCGCCCCGCTGCATCGAGGCACGCGAGGCTGTTGCCGTCGGGGGCCCAGTACACATTCACGGCCGGTGTGCTCACGCCGATCACGTGACTACACGAGCCGCTGAAAACATCCCAGATGCGGATGGTCGAGTCGCCGGCCGCGCTGGCCACGAGCGCGCCATCGGGTGAGATCGCCGCGGCGTGCAGGGGCTGGGAATGTCCCCTCAATCTCCGAACCGTGGCGGGATTACCAGCGGACCAGACCTCCACAGCGCGAGCGTCCGTGAAAGCTGTGCCGGGCGGGTGGCCCACGATGAGATTGCCGCGTCGGTCGTAGAACGGGATGGTCAGGTCCACCTCAGAGAGGGAGTGAATCTGTTGACGTGTGGCAAGGGAGTAGTAGGATGTGAACGGATTTCCCGACATGTTCCGGCCATCGGCAACCAGAAGCCCGCTGACCGTGAAGTGGAAGGAGCCGATTGTGGATTGAGCATCGAGGGCGACATCAAGGAGGTTTGCCCCCGAGTCAATGTTCCGCACGACCAGCCGGGCGCCCGGCGCAACGAACGCGATCGCCGTGGTATCGGGGGTAATCTCGCACGCCGCGGCCTCGAAATCGTGCAATGACACCTTCAGCCTCGCCCCGGTGATGGCGTTGTACGCCACGGTTTGATGGGAGTTTCCCTGGGATCGCATCGAAACCAACCTTGTCGCGTCGGGTGAAAGCCGCAGCACAGAAACGACCTCATCGACAAGGCAGGTGGCGCGCAAACGCCCCGTCTCCATCTCGATGACTTCGTGGCTGCTCTGTGCGTGTTCTTTATCATCGAGAACGCGGGCGATTCCGAAGTCAAGGATTTTGAGAACGAAGGCGTCGTTGGCCGCAACGCCCGTCGCGCTGCTTAACGGGACACCCACCGTTTGAGCGGTCGAATCGATTGATCGCGTCACCAGCATATTGTGGGGCTTGAGATCTCGGTGGATGACACCCTGCTGGTGGGCAAAGTGAACCGCATCGCAGGCCTGCGCGATGAGCGCTGCGCGATCCGCCGTTGAAAGGCCCTGCTCCTCTGCGAACGCAGTGATCGGCGAACCATGGACAAACTCCATGGCGAAGTAGGGCATCGTTCCCGCGAGCGTGTCTACAGCGCCGGCATTGTGAATTTGTGCGATGCCCGGATGCTGTAACCTTCCCAGCAGTTCGATCTCGCGTCGAAAGCGCCGCAGGAGCGAAGCCGAACCGCTGCCTTGATGCAGCGCCTTGACGGCGACGCGACGGCGCGGCTGGTCCTGCTCGGCCTCGAACACAGCGCCCATTCCCCCCTGCCCCACTTTGCGGATGACGCGGTACGGCCCGATCTGCGCGGGGATCACTTCCTCATCAGCCGCTCCCCCTACTGCTAACTCGCCTATGCGAGTCTTGCCCGCAAGTAGTCCGATGAGATTCGAGCGTTCGGCGGCGTCATCGCCGGCCAGCAGTTCGCGCTGATCGCGTTGGATCATGCGGCGCACCGCCGCCTTCACCTCTACATCATCGCCGCACGCCGCATCAATGCAGCGGGTGCGTTCGCCTGGAGGATGGTCGCACGCCTCCATGAACACGCGATGGGCGAGGTCGTATTGAAGGGCATCCATCAGGCGTCCGCCTCTCGGCCCTGCCCACGCCCCGGTCCCCTCAAGTCATCGTCCATATCAAGTTCGCTTGCGAGCCAGGCCTGCACCGCCCGCCACTTTCGTTCGAGCGTGCGTTTGGGCGTCGCGAGCACGAGCGAAATTTCATCGAACGTCAGACCGCCAAAGAACCGTAGCTCAACCAGGCTTGCGTGTTCGGGGTTGAGTTCGGTCAGTTTGGTCAGCGTCTTGTCGAGCGCGAGCAGGTCCACGGTTGTCTCGCCGGCGGCGACATCGGTCAGTGTCACCCGTTCGCCGGGCGCGCTGCGCTTGGCGGCCCGTCGGTCGCGGGCGTGTGTCGCGAGAACCCGTCTCATCGCCCGCGAAGCGATCGCGAAGAAATGGGCCCGGCTTTCCCACGACAGTTCCGCCGCTCCCAATAGGCGCACACACACTTCATTTGCGAGCGCTGTGGCCTGAAGCGTGTGATCTGAGCGCTCGTGAACCATGTATGACTGGGCCAGTTTTCGCAGCTCGTCGTACACGAGGGGCAAAAGGTCTTCTGCGGCGGAGGGGTGTCCCGCCGCGGCACGTTCCAGGATTTGGGTAACGCTTTCCCGATTCATACAACCTGCTTCACGTACACGGGTCTGTTGGCATCAAGGTCGCGGGGGAGGGGGATGGAAGGAACGCAGAAAGGGAAGATGAGCGTTTAAGTCTTCAAGTCTTCTAACAAGGCATCATTTCGGAGAAGACTTAAACGGGTTGGAGGGGAGTGTTGGAAAATGCCTTTGTTCATAGGAGTTATGGAGTTGGGAAGTGGGCGAAGGCTTTTTAAGTCTTCACGAGAGAATTCTCTCGTGAAGACTTAAACGGAGTCGGGGGAGATGTTGTAAGTGCTTGTTGTGCATGAGTTTACGACTTGAAAATGCCGGGTGAAACGTTTAAGTCTTCGCGGAATCGTGTTTTTTTCCGCAAACGGGCGGTTATTAGGACGTTGGAAGGTCGGAGCAGCAATGGAACCACTGAATGACGAGGTGGGGTGGGAGAAGCGCTGGGGCTGGTTGGGTGGGTGAGTAGTGAGGCGCAACGCAACTGGCGAGGAGCGGGGGCATTGAGGAGGGTGGATATTGGAAGTGCTGCGGTTCATTCTACCTTGATTGTACGTATACCTAACGGACTGGTTCTATGTTTGGGCGGTGAATTTCGATTGAGGCGGCGGTTGGGTGGTAAAAAGGCAATCGGCGAGCGTGGATGGACAAGGAATGGACCCCAACGCTGGGAGTTCGATCAATTCGTGAAAAAAAATGGCGGACCTTGGCGCGGCTTGAGCATATTGGGGGTGCGGTGGTTCGGAAGACGCTTTCGTTCGTCCCGTTTGTGGAAGTCCATTCAGGAAAAAAGCCATGCGATCCTTTTCTTGTGCTCAGTTCGTAGTCGCCTTCACCTTCTTGGGCGCGGGGGCTCTCTCCGTTCTCGCCCAACCCGCCCCGCTCTCAACCAGTTTTACCTACCAGGGCGAACTGGCCAGCGCGGGCGTGCCCGTCGATGGGTTGTACGACATCCGCTTCCGGCTCTACGACGATGCCA
>Ga0163144_10012681_pt1 | contig 17666 bp, 14 predicted proteins | sample OliLak19BULKMAT1_FD_123175 | JGI IMG/M metagenome (GOLD analysis project Ga0163144, IMG submission 123175) | Freshwater microbial mat bacterial communities from Lake Vanda, McMurdo Dry Valleys, Antarctica - Oligotrophic Lake LV.19.BULKMAT1 | ecosystem: Environmental > Aquatic > Freshwater >...
CGATTCGACAACCGACTACCACGTGTCTCCGCCACCGCATAACCCACCCCGGCTATCGTCTCCCGCGTGAGCACCAACCGCGTCGCGGTCGTCGAGCAGAATCTCGACGACTACCTCCAACAGGCCCGCCCCGCGGCGCGGCTCCTCGCCCCCGATGAGCCCCTCCGCGCCGGCTCTCGCCTGACCGCTCGCAAAGCGCGCGAGCTGTTCGAGGACATGTACCTCTCTCGCGCGCTCGATGTGGCGGCGCGGGAGTTGAAGCGCACGAACGAGGGCTTCTACACGATCTCGAGCGCCGGGCACGAACACAACGCGCTCGTCGCCGCGCAGCTCCGCACCACCGACCCTTGTTTCCTGCACTACCGCTCGGGCGCGTTCATGAACGCGCGCGTGCGCATGCTCGACGGCGCGACGCCGACGTTCGACACCCTGCTGTCATTCACCGCGTCGGCGGACGACCCGGTCAGCCGCGGCCGTCACAAGGTCTGGGGCAGCCGCGAGGCCTGGGTCCCGCCGCAGACGAGCACGATCGCCTCGCATCTGCCGAAAGCCGTCGGCGCGGCGTTCTCGCTCTCGCGCGCGCGGCGCCTCGGGGTCGAGTCCCCTTTGCCCGAGGACGCGATCGTCTTGTGTTCCTTCGGCGACGCTTCGGCGAACCACGCGACGGCGCTGGCCGGCGTCAACGCGGCGCGTTACGCGTGGCGCCGTATGAACCCGACCCCGGTGTTGTTCCTGTGCGAGGACAACCACATCGGAATCAGCGTCGAGACGCCGAGCCGTTGGGTGCGCGACACATTCGGGCGCCTCGAGCACCTGCGTTACTTCGAGGCCAAGGGCGAGCTCGACGAGGTCTGGGACGGCATCGCCCTCGCGATCGAGGCCTGCCGCACGAATCGCCAACCGACGTTCCTGCGGCTGCGCTGCCACCGCTTGTGGGGCCACGCGGGCACGGACGTCGAGGCGGCGTACCTATCACGCGAGCGCATCGAAGAGGTCGAGTCGCGCGAGCCCGTCCTGCGCGCGGCGATGCGTCTCGTCGAGACCGGGGCCGCGAATCCCGCCGACCTCGCCGCGCTCGTGCGCGAGACCCGCGCCCGTGTGATCGCGGCGTCGCGCGAAGCCGTGACGCGCCCGAAGTTGACCCAGGTCGCCGAGATCATCGCGCCGCTCGCGCCCGAGGACACCGCGGCGTGGCGGACCGCGGCGTGCGCGCCGATCGACCCGCCGCAGCGCCGGGTGATCTTCGGCGACAAGCTCCCCGAAGCGCAGACACAACCCACGCGGCGCACGCTCGGCGCGCGTATCAACGACGCGCTGCACGACGAGATGATCCGCCGCCGCGAGGTCCTCGTTTTTGGCGAGGACGTCGGACGCAAAGGTGGTGTCTACGGCATCACGCAGTTCCTCCAAGCGCGTTTCGGTCGCGCGCGTTGTTTCGACACTCTGCTCGATGAGACGACGATCCTCGGGGTCGCGCAAGGCGCGGCGCAGCTCGGTCTGTTGCCTATCCCCGAGATCTCGTATCTCGCGTACCTGCACAACGCGATCGACCAATTACGCGGCGAGGCCTGTTCGCTGCAGTACTTCTCGGCGGGCCAATTCCAGAACCCGATGGTCGTACGCATCGCCGGGCTCGGGTACCAGAAGGGCTTCGGCGGGCACTTCCACAACGACAACTCGATCGGGGCGCTGCGTGAGATCCCGGGCTTGATGATCGCAGTGCCGAGCCGCGGTGATGACGCCGTGCGTCTATTGCGCGCGTGCCTCGCCGCGGCGAGTGGGTCGGGCCGAGTCGTCGTCTTCCTCGAGCCGATCGCGCTGTACCACGAACGCGATCTGCACACAGCCGGGGATGGGCTCTGGCTCTCCGATTATCCCGTGTCCGACGGCACACCCGAGTCAGCGCTGATGCCGGGCGAAGTCGGGGTTCACCACCCGGAACATGACCAGGTCCTGATCGTGTCCTACGCCAACGGTCTGCGCCTCGCGCTGCGGGCCGCCGCGCGCCTCGCGGCACAGGGTGTGCGCGCGCGTGTCCTCGATCTGCGTTGGCTCGCGCCGTTGCCGCATGCTGCTGTGCGCGAGCATGCGGACCAATGCGGCGCCGTGCTCGTCGCCGACGAGTGTCGCGCGACAGGGGCCGGGATCGCAGACGCGCTCATTGCGCGCCTCGCGGAAGAGGGTTACAGAAAGCCGCTGCGCAGCGTGCGCGGGGTCGACACCTACATCCCGCTCGGCGCCGCGGCGCACGTCGTCATGCTCTCCGAGGACGATATCGTGAACGCCGCAGAGGAGCTCGTTCGATGAGCGTGACGGACAGCGCCGCGCGGTCGCGAGCCGTGCTCTTGTGTGCAGGCCGCGGATCGTACGCCAAGGCGACGCTGGGCTCTCTGCCCCAGGACGAAGACCTCGTGCAACGCGCTGAGCTGTTGCGGCGCGGTTACCAGCTCGAATCGTTGCTCGAGCTCGACCAAGCTGAACGCTTCGAGGCGGCGCGCCACCTGCGTCCAGCGAACGTTTCGCCATTGATCTACGTCAGGTCGATGCTCGATGTGGCGCGCGCCGAACGCGAGCACACGGTGATCGCGGTGGGCGGCAATTCGATGGGTTGGTACACGGCGCTCGCGGCCGCGGGCGCCTTGAGTTTCGAGGACGGTTACCACCTCGTGCAGCGGATGGCGCTGTTGCAAGAGGCCGCGGTGGCCGGGATCGGTCAAGGGGGCCAGGTCCTCTATCCCGTCGTGGACGAGCACTGGCGACCGGATCCTGCGCGCGCGGCTGCGGTCGAAGCGGCCCTCGCCGGCGCCGCGGGCGAGGCCTTCCCGTCGATCCGGTTGGGCGGATTCCGCGTGCTCGCCGGCTCGAACCCCGGGATCACGCACCTCTTGCGCGCGCTCCCGCAGGTCGAGGTCGGCCGCCTGATGTACCCGTTCCGCCTCGCTCAACACGGTCCGTACCACACGGCCCTCGCCGCGCCCGTCTCGTTCGCTGCGGGCCAGGAGCTCGCGCAGCTCGAGTTCCGTGCGCCGCGTGTGACGTTGATCGACGGCCGCGGCCGTCGCCACAGTCCGTGGTCTGTCGACCTCGACGAGCTGCGCAACTACACACTCGGCGCGCAGGTCACGACGCCGTACGACTTCACCGCGAGTGTGCGTGTCGCCTTGCGCGAGTTCGCGCCGGACCGCTTGGTGCTGCCTGGCCCGGGCAACACATTGGGCGGGATCTGCGGCCAGATCTTGTGCGAAGAGGGCTGGCGCGGCGTGCACACCAAGGCGGACTTCGGGGCGCTGCAGGCGTCGGAGACTCCGGTGGTGGAGTCGATGGATTTGCGCTGACTGACACCGATTCGTGCGGGGAGACCAGAGGTACCGAACCCGACCCAAAAAGAAGGCGACGGGTGCGCGCGCGCTGCGCGCGCGCACCCGTCGCCTTCTTTTTGGGTCGGGTTCGGTACCTCTGGTCTCCCCGCACGAATCTCGACTACTGCATGCCGACGAACGCGCGACCTCCCGGGACCACCTCGACCTCGAGCACCGTCTCGTAAGACGCCGCGGTCGAGAAGCGGGTACCGCCGCCCGGCAGTTCCTCCTCCGTGCGCGGGGCATCCGGATCGAGAACCTTCACCACGAGACGCAGTCGGCCAACCGGAACGTGCGCGAGCTCGAGGACGCGCCCGCGAAACCCCTTGTGTTGGAAGAACTCCACGCCACCCGGTACGGAGACCTTCGACTCGACGGTGCACACCGCGTTCTCCGACACGACCAAATCTGCAGGCAGCGTGAGCGTTACTGCACCGAACGCAACGGCGAGCTCCACATCGTGTTCGCGCGCCGAGTCGAGGTCGAGGATCGGCCACGACCGCGGCGCGGCGCAAGCGGATGGTCTGCTCGGGCTCTCCCGTCGTGTCATGCTCGACGTCGCCGAAGGCCATGGAATACCCGTCAGCTGTCGCGACGTAGAGGTCGATCCCTGGTCGCGCGGTCAGCGCGAGCACACCATCCACGCGGTCGGCGACCGCTGGACGCCGGCGCTCCGTGCCGGAATGGCGAGGTGACTTCAACCCGTTGTCCTCGAGGATGTGGACGCCGAATCGCAAGAGCGGCGCCTCGGTCTCCGCGTCGATCACACGGAACCGCGTCCGTTCGATCGGCTCCAGCACGATCTCGAGATCACGTGTGCCCGGGTCGTACAGCTGCCTTCGGTCTCCGCCCCATGTGCTGTAACCATCGCGCTTCGCGTCGAGCGAATACGGTTCATCCTGCGGGAGGATCACGACAAAACGCCCGTCCTCCTCCGAACGCCCGCTGGCGCCCAAACCCGACGACTGTGGCCAGCCGTGGATTTTTACCCCCGCGACCGGCGCGCCCGACGGGTCGAGCACGCGTCCCTCGATGGTCGGGGCCGGCGCGAGCACGATCCCCGACGTCCCGCGGCCGGCTTCCACCGTGATCCCGTCACGAAAGGCACTGAGGCAACCCACCTTCTTCGCGCTCACGCCGTAGGTGCCGACGGGCGCGTGGGGGATCTCGAAGCGACCCGCCGCGTCGCTCCAGCCGCCGCGGGAGTACGTCGTCCCGCGTGACCCGCCTGTGCCCAACTCGACGCCCACCTCACCCAGGTGCGTACACGAGGTGGGGCAGTGATCCCGGTCAACTGGGTTGTCGAATCGGCGTACGGTACCAGGTACGCGGCGCCGATTCGACAACCCCAACCCGGCTACGAAACCCTCACTCCGGCTCGTACGCCAGCCACGGGCGCAACCAACGCTCCGCCTCCGAGCGCGAAAGCCCCGCGCGCGTCGCGTAGTCCGTCAGTTGGTCCTTGTCGATCCGCCCGACGCCGAAGTACTTCGACTCCGGGTGGCCGAAGTAGAAGCCGCTGACCGAAGCCGCAGGCGTCATCGCCATGTGGTCCGTCAACCCGCCGCCGATCTCCGTCACATCGAGCAGGTCGAAGTGCGCGCGGTGTTGGCTGTGGTCCGGACACGCGGGGTAACCGAACGCCGGGCGGATGCCGCGATACGCCTCGCCGAGTATCTCGGCGGGAGTGAACTCCTTCTTCGTTTCGTAACCCCAATCGCGGCGCGCGCGCGCGTGCAGCACCTCGGCGAAGGCCTCTGCGAGGCGATCCGCGAGGGCCTTGACGATGATCGCGTCATAGTCGTTCTTGTCGGCGACGAAGCGCGCCGCGAGCTCATCCGCGCCGTGGATCGTCACCGCGAAGAGCCCGACGTGGTCCGCGAGACCCGACGAGACCGGCGCCACGAGGTCCGCGAGCGAGCGGTTCGGGCGATCGTCCGTGTGCACCTGTTGCTGGCGCAGCATCGGGAAACGCACCGCGACCTCTGTGCGGGTCGTGTTGTGGTAGAGGACGACGTCTTCCCCCTCACCATGCGCTGGCCAGAAGCCGTAGACGCCGCGCGCCTTCAGCTCACCCGACGCCACGATCTGTCCGAGGATCTCGCGCGCGTTGTCGTACAGCTCGCGGGCCGCGGGCCCGATCTCGGGGTCATCGAGCAGGTTCGGGAATTTGCCCTTCAGCTCCCAAGCGACGAAGAACATCGTCCAATCGATGAACGGCACGAGCTCGCTGATCGAGATGTCGTCGATGACATGGCGCCCGATGAACGTGGGCGCCGGGACGTCCTCGGCGCGCCACTCGAAGGTGTGCCGATTGCCGATCGAGCGCTCCTGGGAGAGGAGCGGCTTTTCCTGGCGGGTGCGCCACGCTTCACGCACACGCGCCTGCTTCTCGCGGTTCGCCGCGTCGAGGGTCTTGCGGCGCGCTGCATCGAGCAGATCGCTGACGACCCCGACCGAGCGCGACGCGTCGTGCACGTGCACGACCGGCTGGCCGTAGTGCGGCGCGATCTTGACCGCGGTGTGCTGCGAGCTCGTCGTCGCCCCGCCGATCAAGAGCGGCAGGTCGAGCCCTTGGCGCGCCATCTCTTGCGCGACGAAGACCATCTCGTCGAGGGACGGCGTGATGAGCCCCGAGAGGCCGATCATGTCCGCGCCGTGCACACGCGCCGCCTCGAGGATCTTCTCGGCCGGCACCATCACGCCGAGGTCGATCACCTCGTAGTCGTTGCAGCCCAGCACGACGCCGACGATGTTCTTCCCGATGTCGTGGACGTCGCCTTTGACCGTGGCCACGACGACCTTGCCCGCGCTGCGGTGCTTCTCGCCCGCCTTCTCGGCGTTCATGTAGGGCTCGAGATATCCGACCGCCTTCTTCATCGCGCGCGCGCTCTTGACGACCTGCGGCAGGAACATCTTGCCTTGGCCGAAGAGGTCGCCGACGACGCGCATGCCGTCCATCAGCGGCCCTTCGATCACCTCGAGCGGCCGCGTGAACGACAGGCGCGCCTCTTCCGTGTCGACCTCGATGAAGTCGACGATGCCATGGACGAGCGCGTGTTGCAGGCGTTTGGCCACGGGCGCGTTGCGCCAGGAGAGGTCGACCTCGCGCTTCTTCCCGCCTGCCGACAGCGTCGCTGCGAGCTCCATCAAGCGCTCCGTCGCTTCCGGTCGCCGATTGAAGATCAGGTCCTCGACTCGCTCGAGCAGCACCTTCGGGATCTCTTCGTAGACCTGGATCATGCCGGCGTTGACGATGCCCATGTCCATGCCCGCGCGGATCGCGTGGTACAGGAACGCGGAGTGGATCGCCTCGCGTACTTGGTCGTTACCACGGAAGGAGAACGACAGGTTCGACACTCCGCCCGAGATGTGGGCGCCCGGGCAGCTCTTGCGAATCTCGCGCGCCGCCTCGATGAAGTTCTTGCCGTAGTCGTTGTGTTCTTCGATGCCCGTGCCGATGGCCAGGATGTTCGGATCGAAGATCACGTCGCCGGGCGTAAAACCGACCTCCTCGGTCAGGATGCGAAACGCGCGTTGGCAAATCGCGACCTTGTGCGCGGTCTCGGTGGCCTGCCCTTGTTCGTCGAACGCCATGACGACGACGCCGGCGCCGAAACGCTGGATCTCCGTCGCTTGACGGCGGAACTCCGCTTCGCCCTCCTTGAGCGAGATCGAGTTGACGATGCCCTTGCCCTGGAGGCACTCGAGGCCGGCGCGCAGCACCGTCCACTTCGAGCTGTCGACCATGACCGGGATGCGCGCCACCTCGGGCTCGGTCGCGATCAAGTTCAGGAAAGTGCGCATGCATTTCTCGGAATCGAGCATGCCTGCGTCCATGTTCACGTCGAGGACGTTCGCCCCGCTGCGCACCTGCTGCGCAGCCACCGCGACCGCGGCCTCGAAGTCGCCGGCCTCGATGAGCTTCTGAAAGCGCGCCGAGCCCGAGACGTTCGTGCGCTCGCCGACGATCACGAAGTTGGTCGACTCATCGACCAGCAGGGTCTCGAGGCCGCTGAAGTAGGCCTTGCCCTGGCGCGATTCGGCGGGCGCGCGACGGTCGCGGGTCGAATGCTCGGCGACCCGCTCGGCGATCGCGCGGATGTGGTCGGGGGTCGTGCCGCAGCAGCCGCCGACGATGTCGACGATGTGCGAGGCGGCGAACTCGCCGAGCAGCGCGCCGGTCGTCTCGGGCGCTTCGTCGTATTCGCCGAACGCGTTCGGCAGCCCCGCGTTGGGGTAACTCGACACATAACACGGCGCGATCTTCGAGAGCTCCGCCACGTAGGGTCGCATCTCTTTGGCGCCGAGCGAACAGTTCACGCCGACCGAGAAGGGCCGCGCATGCGCCACCGAGTTCCAGAAGCCGTCGACCGTCTGGCCGGAGAGCGTGCGGCCGCTCGCGTCCGTGATCGCGACCGACAACATCACCGGCGGGCGGCGACCGAACTCAGCGCAGGCCTTGTCGACCGCGAACAGCGCGGCCTTGGCGTTCAGCGTGTCGAAGATCGTCTCGACCAGCAACAGGTCCACGCCACCCTCGAGCAGCGCGAGCACTTGCTCGACATACGCCGCCTCGAGCTGTGCGAACGTAATCGCCCGGAACGCAGGGTCTTCGACCTTGGGCGACAGCGAGAGCGTGCGCGCGGTCGGGCCGATCGCGCCCGCGACGAAACGCGGTCGGTCTGGAGTGCGCAGTGTCCAGGCGTCGGCGGCTTCGCGGGCCGCGCGCGCCGCGCCGAGGTTGATCGCGCGCACCGCGGACTCGAGGCCGTACTCGCTCTGAGCGACTGACGTGGCGGAGAAGGTGTTCGTCTCGACGATGTCCGCGCCCGCCGCGAAATACGCGTCGTGGATGGACCGGAGTAGCTCTGGTCGCGTGACCGAGATCAGGTCGTAGTTGCCCTTGAGCAGCTTCTCTGCGCTCTGGAAATGCTCGCCACGAAAATCCGCCTCGGTGAGCTCTTCGCGCTGGAGCATCGTGCCCATGGCGCCGTCGAGCACGAGGATGCGCCGCGCGAGAATGTCCTCGAGCTGCGCCAGGGTCTCTTGGCTCGACCGCGGCCGCGCAGTCTTGGAAGTTTGGATCGTCATGGTCGGGTCAAGCAGTCCCAGAGGCGAGAAGCGTCATGAAATGCGGCGGCTGCGGGTCACGGGCGGCGCGTTCGACACGCACATCCTGGAACCCTGCAGCGAGCATGTGCCGCTCGAGGTCGTGTTCGGTGAAACCCAGGTGTGCGTGTTGCAAACGCTCGCGGACCCACTCCTCGGTGTGCGCGAGGAGGTCGATCACGAGCACGCGTCCGCCCGGTACAAGAACGCGTTTGGCCTCGACCAGCGCGCGCTCGGGCGCCTGCGCGTGGTGTAACGCTTGGCTCAGCACCGCGACATCGAACGACCGCGCCTCGATCGGGAGGTCCTCGATGTCGCCCTCGACCGTCGCGATGTTCGTGATGCCGCGGCGTCGCGCGCGCACGTCGAGCTGCTCGAGCATCAAGGGCGAGAGGTCGACCGCGGTCACGGACTCCGCGACTTCGGCGAGCATCAACGTCAGGAGTCCGTCTCCGATACCGAGGTCGACATAGCGTGTGCGGGGCGCGAGGTGCAGGAGCCCGCGCGCGAGGCCCTCCCAGGTCCTGCCCGGCAGACCGACCTCGCCAAACGTCGCCGCGACCCGGTCGAAATAGGCCCGCGACTCTTTGCGGCGCCGCTCGACGAGGGCGTCGTAACCCGCCTTGTCGGCCAGGAACTCGGCCGCGCCGCTCGCGTCCTCGAGGACCTGCCGGAGGAGCTCGACCGGTCCGTCCGGCGCGAGCGAGTAGTAGCTCCGCCGCCCGGCGCGCCGGTCGACCACGAGACCGACGTCCTTCATCTGGGTGAGCTGGGCCGAGATCCGGCTCTGGCCCATGTTCAGGACCTCTTGCAGCTCGCTGACCGATAGCTCGCCGAGGGCGAGCAGGCCGAGGATCCGCAGGCGTGTCTCGTCCCCGAGGGTCCGCAGGAGCCGCGAAGTCCCGGTCAGGGCCTGGGGTCCGCGTGCGCGACCTTGGTCCTCAGCCGACCGGCTGCGGGCCCCTGGGCCACTGTTCGCGGTGTCGAAGGCAGGCGGGGGAGGCATGGTCACGAAAGGATATATCGATCCATCCGGACATGACCATATACGAATGCGACGAAAACTCGGGCACGGCTCGCGCTGAGGCACTCCACCCTGTCGGCCGTGGGCGCCCGAGCCGCTGACTCTCTGATCCAGCGCTGGAGGCCTGTTACGCGTCGCACTGATCGGGGTCGAACGCCGCACACTTTGCTAGCGTGACTGACGTGGCCCTTGAGCCGTCATGTTACGGCCGATGGGTAGCGCCCGCGACTCGCTTGGGGCACTGCCCCCAATCCCGGGGCTTTCAGAGGCATGGCCGCCGGCAGCATGTTTCCCGCCCCGCCAGCCATCGACTTCCGCATTGCGCGCGCGCCGAACAGAGCGAGGCCCCGGCAACTTTCGCCACCAAGGCCTCGCGGGGCATCACAAGCGCCCGTCGAACTGGCTATCCCTTGGCGAGCTGCACCTCTGCAGAGCTCGCCGCCGTTTCGTCAGATTGATTGTCGACTGTCAGCGCAGCACCTCTGCGCACTGCCGCACCGCGTCGAGCACGATGCTGCCGTCGACGAGCGGGCCCTTGCCGCGCGCCGCAAGTTTTAGGGAGCGCTGCGCAAGGACGTCGATCTTGGGCAGCACACCACCCGCGGCCGCGCTCAATAGCATCCGCTGGACCGACGAGAGCGATCGATTCGGATCGATTGATTGTCGCGCGCTGCTTCGCTCACCAGGCCGTTCGCGCAGGGTATTCGCGGATGGCGCGATCGGGGGTGAGGATCACGAGCCCGTGGATGAGCGCCTGCGCGACGAGCATCCGGTCGAACGGGTCACGGTGCAGCGGCGGTAGGCGCAGGAGGTGAACGGCGGCGTCGTCGTCGATGGGTAGGGGTGCGAGCCCATAGGACTCGCGGACGTCGGCGATCCACTCGTCGAGTGGTCGATCGAAACGCACGCGCCCGAGCGCGGACTTGACCGCGAGTTCCCATACGGAGGCGCTGCTGAGGATGAGCTCGGTCGACGGCGCGACGAGGAGCCCACGAGCGTGGTCCGAGAGCTCGTCGGCGTCCTGGGTGAGCCAGAGCAACGTGCACGTGTCGAGGAGCAGTCTCATCCGCCGTAGCCCGACCACAGGCCCAACTCGGCGTCGTCGAGGGGCGCGAGGAAGTCCGCCGCGATGGTGACCTGCCCTTTGTGCAGGCCGAGTCGACGTGCTGCGGTACGTGGGGTCGGGACCGCCCGCAGCTCGGCGACCGGCACGTTGTTGCGGCAGATCGTGAATGCCTCGCCGTGCTCGACACGCTCGAGGTAGCGCGAGAGGTGCGTCTTGGCCTCATGGACGTTGATCCGCTGCATAACCAACACCTTAGTCCATCACTGGACTCGATGAAAGCGCCGACGGCCCCGTGGGAGCCAAGTCGCGCCCTCAGAAGCGGATAAGCCTCCTAAACTGCCCATTCTGGACGCAGGCATCCAATTTTAGTGGCTGGCCGGGCCCCGTCATTCGGGCTGGGTGACCTCGCCGAGGTCAGCGCGAGTGGTCGATCGGCACGCCCGAGCCCTGCCGGGGCAGTCGATGGATGGGCAGAGGCCCCGTTACGACCGCCGAGGGTGTGCCTCGCGAGCGGCCGAGAAACGTAGCCACCGCGTCGCGGCCACTCGAATGCGAGCGCGATTGCGGTCCAAGCCGACCCGAGTGACGCCGCCGTGAGCATCGGCAACGCTGAGTCCTCGGCTCCCTCCAGAGGCAGAGTTTCGACGCCGACGGCTCGTTCGTGCGCAGGCGGCTTTCGGCCGCGCTCGTGTTGCCGAACTGGATTGCCGGCCCTGCGTACCTCGTGTCGATGCTGCTGCTCATCGGCTTTCGACTCGGTCCCGAGGAGCGGCTCATGCACGCCGAGTTCGGGCCCGCGTACGAGGACTACACGCGCCACTCGAAGCGGTTGATCCCAGGCGTCTGGTAGGGTCGGACGCCCATTCGAGACCCGCAACGGTACGATCGTCACGCGTCTCGACGGTGCGACACCAAGCGCGACAGCCGGTCGGCTAGGATCTGAACGTGCGTGCGCATGATCGACGAGGCGACCCTAGGGACGACACCTCCGACTGGGCGCGCGAGCTGCAGTTCGCGCATTGGCGCACGCTCGACAGCGTCTCGAAGCTGCGAATCGTCTCGGAACAGTCGCTCGCGCTGCATCGACTCTCACTCGTCGGCCTCGCCGCGCGTTATCCCGAGGATCGTCCCGAGGAGCTCGCCATGAAGGCGCACGCCCTACGGCTCGGGCGTGACGTGCTGGAGCGCTGCATCGGTCGGAGGCTGGCCTGGTGACCGGCGCGGCCGACCCGATCCCCGTTGCGTTGCTCTTCGCCTCGGTGTTCGAGCAGCTCGGCGTTCCGTACTTGATCGGGGGATCATTGGCGAGCACCGTTCACGGCGAGCCCAGGGCGACGATGGACGTCGATTTCGCGGTTCACCTGGATGCCGAACTCATCGAACCGCTCGCCCGAGCGCTCCAAGCGCGGTTCTTCGTCGATGTCGACGACATCCGCGTGGGACGCCGCCCAGAGCATCGGCAACGCTGAGCCTTCGGCTCCCTCCAGAAACAGAGCCTCGGCGCCGACGGTTCGTCCGTGAGCAGGACGCTTTCGGCCGCGGGCTCGCGAGCGCTCGCAGCCTGGAGCGAGAGGGGCGGCTCGCAGCCCACGAAGAGGCGATCGTCGGTGACTTCGAGCCCGATGTCGAGCGAGTCGCCGTCGCGCTGCGCGTTGCAGCCGGAGGCTGATCGGGACGAGCTACGCAGCGGAAGGGGAGCGACGCGCCGCGAGTGGCAGCGCGCGCCCGGTCGCTCTCAGCACGTCTCGTTCATTGCCCGCTGGGCTCGGCCTGTCGATTCAGGACGGCGCGCTTGCGGGCCTCGGCCTCCGCTTGAAGTTCGCCGGCTTGAAGGCCGCGTGCCGGATCCTGACCGATCAACCCAGCGAGGAAAACACGCGCCATGTAACCCGCCTCGTAAGTCCGACCGTCCGAACTCGACACCACAGGGACCTGCCGCTCGCCTGCTCGGCGAGGAAGGTCGGGTCGGTCAGGTTTGAGTCGAGTGCCGCGGCGCTTGATCTGGGCGTCGTTTCCGTGGGCCGGAGGCTACGGGGCCCACCTCGGGCGATTCATGCAGGCTTCCCGAGAGCACACGACACGAGTGGCAACGCTGACGACTGCCGAGGGTCGCCCGCGAGGTATCGAGACACGAAGCCACCGCGTCGCGACCCAGCGGTTGCGAGCGAGAGCGCGATTTGGGCCGACTCGTCCGGTCATCAGTGCCTTCCCCGGTGGGCTCTGCCGGATGAGGTGATCCGAATCCGGGCCGAGTGCCACGCGGGGGCGGCCGCGGCCGGTGGGGGAACTTGCGCTTGCGAGCGCCCCCGCCACTCGCCGGCGTGAGGACCTACTCTTCGTTTCGCGTCACGGTCTCCGCGGCGCCGTCGGCCAAGTGAATCCGCAGGTCCTCGAGCCCAGGCCACTGCAAGCCTCGGATCCGGTACTCGCCGGGTTCGGCTAGAAAGACCTGCAGCGAGGCGAGTCCCTTGCGATCGCGGCCGACGACCCCTTCCAGCACATACCGCACCTGGACACCGTCCGGAGACAGAACCTCGACGCCCTCCCACCGCCCCTCGTCAAGCGGGAGGGGCTGACCATTCGCACTGACGAACCGAACGACGGCGAGCGGGACGTCCTCGACCGGGACGAGCACATGGTTCCAACCCGCCTCGAGGTGGACCTCCTTCGAGTACGGCTGCTTGTCCCACATCACCATGAGGGTGTAGGCACCGGGCATCGAGATCATCTCGAGGGAGCCCGCGTCGCCGGTCAGAAACTTGGGCGAGGGGGTCGAGTGGTTCAGTGGCGGTCCGGCGGTAGGAATCAGCAACGCCGAGAGGGCGGAGGATTGCGCACGTTCTTCCGCGGGGAGGCCGAAGTCGAGGACCGTCCGCGCCATCTCGGGAACTCGCAGGTGCAGCGGCTCGCAGTTGCCGAGCTGCAATTCGAAGTCGACCCGGTACTGGACGACGTCGAGGCTGCAACGGTAGTCGCCGGGCGGCATCTCACCGACACCCCAGCGCCATATCGGACTGCCGGACTCCTCGTCCTGGAGCACCTCCATGTTCTTGAGTGTCACGCTCTTTCGCCGCGGCGCCCCCCGTCTCGCTCCGCCTTCTGCGATGGCCCTCTCTTCGAAAGTGACCACGACGTTGCGATCGATCCACGGCCGCACCAGATCCCAGCCCGCGAACTCGAGCGTCCCGTGAAGTTCAGTCTTGGGTGGGCCGACGCCGGCAGGAATCAACGGCCCCAGGCTGACCTCCGTCATCTCGCCCGCTGTAAGCTCGAACGTGACCCAGGAGGTGATCCCGTGCTCGAATGTCCTGGCCTCCGGGGCCAGAAGCGCGGCGGAGTAGCGCCCTGGGGCGAGAGTCTCACACACTACACTTGACAAGTCCATCCATCGCTCGGCGGCGACCAATTCATCGCGAGCGCCGCGCAGGACCAGTTGGGCCCGCGGTGGATACTTTGCGCCCGGCGGCTCCAAGAACCGCACAGGCGCCGCTGGCTCCAGGTGCAGTTCCAGTGTTCTACCGACGTCGGCATCGGTGAGCAACAAGGCGGACAAAGCCGAACCTGACGTGCGACCGAGCAGGAGATCGGGCGATACATCTCGCTGGGGCAGGTACGAGTTAGGCTTCGGGAGAGTATCGACCCAGTGCATCGCCTCGGGTACGAGCGGAATCGGGCCCCGGATCGCGAGCCGCCCAGGTCGATTCGCCTCGAGGATGAAGAACTCCAGCGCCTCGAGGTCGTCGCGCGACGGACCGAAAAAAATGAAGTACCCCGGATACGCGTAGCACTCGATCCGCCCCTCTGTGGACGGCCGTGTCGGGCAGTAGAGGTGGGCATGGAGCGTTGACTCGATGGACTCGATGCTCCACTCCCCAAGACCGCTCGGATGCTCCAGCCGTGTGCGGCCGTGGGCAACTTCGAGCCGGACACGGCCGCTGCCTCCAACTAGGGTCAGCGTCCCGGACTCGAGGGGGATCGGTGCGGCACCGGGCGCCTCGATCACGTGGACGATCAGATCCATGCCCTCCACCACTGGCACACGTTCAGCCTGCGAGCCGGTCGAACGATTGGGCGTAGGGTGAGCCCTTGAATGACCTGCCTCCGACCCGGGCGTCGCCAACGGTACGGCCGCCCGACGCTCCCCGCCGGAAGGGAACCAAGCTCGGCCGACGAGCACGGCCCCTAGAAGGATGACGAGAAGCGCCCAGCGAATCATCGCGGATCGAGCCATTTGGACTGGCCTAGGAACGGGTCACTCGCACCTGCAAAACGCCTTGGCGCTGATGTTGACCGTGATTTGATTCCACCACCCATTGGGAAACGGCAGTGTTGCATGTGCAAACGTCCCGGAACTGAAGTCTGCGTACCCCCTGCAACCTTCCGGGGGTGGGACATCGCACGCAGTCGGGCAGAGGGCGCGAACCGTCGTCTCCTCATCCTCTATTGCCTTCTTTCCGTCTGCGCCGACTGCAGCCGCCTGAGTGTCGTACGGACCATGGTATGTCACCGCATTTGAGACGTGCGTCCACTCATCCGGACAACCGAAATCGCCAGCAGGGGCACCGTTGAGCTTGGCAAGAAGCAGGGAGAGCAGCACCAGGGGTGTGACGATCTTCATCAGTAGAAGCTTTGCCAGGAAAAGTAGCCGGCCCTATACCAGGCTGCACTAACCGTAGCCCCCCCCGCGAGTCAATTCAGTCCCCACGAAGCCCACGGAGTCTTCCTGCTAGTGGTCTGATTCACTCTGTTGGGGCATTATCCAGAGCGGCGCGGGGCGGATAGATGGGATGAGAAGGCCAGCCTCCTGCGCGGGGTACCCTCGACGGGTCCCCAAAAGTCAAACGGGCTCAAGGCCCAAGAAGGAGGCTGACCATGACCGAGACTACCACGACCACCTTGAAGTTGACCAAGTCCACATCGACCGTCGGCATCGACCTGGGAGACCGCGAGAGTCACATCTGCGTGCTCGACGAGGCTGGTCAGATCATCACCGAGTCTCCTCCTGGGTCGGACTGTGCCCACGACGGCAGCAGGTCTGCGCAAGCGCTTCGAGCGCTGCGACCCGACTCGCATCGCAATTGAAGCTGGCGGGCAGTCCGGTTGGGTGAACGATCTGCTCATTGGGCTGGGCCACGACGTGATCGTCGCGAACCCACGCAAGCTGCGGATGATCTTCCAGAACGACTCCAAGTGTGACAGGTTCGACGCGGAGCAGCTTGCACGCGTTGCGCGGCTCGACCCCAAGCTGCTACACCCGATTCGGCACCGCGAGCGATCCGCACGTGTGGACCTGGCTAAGGTGCGATCGAGAGATATGTTGGTATCGACGCGGACATCGCTGATCAACCATGTACGCGGCGTCCTCAAGTCGTTTGGTGCTCGAGTGGGAGCGAAGAGTGCTCCGTCGTTCCACGGTTGGGTCGAGAGCCAGATTCCCGAGGAGTTGCGCGATGCCCTGCGACCGATCCTGTCGACATTGACGGCGGTCGGCGAGCAGATCGTTCTGCTCGACAAGGAGCTCGAGCGACTCGCCGCGGAGGTGTACCCGGAGACCGACTTGCTGCGACAGGTTGATCGTGTCGGGCTGCACACGGCGGTGAGGTTCGTCCTGACGGTTGAGGACCCTGCGAGGATCCCGCGACGCTTCTTGGCAGCCGCGACGTCGGTGCATACTTCGGTCTCTGCCCGCGCCGGAAGCAGTCCGGGTCACGCGATCCCGAGCTGCGCATCACCAAAGCTGGCGACCGCGACATGCGACGCCACCTCGTTCAATGCGCGCAGCAGATGCTCGGGCCGTTCGGCAAAGACTCTGACTTGCGGCGTTGGGGCTTGCACCTTGCAGAACGTGGCAACAAGACAGCCAAGAAGAAGGCGGTCATCGCGGTCGCACGTAAGCTCGCCGTCCTGATGCACACGCTATGGAAGACAGGACAAGTGTACGAGCCGCTTCGGATGGCGGAGCGCAGTGCACGACGCGCAGCGACTGATGCGGCGCCGAGTGTGGCCACTGCGGCCGAGGCGGTGTCGGCGTGATCTGTCATTTGAGCCTCGCGCTTGTGCTCGTCGCGGCGCTCGCTGCCCGTCGTCGGGGAGCGACGCCGCTCCGCGCCGTCGGCGACTGGGCGTCCCCAACCCGTCCACAGTTGAGCATCAGCTCGCGCTGAGCTCGAACCAGCCCAGATCAACGGGCAGCGTCACCCAGGACGCCCGAGAACCCTCGTTCCGCGTGCTCCCTCTTAGCTCCAGGCCCGAACGCGCGGCGTCGAGCTCACCGAGCTCGTGTTGGCTGACCGCGACGAGTCCACAGAGGCGCACGAGGCGCGCATCCTCCTCGGCGATGTCACCCGCGACGGCCAGATCGACGGCGCGCTGGCGCCAGGCGAGCGCGGCGGTGCGCTCGCCGCGCGCAGCCTCGAAGTCGGCGAGTGTCGCGAGAAAGGGGTGCAACGCCGCGGACTGATCGCCGTGGACGGCGCACGCCATCTCGTAGGCCGCGTGCAAGAGCTCGTCGGCGCGGTCCAGCTGCAGCAATTGTCCGTAGTCGTGCCCGGCGAGCCGCAGCAGCTCGGCGTGGCGATCCGTGCCGCGGAGCGCAGGATCGACCGCGTACCGCGCGAGCGCGGTCTCGAGGTGCGGCAGCGCGGCCTCGGCGTCGGTCAAGAGCGTGAAGAGCCGCCCGAGCGTCGCGTGAATTCGAGTCGTCGAGGCGCGCCCGCTATCGAGTCGTTGCGCGACGTCTTTGGCGCCCAGTTGAAGCATCTCGCGCGCGTCCGGGACCGCGCCGCCGGGTTCGTTCGGCGCGGCGCGTTCGAAGAGTCCGACGGTGAACGCGAGCACCTCTTCCAGTTCTGCGTTCATCGCGACCGCTTGTTCGCGTGCGTCGCGTTCGGCCGCGAGCGCCTCGACTTCGCGCCGGAAGCGCGCGAGCGAGCCCTCGAGCAGGAGCCGCTCGGGTCGCACGACCTTCAACGCGACGTCGCGGTCGAGGCTCGGCTGGCGCGCGCGGAAGACGATGCCCATGCCGCCGCTGCCGAGGTGCTCGGTGCACGTGAACTCGCCGACGCGCCACGGCAATTGGAAGCCGGGGCCCGCCCCCGCGGCGCCC
>Ga0163144_10012682_pt1 | contig 17665 bp, 12 predicted proteins | sample OliLak19BULKMAT1_FD_123175 | JGI IMG/M metagenome (GOLD analysis project Ga0163144, IMG submission 123175) | Freshwater microbial mat bacterial communities from Lake Vanda, McMurdo Dry Valleys, Antarctica - Oligotrophic Lake LV.19.BULKMAT1 | ecosystem: Environmental > Aquatic > Freshwater >...
ACCCCCTAAAACTCACCCCCGACCGAATGATTGCAGCGAATCCGCCATTGGCCCTTCCCGTGCTCACTCAATATCCACAGCAAGCTGTTAAGTAACATCACGGAGAACAAATATGAAGAGAGCAGTGAGTATTCTTTCCCTATCGACCGCCTTATTTCTAGGCAGTTGTGCCCAACAACCTGCCGCGCCCGGACCAGCCGGAGCGACAGGCCAGACCGGGCAAACCGGCCAAACCGGCCAATCAGGCCAATCAGGCCAGGCCGGACAAACAGGTCAGACCGGCGATCCCGGCCAAGCCGCCCCCTGTCCAGCCGGACAGCATCGCGCCACCTCCGAAGCCGGAAAGCCGATCTGCGTAGCCGACTAATCGAGTAACCCAAAATGTCTGCCGGGGGGCAAGCTCCACCGCTTCCCCCCAAATTGACATAAGCTAGGGCAATGCGGCTTCTCTTCCTCCTCGCTACCACCCTCTCGGCCCAACAAATCATGTTCCCCCCCGTCCGCGGCACCCGCGAGATGGTCGGTGCCGCCAATAACTTCGAAGTCGAAGCCGGCTTTCGCCTTCTCACCTCCGGCGGGAACGCCGTAGACGCCGGGGTCGCCTCGACCCTCACCGCCGCCGTCACCGAACAAGCCCGCTTCGGCCTCGGTGGCGAAATGCCCCTCATCATCACCATGAAGGGCAAGCCTCCCATCGTCATCTCCGGCGTCGGCACAGCCCCCAAACTCGCTACCGTCGACTACTACTCTAAACGTACCCCCGAACCCTGGGAGGACCCCACCCGCCTCTCCCCCATCCCGGGCGAGGGCATCCGAGCCGCCATCCTCCCCGGAGCCTTCGACGGCCTCATGCTCGCCCTCCAAAAGTACGGCACCAAGTCCTTCGCCGAAGTCGCCCAGCCCGCCATCGAGTACGCCGAAGGCTTCCCGCTAGGCGAAGAGTTCGCCAACTTCGTTAAGAATGGCGAACGCCTGCTGAACACCTGGCCTACCTCCAAGGCCTTTTTCATGCCCAACGGAGCCCCGCCCCCCCGCGGCACCATCATGCGCATGCCCGCCCTCGCTAAAACCCTCCGCGAACTAGTCGCCGCCGAAAAGAAGCAGCGCGGCAACCGAACCAAGAAGCTCCAAGCCGTTCGTGACTACTTCTATCGAGGCCCCATCGCCCAGAAGATCGCCACCTTCTCGGAAGCCAACGGAGGCCTTATTCGCCTCGACGACCTCAAAGCCTTCCAAGCCGTCGAAGACACCCCCCGTACCACCACCTACCGCGGCTACACCATCGTCAAGCCCGGCTTCTGGACCCAAGGCCCCGTCATGCTCCAGGCCCTCAACCTCCTCGAAGGCTACGACCTCAAAGCCATGGGCCACAACTCCCCCGCCTTCCTCCACGCCCAAGTCGAAGCCGTCAAACTAGCCTTCGCCGACCGCGACGCCCACTATGGTGACCCCAAGTTCTCCAAAATCAACGAAACCACCCTTCTATCTAAGGATTACGCCGCCATCCGCCGCAAGCTCATTAACCCCGACAAGGCCGACATGGAATCCCGCCCCGGCCCCATCGCCGCCGAGCACAACAGCGTCCAGGACACCACCTGCGTCAACGTCGTCGACAAGCAAGGCAACGCCTACAACGCCACCCCCTCCGGCGCTTGGCTCCCCAGTGTCATCGCCGGTGACACCGGCATCCCCCTCTCCACCCGTCTCCAGAGTTTCGTCACCACCAAGGGCCACCCCAACGAACTAGCCCCTGGCAAGCGTCCCCGCGTCACCCTCAGCCCCACCACGGTCCTCAAACCCGACGGCAGCCTGCACCTCATCATGTCCACCCCCGGCGGAGACAATCAGGACCAAGCCATGCTCCAAGTCTTAATCAACATCATCGATTTCGGCATGTCGCCCCAGGAAGCCGTCGAGGCCCCCCGCTTCCAAACCGAGCACTTCTATTCGAGCTTCGCCCAGCACGAATTCGTCCCCGGCCGTCTGCGGGTTGAAGGCCGCGTCGCCAAACCCGTCCTCGACGCTCTCCGCGCCAAGGGCCACCTCGTCACGGCATCCCCCGACTGGTCCAACGGCAGCGCCCCCACCGTCATCCTCCTTCACGATGGAATCCTAGACGGAGGAGCCGACCCCCGTCGCCTGCGTTACATCTTCGGCCGGTAGCCCGCGGATCTCCTCCAGCGCTTGGTGCGCATTCCGCCCAGTCCCAACCCATACGAATAGTCCAGCCAGCCCGATTCCAAAATCGGCTCCAGGGTTAACAGCGTGGCCATTTTCACCACCCGGTCCCGTGCGGTCCCTTCGTGCTGACAGAGTGTGCGTCTCCGCCAAGCGGTGCCCCCTTGGGCTCACTCACGTTGCTTCCGTAGGGCCCCTTCGCTCCAGCCGCATTTCCGGCCTTCTCCACTACTACGGACCTCTCCGCCGCCCTCTGTACCGCTCGCGGTTGTTTGTTCCCACTTCGCGTTAATTCCGGGTGCTTGCTCATTGCTTCCCCGCCCGCGTCAGGCTTCATCCTGGTCGGAGGACTGGCCAATCCCAATTTCCTAACGAGGACGAATCGAGTTCACTTGCGTCGCGGCTCGCAGACTTGTCTGCCCGGGGCTTCGACGCTCTGGGTTTCCCCTCACACCGCCCGCCCGCTACAGGTTGCTTGAACGATTACAGGGTGAACTCCTTCCGCTCGCTAGCTCTGCCAGGCTTTAACTTTCGCGCCGCGCGGAAGCACGCGGACTCTTATCAGGATCGAACCTTTGCCAGTAAGCACTAGCCGTGAGGATGGCTAGCCAGCCGACGCTCCAGCCAAGGTCGGGGCCTTCTGCCCATTCTCCCGTCGTTCCAATTCGCCCCCCCTACCTCTGACAGCCGCGCTCCCCGCCAGGCGCCAACTAAATGTCCTTGCGCGAAATCCCCAGCTTCTTCATCATCGCGTTCAGCGTCGTGCGATGCAGCCCCAAACGCGTAGCAGCCGTCGTAATCACCCCGCCACACTCGCGCAGCGCCCGCAAAATATGCTCCCTCTCCACCTGTTCCAGCGAAGAAGCCGTTCCTACCGGTCCATCCCCGCGAACCATCGCTACATCTTCCGAACGAATCTCACCCAACGGCGCCCGGAGTGTCGTGCTCCGCGACAGGATCACCGACCTTTCCATGAAGTTCTCTAGCTCCCGAATGTTACCCGGCCACGGCCAAGCCATCAAAGCCTGAATCGTATCCGGCGGAATCGCGGTAATCGAGCGCTCCATTCTCGCGGCATACTTCGCCACAAAATGCCGCGCCAGCAGCGGAATATCCTCCGACCGGTCCCGCAACGGCGGGCTCGTGATCGGAAACACGTTCAGCCGATAATACAAATCACTCCGGAAAAGCTTCTCCCCCATCATCTCCGCCAAATTCCGATTCGTCGCCGCCACCAACCGAACGTCAATCGGAATCGTCTTCGTCCCACCCAACCGCTCAAACGACTTCTCCTGCAAAGCCCGCAATAACTTCGGCTGCAAGTCCACCGGGATATCGCCCACTTCGTCCAAAAACAACGTACCCTTGTGCGCCATCTCGAAACGGCCCATCTTCTGCGTCAGCGCCCCGGTAAACGCCCCTCGCTCATATCCGAATAACTCGCTTTCCAACAATCCGGTCGGAATCGCCGCGCAGTTCAACGAAATGAAAGGGTACTGACTGCGAGGACTCAGCCGATGGACGGCGCGCGCAATCAACTCCTTGCCGGTGCCGGTTTCGCCCAACACCAATACGTTCGCCCCAGTCGGCGCAACCATCGCGATCTGCCGTTGCACCCGGCGCAACGCCATGCTCTGCCCCGCCATTTCTGCAAAGTCCAGGGCACCGAGATCGACGTCGTACTCCTCTTCGTCCTCAGGAACAGTCTCTTCGCCGGTCGCCGCCTCCGGTTCCCCCAAGTCCTGAACAACAGTGATCCAACGGAAAGGAATCACTTTCACAATCGCCGTCACCACCTGCACCCGCACTCGCGACCCGTCCTGACGAATCAACTCCTTCTCATAAGGCGAACATGCCCCGGATTGTAGAGCCTCCTCATGAGCCAGTTCGTCGAGCCCTGCATACTCGGGCGGAGTCAAATGCATCCAATCCACCCGCCCGTCCTCCACGTCCTGTTGCGAGTAACCAACCATAGCGAGAAACGCTTCATTCGCTTCCGGGATCCGCTCGAACTCCCCCGATATCACCCCGGCGATGCCCGCTTCCGGCGTTACCGATTGCGCCCGAGCCCGGCTGCGGCGCAGCTTTTCATCCAGTTCCCGCCGATCCGTGAAATCCCGCACGATCCGCGCGAAACCCTGCAACTGACCCGCATCATCATGCAATGCCAGAGTGATCGAATTAGCCCAAAAACGGGAGCCGTCACTTCGCGAATGCCATCCCTCTGTGCCTAAATGGCCCCGTGCAATCACCCTTTTCAGTTCGTCGTTCGCTCGACCCGCCATCGACTCATCCGCCGGATGCAGCATAGAAAAATGGGCGTCAACCGCCTCCTCGGGGGGATAGCCATACATCCGGGCAGCGCCCGCATACCAGGCCACCACATGGCCTCCCGGCTCAAGCAGAAAAAGCCCGTAGTCCTTTACCCAGCTCGGAATCGGCTCAGAACCCTTCGCCACATCGCGCAGCGCCACCACGTGACGGAGCGGCAGCACTTCGGTTTTTGCGGAGTAGCCCACCTCGCGAGGGGTCGCATCAGCCCCGAGGGGTCGAATCGACCCTTCATCTCCTCCCGGCTCCTGCAGCGACCGATAGAGTTCGGTGATTTCTGGCCGGAATGGCGGCGGTATCAGGTCGTCCAGGTTCACCCCGACCAGCCGGTCTCGCGGAACCCCCAGCAGCCTCGCCGCACCCACCGAAGCATCAACAGTCGTGCCACGGTCGTCCGTAACCAACAGCGGAGCTGAGGGATGAAACACGATTGCCCGAAGCAACAGTTGTAGCTCTCGAAGCCCGTGCTCGATTAACCAAGCGGTAGCGCGCGGTGCTTTCATGGCGGGAGACAAGGAAACTCCATTCTCCGACGTCGAACTGCGCAGTCTGATGGCGACTGAGAGCGCTTGTCGTGACCCAACTTTACCACGAACGAACGCGAAAGCGTGACCGCATTTGATCGAGTGACGTGGGCAGGTCAAGCGCGGCTGACGGCCGATCCCGCTCATTGTCTACGAAAGCAAGACAGGCTGGCGTTTGAAGACTTTCTCGGCGAATGGGCGAACGATTGCACTGCTAAATAACGAAAGGAGTCCGAATATGACTTTGCTAAATCTTGTCGTGATGCTGGTGATCGTCGGGATGGGGCTGTACCTGATCAACCGCTATATCCCCATGGCTTCCAGTATCAAATCGATTTTGAACGTCGTCGTCGTCGTCGTCGTTTGCGTCTGGATCCTACAATCCGTCGGCCTCTGGAACGGTACCACCAATTTCCGCATCCCGCGCTGATCCACACAGTCTTTAACCAAAAAAGGAAAATACAATGAAACAAAAACTACAACTACACGTGCTAACCACCGCACTTTGCCTCACGGCCATCAGCGCCATCGTTGCCCCCGTCGCGCAAGCAGATACCTGGAACCGCAAAACCGTGATCAACTTCAGTGAACCCGTCGAAATCCCCGGCGTTCACTTGGCGGGTTGGGGCGTGCTCCCAGCCGGCACCTACGTCTTCAAAATTCTCGATTCTCAGTCCGACCGCCACATCGTCCAGATCTTTAGCAAAGACGAACTGACGCTCTACGCCACCCTTCTGGCCATTCCAAACTACCGCCTAAAAGCCACCGACAAAACCGTCATCACCTTTCGGGAACGCCCGGCCGGCCAACCCGAAGCGCTAGGTGCCTGGTTCTACCCCGGCAAAAACTGGGGCGAAGAGTTCGTCTACCCCAAGGCCAAGGCCATCGCCCTCGCCAAGGCCGAAAACAGAACCGTCCTCTTCATGCCGACTGAGATGGCCCTTGAAGTCGCTGAACCGGCCAAGCTAGCCGAAGCCCCAATGGTTGCCGAATTACGACGCACCCCGGTCATGGCTGTGAACCCCGCCGGCGAAGAAGTCCAGTTGACCGAAGTCGTCACGGCCCCACCCGAGGAAGCTCCTGTAGCCGCGGCAGCACCTGCGGTCGTAGCGAGTCCCGCCGCCACGGAACTTGAGCCCCGCGCCTTACCAGCCACGGCCAGCGGCCTGCCGACCTTCGGTCTCTTCGGCCTCATCGCCCTGGGTGCCGCTTTCGCAATAGTTGGCCTGGCGAAGCGTACTTCCTAAGTATCGCTTACTCGTAAAGGGTCGGCCAAAATCAGAGCCCGCTCTCTTACGCCGCGGTTCGGTGCTTCCACTATCTGCACCGAACCGCGACTATAAAGGAGCTGATTAGAAAAAAGGCCGGCCGAATCAGAGCCGCTCGCTCTCACCTACGCCCCCACCGAACCGCGACTGTCAAGAAGCGGACCGGAACTTGGGCAACTGAGCACTACCTGTCGCTGAATCAGAAGAGCCGCCGCGGATTTTCCAGGCGGCCCTAGAGGTAACGAATGAAAACGACCGTCCGCAAAATGAGCAACAGAGTCGGTCCTCTGCTGACTTTCCCGTCGCTCGCCTCGCGAGCCCCTACCGAAGTTCAGCGAACCCAAACCCGCGGCCTCGACGTACTGAACTCGCCCTTGCTCAACAAAGGAACCGCCTTTTCCAACGCCGAACGCTCCGCTCTAGGCTTAACCGGACTTCTCCCCCCGGAAGTCAGTACTCTCCTGCAGCAAGTTCAAGGCGCCTACATGCAGTTCGAACGGCTCCCCGACGCCATCAGCAAAAACATCTATCTCACCGCGTTGCACGACCGCAACGAGGTCCTCTTCTACCACCTCTTCTCCGAGCACCTCCGTGAAATGATTCCCATCGTCAACGACATCACCGTCGGCTTGGCCATGAAGCAATACCACCACGAATGCCGTCGCCCCCGCGGCGTCTACCTCTCGATCAACCAACCAGACCAAATCGAAGCAGCCTTCCAAAACCTCGGCCTGGGGCCGAACGACGCCGACCTAATCCTGGCTACCGACGCCGAAAACATCATGGGCGTCGGCGATTGGGGAATCGGCGGCATCGAAGTCGCCATCGGCAAACTCGCCATCTATACCGCCGCCGGTGGAGTTAACCCCAAACGTGTCATCCCCGTCATGCTCGACGTCGGCACCAATGAAGCGTCGCTCCTCAACGATGCCATGTACATCGGCAACCGCCACGAGCGGATTCGCGGCCAACAGTACGACGATTTTATCCAAGCCTACGTCCAAACCGTCACCAGGCTCTTCCCCCGCGCGCTCCTGCAATGGGAAGATTTCGAACCCGATAACGCTCGAAAAATTCTCGGGAAGTATCGGGATCAGGCCTGTACCTTTAATGATGATCTCCAGGGCACCGGGGCCATCACCCTCGCCGCGATCATCTCGGCCGTCCGCGTCTGCGGCACGCCCTTGCGCCATCAGCGCGTCGTCATCTTCGGCGCCGGCACCGCCGGTATCAGCGTCGCCAATCAACTCCGCGATGCCATGGTCTGCGAAGGCCTCTCCCGGGCCGACGCCTGTCGCCGTATCTGGTGCGTCGACCGCCAAGGGCTGCTCCGCTCCGGCGGCGCCACCCGGCTCCGTTCGCACCAAGCACCCTACGCCCGTTCCGAAGAAGAAACGAAACTGTGGAAGCGAGATGCCCACGACAACTCAATCAGCCTGGCCGAAGTCATAACCCGCGTCGTCCCCACCATATTGATCGGAGCCTCGGCCGCCCCCGGCAGTTTCACCAAGGCGATGGTCCGCGAAATGGGCGGCCAAATGGAACGGCCCATTATCTTCGTTCTCTCCTCTCCCGCCTCGCGCGCCGAAGCCATTCCAGCCGACCTCATCAGCTGGACCGACGGGCGCGCCCTCATCGCCACCGGCAGCCCCTTCGCCCCCGTTACCTTCAAAGGCGTCACTTATGTCGTCGCCCAGCTCAGCAACGCCATTCTTTACCCCGGCCTGGGCTTGGGAGCGATTGTCGCCCGAGCCAGCCGCATCAGCGACGGCATGTTCCGAGCCGCGGCCAACGCCGTATCCAGCCTCGTCGCCGTGCGCATGCCTGGTGCCTCGCTCTTGCCGCAAATCGACGATCTGCGCAACGCCTCCGCCACGGTCGCCGTCGCCGTCGCCGAACAGGCCGAGGCCGAAGGCTTCGCCGGCGTTGCCTTCGACGACGTCGTCGAACAAGTGCAGGCCGCCATGTGGCAGCCGGACTACCAGCCCATCGAGGCAATATGAAAAGCAGTAACGAAATTATCCGCCGAGCCGCTTTTTCGTGGTCTCTCATCGCCTTCGGCCAGCCACCACCCCCGGTCGACCAAACTGTCGGGGAACCCTTCGGCCTTGTCGTCAATGTAGATTTCGTCGTCCTTCACTCCACCGTCCGCAACGCCAAGGGGCAGTTGGCAGCCAACCTCTTGCAAAGCGACTTTACCGTCTATGAGGACGGTGCCAAGCAAACCATTCGGCTCTTTAAACAGGAAGATTCCCCCGTCAGCGTCGGCTTGGTCGTCGACCATAGTGGCAGCATGAAGCGAAAGCTGGACGACGTCGTAGCGGCCGCGAAAATGTTCGTCGCCTCCAGCAATCCAGAAGACGAACTCTTTGTCGTCAATTTCAACGAATACGTCACTCTAGGGCTACCCGTCGCCATCCAGTTCACCCGCCGTTTCGACGAGTTGACCCGCGCCATCGCCAACACCCCCGCCACCGGCCAAACGGCTTTATACGACGCCATCGCGGCGGCCCTCGACCGGCTGCGGACCGACACCCGGGAAAAGAAGGCGCTCATCGTCATCAGCGACGGCGGAGACAACGCCAGCAAACGAACCCTGGCCGAAGTCCTCGTGCTCGCCGAGCGATCCAACGTCGTCATTTATACCCTCGGCATCTTCGAACCCACCGACCCCGACCGCAACCCCGGAGCCTTAAAACGCCTCGCCGCGGCCTCCGGCGGGGAGGCTTATTTCCCGGCGACGCCGGAAGCGATTGTCGCGGCGGCCGAGCGCGTTGCCCGGGATATTCGCAGCCAATACATCATCGGCTACAGCTCTAACAGCGCGCGCCAGCTCAACGCCTACCGAAAAATTCGCGTCGTCGCCGAATCGGTGGAGCGGGGCAAACTCATCGTGCGCGCCCGGGCCGGGTATCGGGCGGGGGCGAAATGACCAAAGATTTGGGGCCGGGCTCCCTCGGCCGTATGGTCCGTTGGACCCAAGCCATGCTCTTCGGGGTAGCCATCTCGATGTTGGGTTACGTCGGCTTTGTGGTCATCGATACGTGGCTATTCCAGAAAGCCGAACTCCAGCATCTGCGGGAGATGGTGACCGAGCGACAGCAGGAATCTCCGCAAAATGTCCCCGACTCGCCGAAGCCTGTCCCGCTCAAGAGCCTGCAAGGGTTGATCGGATTGATCGAGATCCCGCGTCTCGGTCTCTCTTCGATTGTGGTGGAGGGCACGAGCGGTTTAGTGCTTCGTCGCGCGGTCGGTCACATCCAGGGGACGGCCTTACCGGGCGAGGAAGGCAACGTGGGGTTGTCTGGGCATCGGGACACCTTTTTCCGGCAGTTGCGCGACATCCAACTGGATGACCAGATCACCCTGACGACCCCCCGCGGCGGGTACGAATACAAAGTCGTCTCCACCCAAATTGTCGACCCCTCGGATGTATCGGTCCTCGACGCCGATGGTAAAAGCGAAGTCCTGACTCTGGTGACCTGTTACCCCTTCTCTTACGTCGGCCCCGCCCCCCAACGCTTCATCGTCCGAGCCGAAAAAGTCCCGCTTTCGCCAACCAGCAAGCATCGCCACAAGCGCCGAATTTGAGGCCGGGTTTGAGTACGACGAACTTACTCGAAATCGGCGCAGCTCTCCCCTGGGCCGTCACTCTACCTTACGGATTTCGCACACTTACTCGGTGCTCCACCGGCCCGGGCTTCGCACCGTCACCGACTTGGACAAAACGAAAAAAACAAGCGACCACCCCGTGCCTGAAGCGATCGACTTTCTCGTCATGACCTGGTCCAAGTTCCACCATTCGATCCGCGCGGCGTGATGAGTGGGAGGCTTCAGCGGCGGCGTCAACTCGACCGTCCCAGCTCGAATAAAATGGGCCCCGGCGCGATACTTTCGCCCTGCAGTCAATGAGCCTTCAAAACGAAGGACGGACGGACCCGGATCCTCGAACGACGCGATCTCGAAGCGCTAGCGATACCTCGCAAAATCCCGCCTGCTTTTGTCGCTCAACGTTCCGATCACCGTCATCTCCGCGCTACCCGCATATTCGGGTGTCCGAGTTTCCTTGAGGATCCGGTCGATTGACGGTGAAGAACCCGTCCAATCTGGTCGTCGTGGCTGAGGGGCCAACGCTCCCCCGTTAGGTACTGGCCTTCCACCCACTGTTCGAAAGCCGGATGGAGGGCCACCTCGCACGGCCGGCAACAACAACAAGGCAATCCAGCCAATCCGCACCCTCCGATTCTACGTGATGTCAAAATACGACGCGCTGCTTTTGAGGCCAAAGTTCGCAGATACCATCACTTTGGGCAATTGTTAGTAATCCAAGCAGCAACAAGCTCCAATTCTGCCGCTGAAGCATGACGGCTACCGTTACTAAGGTCCGTGTCCGGCATTTGAGGCACCGTCCCAGGAAAACTGCCCGTTCCCGCCAACGCCTGATACAACACCGAAGCTGCCGGATCGCCTTTCACGACCAATTGGCCGGCAACACCCCAGTTGTCCGTCTTTTGCGCAACGAACGTATCGTAGCCGAGATCCCAAAACGAGCCGTGCGGCGAAAAGCCCAAGCTCGGACCCGGACCAACCAGCGTCTTGAGAAGCTGAATCACGTCCGCGAAAACAGGCCCCGCAACGATGACCGGAGGAGGAACTGGAACAGGCAATTCCGGCCCCACCGGAGCAGGCTCCTCCACTGCCGGTAGGTAGATAAAAGTAGGGCCGTAGAATCCTTCTAAGGCCTGCGGCAAAGGCTTTGCCATAATCTGCCTCGCGAGCGGCTTCAACCCAAACATCAGTCCAACAGCCATGCCCAGATGGCTCGCCGCTCCGGTCTGCCAAGCCAGGTCAAGCTGATCCAGCATTCGCGAAAATTTTCCATTGAAGCTATCCTGCAGCGCCTCCACATCCGCAGACATCTGCTCATATCCGCCGACGGGAACTCGAGGCACGGTAATCGTATCCGGAAACGGAAACGGAGCCCCTCCCAAAACCAACCCGCCCTGCGGTCCCGCCATCAGTTTCAGACCAAGGTATAGCTCCGCAAATCGATAATAGTGGGCCAGTTCCCCATTCGCGTTCTGGGCCGGTGAGTTCGGCGTACCTTCACCCTGTTCCTTAATCAGCCGAATCGCATCCCTAACGTTCCCGATGGAGGTGATCGGCGTCACCGCCAATCCAGGACGTGTATTCGATACCAGTTGCCGGCTCCCATCAAACGGTATAGCGTTGTTTTCAAACGCTTCCAAAACAGCATCGTAAAACTCGCCTATCGTAGCAAAGGATTCGGTAACGACCGATTCCAGCATCAAAACCAACGGGCCATTCTCCGGGTACTCAATCTCCATGTAGACCTCGCGCACATAGGGCTTCGTCAGACCACTCAGGTACACGGTCAGCTCGGGACGAACGTTCCCAGGCAAATGCCCCGGATAATGAATGTTGTCGCGGTAGCCCTTCGCTATTTCCGGGGTGCCGCCAATTGCGGTCAGCAGGTTGCACACCAACCCCATGTGCGACATCTCCTGCCGGACTACCAGGTCAATCAGACCCGCTGCCTCGGCACCGTCACCACCGGCGTTCGAGTTCCGAATTGACCACATCCCAAAGAGATAGGGCGGCAAAGTCGAAAGCTCAAGCTCGATCGCCGCCTGAAGGCTGGTCTTAAGCCAATCTACGTTCCGTTCGGCAACCGGAACCGCCATTTGTGTCTGGATCGCATCGTTCATTGGGATCTCCTAAGTTGGTCGGAAAAGCGCATGGGCCGCGAATACGAATGCACGGCCCATTTGTTCGCGCTCCGTTCTACAACACCGTCAAGTGCTTCTCAATCGCCGAAAGCGATGGGGTGAAAAAGTATCCGCCGCCCGTCGGCAGCACCCAATCCGCCTGCGTACGCAACACCGTCCGGGTCACCTTCGTGTTGTCCGCCGGATCGGGGATCGTCACGGTAAAAAACCGTTCCCGACCCTCGCCCTTCGTGCCATTTTGCCCCAAAATCGGGTCGTGGCCGGAGTCCTTAACCTTGAAGTCAGCGTTGTTCACCCAGTTTCGGATCACAAACTCAAACTGGTCATCAATCGAGGTCTGGTAGGCCAGAAACTGAAGGCCACGATCTGTATCGTCAAACACTGGCGCATCCGGCGTCGAAGCCGAAACCGGACCATACGGTAATCCCCGTCGCAAAAGCCGGTGGGTCTGCGTGCTTGCTTCGTTCAGGTCCGGCACGCTCGCAGAATCATCATCTCGCGGATAGGTCTTCCGGATATGCGCCGAAAACGGGCACCGATCGCCCGCAACGTCGGCCTTTGCCTGAAGGTTCGCGTCATCATCAACGCAAGCGTTCTCATCCCCAGAACGGCGATGGATCAAATCCGTGTCGCCCTGGAACTCGAAGTGGTTATTCCGGCAATCGTTGTCCCCCAGGCAAGCATTCTCATCGTTGGGCGTTTTCGGCACCGGCGCACCACTCGGCCAACGACCGACTAATTTCGCACCCACCAGCCGCGCCGCGCTGGCGTTGGCCGGATCCTTCACCTGTAACGCCTTCGCCTGATCATGGAGAAACCGGTGGAACCCTCCCACATCCTGCCGCAGCCGCCGGTAAACCAGAAAGGAACCGTCCGTCGCCCACTCGGGAGCCGCGTTTCCCTTCCCTACCCGCTTTGTCAAAGAATCCGGACCCGGGTGCGGATTCAACCCCTCGGCATCATCTGCTTCCACCGGAATCTGCCGCGGGTATCCGAACACAAACTCCCCCGGCCAAAGCAGGTCCTGTCCTGGCTTGCCCTGCGCCGGGCTGATCTTGTTCGTAGCGCTCGGTGGCTGCGACGGATCTTCGGGCAAATCACGCTTGCCCGGGTTCTGCCGCAAGGTCAGCACATCGGTCCGGTCCGCCGAAAGAGTGCCGCGAATCCCGGGCTGCGAGACCCCGTCAAGAAAGTTGAAGTGCTCATGACCACTCAGCGTCCCCGGCAAGTTCGCGCCCTCGTCAGCAAACAGAATCTCTAGCAGAGCCCCGCCCGCCGCGCGATTGAATTGCAGAATCGACTGCTCCACCCGCAGAAGTTCATCGAGCATATCTTCCCGTTCGTCCGACTCGATCACGACAAGCACGTCCGCCTCATTCGCAGGCCCCCCAACCAACCACTTCTCCGCACGATACGGACCTTCAACCGGATCACCGAGCATTTCTGAGCGCTTCGCCAAACCCGCCCGAAACGCTTCGTCGGTGAACTGGTCCGCCTCCCGATTCAGGTCGCACAAGAGCCGGAAGCCGAGGGACAAACCCATCCAGGTGGATTTGATCGTGCCTTCGCGCTTACGTCGAAATCGCGTCGCCTTGAACAACTTGTTGAACGCCAAAACTTCCTCGGCAGTAGCGATAAAAGGCAGTTGAGCCTTCAGCCAGCATTTGAAACCGGCCAGATGCGACGAGGTCCGGCGGTTCACCCGCAAAGAGAGTAGGACCCGGTGGCTTTTGCTGAAGCCGGGCAGGATTGCCCCTTGGATGTTACCGAGGCGCAGGACCGGTTCGTTGAAAACGGTTTGCCGGGAAGGGTCATTGGGGGTTGCGTCGACCCGGCTTTGAGGCGGCACTTCGCGAATGGCGGAAACAGTAGTTACCATGTTACTCCTCGAAAACGGACAGCCAGCCGCGCTGCGGCGGGTTCAACTATACAAGCGGAATCCCGGCGGCGAAAAGGACACAAAAAAAGAAAATAAACCTGCGTCGGCAGCGACGGCAATTGCCCAGCGGCCGCTGCGCTAACTTCGATCAGTAAGTAGTTCTGACAAATACAGGAAATCAAGGTCATCTGGCCAGCTCTTAGCCGTACTCACGGTCGCCTCCGCCTTTGGTAACTGGGCCATGGCGGCGCCGCCCCCTTCACCGTGGCAGCCCTGCTCCCTCACCGGTTGGGGTCCCGGCGATCGGCCCAGACCCTTTCACGTGTTCCTCATGCCGGGAGCCTGGGCTCGATCCCGGCATCGCCCTCGCATTGTCACGCGATACCTACTCACGATTCATCCTGTTTTGTCATTGCCATGGCAATATTCGGTAATTCAGGACTACAAATGAACAAAGTTATTCTTTCGGCTCTCCTCCTCCCCGCCCTCCTCTTCGCCCAAGGCCAAGCCCTCGACGGTGTCCTCGAAGGCCACGTCCGCGCCCAGGATCGCAGCCCCATCGGCGGAATTGAACTCCGCTCTTACTCCCCCTCCACCGGCTATGAACGCAAGGCCTCGACCGACGCCGCCGGCAGCTACCGCATCGTCCTCCTGCCCCCCGGCATCTACAACCTCACCGTCGAAGCGCCCGGCTTCGCCAAGACCACTCGGGAATCCATCGTCCTCAAAGCCGGCCTCGTCGTCACCGCCGAACTCGAACTCGTCCCCGCCACCGTCTCCACCTCGGTCACCGTCACCGAAGCCGTCCCCCTTGTCGAAGTCGGACGCACCGTCGCCTCCAACACCTACGACGAAAAAACCGTCCGCGCCCTCCCCACCATTGGCCGCTCCATCCTCGACTTTTTCGTCATGCAACCCGGCGTCAACGCCCGCCCCCTCTCCACCGGCGGATCCGGCACCGGCACCCCCATGAGCTTCCCAGAACAACAATGCTGGGCGACAAAATTAGTGAATTCGCCGCGACCCACAGCATGGTTTCGATAGCGTCTACTTAGAGCGTAGTCAGACGGTAGCCGATTCATAGGAAGCAGGATAACTTGCGATCGGCGCAGCGGGCCAACCATCGACCCCTTACCCGCCGCTACACGGTCGCACACTCACTCACCCACATCGGCTTGTGGCCACCGTCACGAATAGCCAACAACGCGCGCTCCGGATCTCCCAAGTCGCTCCACCCGGCATGCTTCAGCCGAAGCACCGCCAGTCTGCTGGTCTCCGCTACCGATAACACATCGGCCGAGAAACTGACGGAAGGGACACGCCGGTATAGGGAATGCTCAATGTGGGTCTCTTCGCCGGCCCACATCCGTGCCGAACCGAGCAGGTCCAACATCTCGCCAAGGCTGGCGCGGACTATGCGCAGGAACGCTTCGACAGTCCCTACCATCACGAATGTGTTCCAGAGGCAGCCTCGCTTGAACAGTTTCCGTGCGAGGTCCATGTTGGGCTTTTCCTGGAAGCCCCGTACTTGAAAAACTTCGCTACCTTCGCCCCTCAGAGGTGAACCCAGTTCAATCCATCCGTACTCGACTTCTGGATAGTCCGGCTTCGCGCCCAGCAGAACAACCACATCGGGCCGCCGTGCAGCCGTCTCGAACGCGGACTCGAGATCGAATGCAAAAGACGGTTCATCTGAGTAGTGGTGGTCGCATGGAAGGATAGCTACCAAGCCTTGCCCATCCAACTTGGCGATACTCAGAAGACTGTGCAGAATCGCCGGAGCCGTCCCTTTGTTCCCAGGCTGCACAACACACTGGGAAGGCAGCAGACCGGCTTGCTGGGAATACCAACCGGCATGATCGCGCGCCAGCGAAACCAGGACCCGCTCTGACGCAATGATCGACTCCGTCCGCTGAAGGGTTTGTCCCAGCAGCGTTTTTTGTCCAATAATCGGGCAGAATTGTTTCGGCCGGTCGTCTCCGCAGATCCGCCTTGTTAAAGGCCGGAGTCGAACCCCATCGCCGCCAGCCAGCACCACGCCCCAACGGTTCCTATCCTTCGGCGGCCTTTCCATGTCGGGTTTTGGGGGCGATATCGGAAGCATCCCCAATGTGGGTTGCGTCATCGGGACCTCCGGCCGGCTAGTAACTCATGGGATGTGGGACTACCCTTGGGTAACGTATCTTCAACCGTTGATGCCGATGCCCAATCCGAGTCGATCGAATACTCGCTGTCGCCATGGCGAAACCCCTCGTTGGCCTCGACATTCTCTTGGCAGCTCACGCAACGGCGAGCCCAGGGCAGCGCGTCCAACCTCTTGGCCGGAATCTCCCGGTCGCACTGCTCACAAATGCCGAAGTCCCCCTTGGCGAGGCGATCGACTGCCTCTCTGAGCTCCCGCTGCATCCGGGTGCTGCTCCCCAGCAGGTTTACGGCGAGGTCGCGTTGCTCAGCCAGAACAATCTTCTCGATCTCTTCAGCCGGAGACTCAACGGCGAACCGTTCCCTATCGTTGAGGCGCTCAGCCAGTTCTCTGGCTTTGGCCTCGATCTCTTCCCGGTACTTCAAAGTAGAACTTTTCATTTTATAATCTCCTATTTAAGGGTCAGTATATGGTGACTTGCTGCCGGCTAACTGAGACGGACCGAGTATCATGCCGCCGGTCCGTCTCTTCCCGCGGCTAGAACCGAATCCGCAATCGGAGTTCGATCTGGCGCGGATCGAATGTAGCCATACCCCAAGTGCCGAAGTTATCGTTCTGTACCATTCCGGACCTGATTCCTTGCGCCGACTGTGATGGTGTTACATTCACGAAGGTCGCACCGAGACCCGCGTTCATATTCGGACGGAACTGCGTATTGTTAAACAGATTGGAAGCCTCGGCCGAGAACTGCATCCCGACGCGCTCAGTAATCTGAAACTCCTTCTGCAAGCTCATGTTGATGTTCCACCGGCCGTTACCGCGGACATCGCCATATCGATGCGCCGCCGTTCCGAACCAATAGATATCGGGAGCCAGCGTACCATTCGGAAGCGGAACAGTTCGCCCGGCGAAGGCGTCCGAACTATACTTCATGAAACAGTACCGGCAAACAACAACGGAACGGCCGCTCGGCAACTGCACCGTCCGATCCGCCGGATTCGCTCCGGTGTACCAGCGCTGCAAATTCTTTGGAACCTCTATCGGTACGCCGGAGATCCGATCCCCCATGCCTGTGATGGACCCGGAAGATCCCGTGAATCCCTGCTGCGGCTGGCCGCTCTGCGCCAGAAAGACGCCGCCCACATTCCAACCGCCAAAGACGCTATTGGCAAACCGGTTTTGGAGGTCGAACTTCTTGCCCTTCCCTAGCGGCATCTCCCACACGTAGGTGGCCACCAGGCGGTGAGGTATGTCGTTTGGCGAAATGAAGTAGCTGTTTGAGTTGTTCCGGCGATCGATGTTACCGGTTTGGAGACCAGCGTTTTCGCCGAAATTGTTATTCTGAGCTTCGCTTCCCCACAGCTCAATAGTCCGGGACCACGTGTAGTGGACATTGAACAGTAAGCCGTTTGAAAAGCTCTTCTGCAATTGAGCCATCAGCGAGTTGTACGTGTAGTAACCAATCGGCGCCCCAACCAGATTCTGCGGCAGATGCGGATGAGGCAGCAGCGTATCGCGCAGCGACATGCTTCGCGTTCCCATTGCTCCGTTAAAGGGGATCAGTTGGTTCAGATTCGGCTGAAAGGGGTTCG
>Ga0163144_10012683_pt1 | contig 17664 bp, 13 predicted proteins | sample OliLak19BULKMAT1_FD_123175 | JGI IMG/M metagenome (GOLD analysis project Ga0163144, IMG submission 123175) | Freshwater microbial mat bacterial communities from Lake Vanda, McMurdo Dry Valleys, Antarctica - Oligotrophic Lake LV.19.BULKMAT1 | ecosystem: Environmental > Aquatic > Freshwater >...
ACCGTCCAAGCCGCGCGGTTTCCTTCTTTGCCGCGGACGTCCGCGACCTTAGTCGCGGAAACCGGAGCGGCGGAATTACCCCACTCCTGACGGATAAAGGTCAGCACCGCCGCAACGCGCTCGGGACTAAGATTATATCCGGAGCCAGGGCCAACTGCCGGCATGACGCTGTTATAGTCGACGCCATTAACTTTGATGGGCCCCTGCAAACCGTGCAGGAGGATTCGGATCGCGCGATCCTCCGATCCGACTACCCAATCGGAGCCAACGAGCGGCGGGAATGCCGGCGGCAGGCCCAAACCAGTGGCTTGGTGGCAACTGGCGCAAACTTGGTTATATACGGAGCGCCCAAGCACGATCGGATCAACCGCCGCGGCCGCTGGGCCCTCACCCTTCTTGGGCGGGAGCGCTGTCTCATTATAAACCTGCGGATGAAAATGGCCGGAATAGCGGCCTAAATAGGTACCGCCGAAAAAAATCAGACCGCTGAAAAAGAACAGCAGCGCCAGCGGCAACAACTTGTATTTGGCTTTATCGTCCGGCTGCTGGCCGAGCAGCTTTTCATGCGCCGCCAGCAAGCTTTGGTCGGTGACCGCAGCTTGATCGACCCGGGGATCAGATGGGGAAGGCGTGCTCATTTCTTCGTCTCCTGCGTCTTCTTCTCATCCGGACCGGCAGCCGGCACCGGAGTAACTGGAATTTTGGCTGGCGCCGGGCCAGCTGCCGCTGCCGCTGCCGGAACTGCGGGCTTCGCTACAGGAATGGATTCGGGAAAGTCGTACGGCGTGTTGAGGCTGAGCAGGTGCGCCACCAAAGACTGCGCACGTTCCGTCGGAACCACTTGGTAACCCGCCGCCAGACCGGAGACGTTCAGCGCGGTCGCCGAGCGCTGGCCCACAATCGACTCGTTCTCGAACAGGAATTTGTACGCAGGATGGTTGGTTGAACCATTATACAGGAGATTATAGATCGTTTCGGCGGCATTTTCGGTTTTCTGAATCCGAGCACCGAAATTCGTGAGATCCGGTCCGAAGCGCGAAGCGCCCAGCTGCGGGCGGATTTGGTTGATATAGTCGCGGGCGACACTCTGGCGCTCACCCCAACCGCGAGCTTGGTCCGATCCGAAATCAGGACGACGCACCTGTTGCGTATGGCACGCCGCGCAGCCGAGGTCGGCGTAAACCAACTGGCCACGAGCGGCGAGCCCACCGGCGCGGCGCGGAAACGCCTGTCCCTGCGTCTCATCGAAGTACGCCGGAAGCGATCCGATCTGGCGATGGGAACCTAGCACCACCCCCGCCCAAGAAATGGCAATCGCTGCCAGCAGGCCGAGGAAAAAAACGGGTCCGTTTTTCATGTCGCAGAGGCCTCCAAGACGGAAGGCTGCCGGAAAAGATTCTGTGTCCGCACGTCACCACTGACATTGGCGGAAGCTGTCTTCAGGAAGTTCACCAGCAAAAGGAGATTCGCGCTGATGAGCACGATCTGCGCGGCGGTCGCGACCAAAAGCGGCACCCGGATGCGCTCAATGATAGCAGCGAACGAGGCATTGGGATTCAGCAAGTCACCGGCCTGCATCATCCCGGCGCCGGCCAAGCCGCCGATTAGCAGCACTATCCCAAGCATAACAATCACGCGATGACCGGTGATCATACCGCCCGAGGCCCAAGGTGCTCCCACAATCCGGGGCATCATATAGTAGATCGCTCCGAAGAACATCATCGAAAGCGCCCCATAAAGACCGAGTTGCTCGAGCGCAGTCGCCAGGAACGTGAATTGCGTCTGAACTGCGACCACCCGGAACGAGGTGATCATATCAAGCAGTCCAACCAGGAGGTACACCATGATGCCGAAACGGATAAACCGGGCGGCATTACCCTCGGAGGACGTGACGATGCGGAGATTCAGGAAAACGATGAGATAATGAAACAACAGCAAACCAGCGGCCACAACCCCCACCGTTGAAACCCAAGCTGGTACCGGTCCGCCGATCAAGTGACGTCCGCCCGTCCAGGCGCCGACGAACAGGAGGGTCCAAAAACCAAGCGAGGCGAAGTCATAACTGGGCAAAACCCGGCCAGATGTTTTTGGGACAATATAGTACGCTCCGGCCAGCGCCATCGGGGCGAGCCAAAGCGTCCACGCGCCCTGCGCATACCAGCCCGCCGCGATCGCTTGAACGGTGCCCCGAGCCGGGGACCAGAGCAGCACGACTTGCGCGGCGGAAAACAACCAGGGAAAGGCGAACAATGCGGCAACGGCGTACCACTGGGAAACGTAAGTGCCATCCGTGCGTCGGCCTCCCCACGCGAGTACGCCCGAGATTGCGATGGTCGCATACGAAAAGAGCATCAGGAACTGAACGTACTTCGGCAGCTGCAGCATCGAAAAGGACGTCATGTCACCAATCGCGATCCCAACGAGACCCGCCAGTAATCCGAGATTCCAAAAGAGCGTCCCAACCACAACCCAGTTACCGGCGCGCAGCGGGCTGCCGCCCAGCCGTCCGAGCACCCACAGCGCAACCGCCAGTCCGGCGTTGGCGGCCCAACCGTAAATGAACGCGCTCTCCCGCATCGCTTGCGTACGACCATGCGTGAACCACTCAAAGTCAGCGAGGAATTGCGGCGAGTGCAGCTGGATCGAGGCAATCAGGGCAAAGACGCCACTGATAACGAGCCACGTCAGCCCAGAGCCTAACAGCAGCAGGAGCGGCCAGCGGGCAGACGTGTCGATTGGCGTGACTTCAGCCGAGCCGGCGTTGGTCGGAGAATTTATCATCTCGGAATAGTTTTTCGACCGCAGGATTATTTCTTCTCTCCGTATTGCTGAGCCGTCAGCTCCATCGCACGGTCAATGGGAAGTTGAACCTTGCCCGCTGTCTTGTCCGTCCACCCGTAGGCTGAACGTTGTTGGGCATCTTTTTCGAGCTGCGTAGCCAAGGTCTTGCGACGGGCCTCGGAGCTGGCGCGCCACTCGAGGTCCTTTGAGATATTCTCCACGGCGAGGCTCTCCGTGCCCTGCTGGGACGGCGCGTAGAAATAACGGACCACCAGCAGAAAAGCTGCGAAAAGCGTCAAAACGAAGATGATCGTAAACAACGATACCGGGCGCGCCGGTTGGGCGGTGGAATCACTCATGGTGCGTCAGGCTCTCACCAATGCGCGGGTCGCGAATCGGGATAAGCTTGGTGGTGGGGAAACTGCGCAGATAAGACCAAACACAAACGCCGCCCACTCCCACGACTGCCGTGAGCGTCCAAACCAGGTGCATCGAGAAGAACGGCAGCGGATCTCCGTGATCGTGGTCTCGAAGCGCGGGAAGAATATTGTAACACATATCGATCAAGATCACCGCCAGGATCCAATAGGCGATCCGCCGGATGATGATGGGCGTGACCTTATATCGATACGAAAGCAGGTAGAAAAATGGCAGGAAGAAGTGACCGAACAGCAGCACCATACCCACATACCACCACTGGTTCGTCGACCCATCATAGTTCAACTCGCGAATGTTGTACCAGAAAGTTTCCTCTGGAATATTGGCATTCCAGATCAGGAAGTACTGAGAGAAGGTCACGTACGCCCAGAAAACCGTGAACGCGAGCATCAGCATGCCGATGCTGTGGTAATGGTTTTTGTTCAGCACGCCTTGGTAATCGCCGCGGTGCGCGAGCCACACCATCATGATCACGCCAATACTTAACGCGCCCCGGACGCAGTTCGAGAAGAACCAAACGCCGTACATCGTCGAAAACCAGTGGTACTCCAAGCTCTTGACCCAGTAGATTGCGGCGAACGTCAGCGTTAACGCACCCAATACAAGACCGAAGGCTGACGTGACTCGATTATTATAGGTCCAGCGTAAATCGCCATCCACGTCTTGGTTGAACGAAGCCCTGCGCAGCCGGGCGGATAACCAAACCCAGATGCCAAAGAAAGCGATGGTCATTCCGATGAACATCTGCGGACTGAGGAATCCCGATTTCTTCAAGAAGAGCGGGTCGACGCCAACCACGTGGCCACCGTGAATCACGTGGTCCGGATTCAACCAGGGCCAAACGAGATCGAGCTTATAGAAGAAGGTCGCCAGCACCAATGGCGAGAAGAGCAAAGCCAGCCATTTGAATGCAGAAAGCCCGTGCTCAAACTGCCGTCGAATCAACACCGACCAGGACGCGTCAAAGATGTGGTGAATCATGCAGAGCATGAGCATACCAATCGCGATGGCAGTCCAGAAGGTGACTCCGACGAGCCACGAGAGCGCAACCATCGAGGCCCCGGAAATAAACAGGCCTACGGCGGTGAGCGCGATTCCGACGAGACCGACCATGAGAGCCTTATTCGCCGCTGAGGCGGTCGAAGACTCACGGGGCATGGCCGCGGCGGATGCAGTGACAACGTGCGAACTCATTGGATACCGAGAGATTGTTTGGCCGTTGCATCGGCGACATCCGCCGGGGTGCCTTGCTGAGCGCGTTGCAGTGCCCGCACATAAGCCACGACGGCCCAACGGTCGTCCGGGCTCAATTTGTCTGCGTAGGGCAACATCGTGTTTCGACCGTTCGAAATGACGTGAAAGATTTCCCCCTCGGGTAAACTGCGGAGACGATCGTCGTGGAAGCTGGGCGTGGCCCCCATCCCGTAGCGTTTGGTAATGCCATTACCGTCACCGACGCCACCGTGACATACGGAGCAATAGATGGCGAAGCGATCACGGCCACGCTCGAGGAGCTTCAGGTCGACCGTGATACCTTCCGGGAAGCCGCGAGCGAAGGCATCGCCGCCCGCTTTGCCCGCATAACGGTGAGCGTCGATGCGCAGCATGCCGCGGGCAACCGTGTGAGCCGGAGGCACACGGTCAGAGCGTCCATCCGCGAAAAACTTGCTCTGGGATTGCGGGCGCGGTTTCGGCTGCACCTCCATGCTGGGGAACGCCCACTCCGGGAAGACGTCGATGGGCGGCTTCGTGAATGCGGTGCCGCGGAATCCAAGAATGGATACCAAGAGCACGCAGACGAAAAACGTTATGAGATATACGTGGCGCATGCGCTCAGTTCTCCAGCTCCGTGATCGCCGCGCCGCCGGCCTGCTGGAGCAGGGCCTTGGTGTTGGCCAGATTGAAGCGCGGGTCGCGCGCCTCGATGACGATGAAAAACGTGTCGTCCATTCCGCGGCGGATTTGGTCGTATTTCAACACCGGATGATAGTGCATCGGCAGTCCGTTCAGCACGAACATCCCGATGATGGTCGCGAACGCGGTGAAGAGAATCGTGAGCTCATAGCTCACCGGAAATGCGAACATCGGGCTGAAATACGGTTTGCCGCCCACGATCAGCGGGTAATCCCAGGCGCCGGTCCACCAGATGAGACTCATGCCCGTGCAAAAACCGAGGATGCCACCGATAAGCGAAATCCGCGGAACTTTCGAGCGAGCTAAGCCCATGGCTTTATCCAAACCATGGACGGGGAACGGCGTGATGCAGTCCCAATGACGATAGCCCGCGTCACGGATCTTCTCCGCGGCGTGATAGAGCTCCGGCGCCGTAGTAAAGGTGGCGATCAGGCCGTAAGGTTGTGCAGCCATGGTCGTGAGTTAGGGTTTCGCGACCTGAGCCGCCGTGTCACCGTGACCGGCCAGGCCGTGGCCATGAACATCCGCTTGCGGAGTGACCGCCTTGAGTTCCGCCATCGGCATGATGGGGAGGAAGCGAATGAAGAGAAGGAAGAGAACGGAGAAGACGCCAAAGGTACCGAAGAACGTGAAGATCTCGACGATCGATGGGCTATAGTAACCCCAGCTGGAAGGCAGGAAGTCACGAGCCAGCGAGGTTACGATAATCACGAAGCGCTCAAACCACATGCCTACGTTGACGAAGATCGAGAGAATCCAAACGAACGCGGTGTTCTGGCGCACCTTCTTGAACCAGAAGAACTGCGGCGTGATCACGTTACACGAGATCATGATCCAGTAGGCCCACGCGTAGTGGCCAAACGCCCGGTTCACGAAAGCGAAACCTTCATAGGGATTCGCGCTATACCAAGCGATGAAGAACTCGATTCCGTACGCATAGCCCACGATGGTTCCCGTCGCGAGCGTGATCTTACACATGCAATCGATGTGGTACTGCGTGATCAGATCCTGCAGGCCATACAACGCGCGCAACGGCAGCATCAGCGTCAACACCATGCCGAAACCGGAGAAGATGGCGCCAGCCACGAAGTACGGCGGGAAGATCGTGGTGTGCCAGCCGGGCAGCAATGAAACGGCGAAGTCGAACGAGACGATCGTGTGCACGGAAAGCACCAGCGGCGTGGAGATACCCGCCAGAATCAGATACGCCATTTCGTAGTTGCTCCAGTGCCGGTTCGAGCCACGCCAGCCCATTGCAAACAACCCGTAGAGGAACGAACGGAACTTGTTTCCCGCCGTGAGGAATCGGTCGCGAAGCACCGCCAGGTCAGGAATCAAACCGACATACCAGAAGAGCACAGAAACAGTGCCGTACGTCGACACCGCGAACACGTCCCATTCCAGCGGCGAACGGAAGTTCTGCCAGATGACGTTCGAATTCGGAATCGGGAAAAGATACCACGCGTACCAGACGCGACCGACGTGGAAGACGGGGAAGATCGCGGCGCAAACCACCGCGAAAATTGTCATGGCTTCAGCGGCCCGATTGATCGACGTGCGCCACTTCTGCCGCAGGAGACACAAGATCGCGGAGATCAGCGTACCCGCATGGCCGATACCGATCCAAAAAACGAAGTTCACGATGTCCCATGCCCAGTTCACCGGGTTCGCGTGGCCCCAGACGCCTACTCCCGTCGCGATGAGGTAAGTGATACCGGCGACCGTGAACGAGGCGACGAAGCACGCCACGATAAAGCAAACCCACCACCACGTCGGCGTTTTGCCTTCGATGATGTTACAGATCTTCTCCGTGATCCACGAGAAGCTCCGGTTGTTCTCAACCAGAATAGCCCGGGGAAGAACGGCGGGTTTAACCTCCAGCAACAGGGGATGCGCTGGGGTGACAGATTCAGCGGGTTCGGCGTGAGCCATTAGCAAAGTCCTCCAAGGCGTGAGACAGCCGAATGTTGGTGATTCCCGGTGGTCATCTTAGTGAGCACCTTTCTTTTCGGCGCCCGCAGCGGGTGCCGTTTTACCGTGGGTGTCATGACCGCCATGTCCATGGCCCTGTCCCTGCGGCTCGTTCTTTTTTTGATATTCGATGCGACTGGCGGGCAGTGCGGTGTAACCGGGCATGCGGGGGTTGCGGTTACGGACGCGTCCCGCGTACGTGGTGCGAGGCCGGACGTTCAGGTATCCGAGCACTTCATATTCCTGCTCCCGCGCCTTGGCCTTTGATACGGCACTGTCCTTATCGAGGATGTTGCCGAACACGATCGCATCCACGGGACAGGTCTGCTGACACGCCGTCTTGATCGTGCCGTCGGGCACGACCACGTCGCCCGGGGAGCCAAGCTGCGCCATCTTAACCTTATGCTGGATCTTCCCATTCTGGATACGTTGCACGCAATAGGTGCACTTCTCCATCACGCCGCGCATCCGCACGGTGACTTCCGGATTCTTGCCCAACGAGACGAGTTCGGGCATGCCGAAATCTGCGAGTTGCCCCATATAAAGGCTATCGAGACTGCGTTGATTATAGTCGAAGAAATTAAAGCGCCGTACCTTGTAAGGACAGTTGTTCGCGCAATAGCGGGTACCGATGCAACGATTATAGGCCATCGTATTGAGGCCTTCTTCATCATGCACCGTCGCATTGACCGGACACACCGTTTCGCACGGAGCCAGTTCACAATGCACGCACGTCATCGGCTGGAACGAAACGTCCAGATCATCCGGCAAAGCCTTGTTGCCCTCACCACCGAACGCGCCGGCATCGAGATTGCCGTCGGAATAATAACGATCGATGCGGATCCAGTGCATCTCACGACCGCGCAGGACCTGGTCCTTGCCAACGATCGGGATATTGTTTTCCGCCTGACACGCGACCACGCAGGCCTGACAGGCAATACAGGTGTTCATGTCAATCGACATGCCCCACTGATGCATACCGTCGAATTTGGGCGTTGAATACAGCGAGTTGCCGCGCGGGATCTCGGTGGCCCGCTGCTGCGGCGTCATCTTCTCGCCTACGACGCCAAGGTTACTCGGCGTATGCGACTCCATCCCGAACGTCTTAACGAAACCGGGATTCTCCTGGTAGCTATTGGCGCCTTCGTAGTTGGCTTCGCGTACGATGTCGCGGCCTTCCATCGACCAATGCTCCTGCGTGTTCGCGAGACGATACTTCTCCTGGGTCGCGACCAGCTTGCCGCCCGTGGCGACATGCGGGTTGGCAGAAGTCCGCAAGGGATAGAAGTTGTGCCCGGCGCCCTTACCGACGTGACCGACGACGGTCCGGCCATAGCCCAGCGGCAGAATGATCGTATAGTTGGCGAGACCCGGTTGGATGTGCAGCGGAGCGCGGACGGTTTTCCCGTTCACGGTCAGCTCGCCAATAAAGGCCATTTCCATGCCCTGCTGGAAGCTGGCTGCCTCCACCCGCGCGACTTGGATAAGCGAACCCTTGGGGTAAACACCCAATTCCTTGGCCAGCGTCGGACTGATGAAAATCGCGTTGTCCCAGGAGATCTTCGAGATCGGATCGGGACATTCCTGGAGCCAGCCGTTGTTGGCAAAGCGACCATCGTCCATCTTGTAGTCAGCTTGGAAGCGGACCTCGAGATTGTCTTTACTGAACGTGGCGAGTGGCTGAGCAGGCGAGAAGAGCTGTCGAGCCGCCGCCAGATTCAAACGCACGGCAACCGCACGTTGAGCCGAGCCCTCAAGCACGCCATCGTGAAGGAAACGCGCCATCGCGTTCTGCGCACTCGCACCGGGCCCAGCCAGGGCAGTGATTGTCGCAGTGACGAGAGCGTACGAATCCACCTCCGTCTCGCCGGCGATCCGGGCGATGACTTCGTTCTGAGTGAGCCCGCCGAAGAGCGGCTGAATCATCGGCTGAATCGGCACAATCGTGCCGTCCACCGTGCGCGCGTCGCCCCACGATTCCAAATAATGGGCGGCCGCAATATGCGTCGTAGCCGCCGGATTCACCGCGGAGGTTTCGTCGGCGTAATAACCAAACCGAACGACTTCACCGACCGACTTTTGTAACCCAGCCCAATCGAGATCGGCCGGGGCGTTGAACGCGGGATTGCCGCCCAAAACCACGAGCGTGCGCACCGAACCGGATTTGATCGAAGCAGCCAGCTGCGTGATCGGCGCCGCGTTGGTCGGCTCCACCGCGACGTAGGTCACGGTCGTTCCAACATTACCCAAGGACGCGTTGAGCGCGTGGGCCAGAAACTGTACTTCGACTGGCAGATGAGCGCCCGCGACGACGACGCACGCACCTCGGTGCTGCGCGAGATCGGCCGCACATTCTTCGATCCACTTGGGCGGGAGCTGGAGCCCCTGACGATAAGCTGAAAGTTCGTTGCCCACTTCGGGGAACAGCTGGATCGACAGCTGAGCGGCGAACGCCAACATGTGGCTCGAGGCGAGCCGCAGCCGGTGATCCGCCATGCTTCCAGTGAGACTCAATCCGCTCTCCGCCATGTAGAGGCGGTTCATGGGATCGTCCTTCTTGGCCAGTCGACGGCCGTTCGCAAACCCACGCGCGTAGTAAAGACTACCCGCCGCGGAATGGAGGAAATCAGCGTCGATCGAAACGATCCGCTTCGCCTTGGCGAAATGATAAATCGGACGAACCGCCGCCCCAAAGGCCGCCTGCGCAGCCGTGACTGGCGCCTCGTCGACGATCGGCTCGTATTCGGACCAGGTCGCCTGCGGGAAGCGCTTGCGCAACGCCGCCACCAAACGCTGGCGCGTCGGCGATGATGACTCGTCGGCCAGAAAAGCCAGACCGGCTCCACCATTGCCGCTGTAGTTCCGATTGATCGAAACCAGCAGTTGATTCACTGCATCGGCCGTGAGCTGCTGCCCGCCCTTGGTATGAGCCGTGGCGCGATCTGGATCGTAAAGCTCGAGAATGGAAGCTTGGGCGTGCAGCGAAGCCGCTCCACCGTGCGGCTTGTAAGTCGGGTTACCTTCCAACTTGGTCGGACGACCTTGATGCGTCTCCGCCAGCAACGGGATCGCCGTTTTCCGCAACGGCATCGCCGTCGCGTAATACGACGGGAGGCCCGGAATTACACCCTCAACCGACTTGCCGTACGGCAGAATGAACTTTTCCGGACGACGACACCCGGCGAGCCCTGCGCCACCCAGCGCAAATGAGGCCGCCATGATCTTCATGAAGTTCCGGCGATCGACACCGTCCAGCTCCGCCGCGCCATCGGGGAACTCGCGGGCCAGCTGGGCTTGGAAACCCGGCGTCGCCGATAATTCGTCGAGGCTGCGCCAGTATTTCGGGCCGGTCAGCTGCTCCTGTTCAGTTGGAGCGGGATGGTCAAATTTGCGTTTCATCGATGGCAGCCGGAGCAGCTCTGAGGAGGCATCAATTTCCAATCATGCATGAATTTGTCGGCCAGTTTGACGCCCTCGGGCCCTTGGTCGACCAGCCGCTTGGAATCGAGATTAAAGACGTCCTTCGGATCACGCAGGCGTTGTTCTGGGTTACGATGACACTCGATACAGAACCCCATGCTCAGCGGCTGCGTGTGCTTCACCGTGTCCATTTCGTTGACCTTGCCGTGACATTCAACGCACGACACCCCGCGGTTCACATGGATCGCGTGATTGAAATAAGCGTAATCGGGAGTCTGGTGAATCCAAACCCAAGGCACTGGCGTGTTCTTCTCGTAACTCTCCCGCACGGGCGCGAGCAGCGGACTGTCGACCTTGATGATACTGTGACAGTTCATGCACGTCTGCGCCGACGGAACATTAGAGTGCCCCGATTTTTCTACATTCGAGTGACAATAACGGCAATCGAGACCCACTTCCTGCACGTGCTGCGCGTGACTGAAGGGGACCGGCTGCACCGGAGCGTACCCGACGCGGGAATACTTTGGCGTCATGTAGTAAGTGACGCCCGCCGTGGCTATGCCGGCCAGCAAGCCCAGATAGATAATGATCTGGAGCGGAAGCTTGTTGGCCGACTTCGGAAAGAGTTTCGACATGAGCGGGAAATGCGAAGCGACGCCGGAGCTTAGACTGAATCCGAACGACGGGCGATCAGGCGCGAGTCCGTCCGCAGCTCAAAACGCTTCGTGGCAGTTACCGGGGCGCGAGGAGAGAGCTGCGACGGTGCCGCCGCCGACTTGGCGCTCAAGGTTGAGCACAGACCCGCAGCCGCTGATACTCCGAGTAGCTTGGCGAAGAATTGCTTTCGCGTTGAGTTGTGGATCACAGGAGGCGGAAGTGAGTGGGAAAAATCCCTGTGGAAACAAGGGAGCGGCGTTTCGCTTGTAAACCAAAATTTCGGAGGGAAATTTTTGCCGGGGAGTAATAAGCGGACCGCGCGGCCAAGATATGCGCGCTTATTGTCGGCCATGCGAAACGAACTCATACCAATCGCACCTGAGATTTGGACTTTTCCGGGGGTTGGGCGCTGCCGCGCCAAAGTCAAAATCACCTCAGTCGCTGGTATCACGCCACCGCCCGCCCGGTGTTCCCGCGCTCCGGGTGAGGTTCGCTAAACGAATAATCCATCGCGCATGGGCCGGGTGAAGTCACACCGTTGCGCGATTTCCGGGTTATGCGTCACCAGCACGACGGCTTGTCCGTTGTCTTTGGCCAGTCGGGTGAGCAAATCGAAAACGAGGCTCGAGTTCTTGACGTCCAGGTTTCCCGTCGGCTCGTCCGCCAGCAAAATGGTCGGCTGATTGGCGAGCGCTCGCGCGATCGCGACGCGTTGTTGTTCGCCGCCGGAAAGTTGGGTGCCGAGCCGGTGCGTCTTCGCGCCCAAACCGACGGAATCGAGCAGACTGTGCGCCCGCGCCTTCATCGCCTCAGGACTGAGTTTTCCCAGTTTCCGCATCGGCATCAAGACGTTCTCCAAGGCGGTAAACTCCAGCATCAGGAAGTGAAATTGGAAAACGAAACCGATGTGCTCTCCGCGCGCCGCCGTTCGCGCCAGATCATCCGTGTGTGACATCACTCGGCCGTTGATCTCGATCTGCCCGTCATCGGGCTGATCCAGCAGGCCCAACAGGTAGAGCAGCGTGCTCTTGCCGCAACCCGAGGGACCAACAATGGCGTAAACCTGGCCCCGCTCCGCCTCGAACGAGACCCCTTTTAAAACATGTACCCGCCCCTCGCCTTGACCGAGGTAGCGGTGGAGATTGGCACAACGCAGCGCAATCGAGCCTCTGCCGTTCGCGGGCGCACTCCCGGCAAAACTGTTTTTTTCCGTTCCCATGGTGGTCATTGCGCCGTACCGCGCACGATATCGCCCGGCTCGAGCCGCGCCGCCCGCCGCGCCGGGAACAAGCTCGCAATCATCACCATCACCACCGCGGTGGAGATCGCGCCCACATAGTGCATCGGGTCCCACGTCACGATGAAATGGTCGGTCTTGAAAATGCCGTTGATCGGGAGCGGCACCTGGCCCACGAGCCACGTCACGCCCGCCCCAAAAGCTGCGCCCACCAGCGCACCGATCGCCAGGACGATTCCCGCTTGCCAGAGAAAGATCTGCGTGATGTCCCGCCGCTCGTAACCCATGGAGCGGAGGATCGCGATGTCCTTGGTCTTCTCCAGCACGATCATCGCGAGCGTGTTGAACATCGCAAGGCTGGCGATCAGCGTGAAAACGGAAACCGTGATCATCGTGGAAATCCTCAAGGCGCGAAAGACCGCGAGCCAGGTGATTTCCCGCTCCTGCCAGGACGTCGCCTTGTGATTCAGGATATCCACCATGCGCGCCGCGTCCTGCGGTGCCCGATCCGGATTATGCAGCCCGATTTGCAAGAACGTTGCGCCGGACGGTTTACGCAGGAGCGAGCGCGCCTCGCTCATGTGCATGTAGACATTCACCTTATCGACCTCGCGGTAACCGGTCTCGTAAATGGCCGCCACCCGGCACCGTCGGGATTGGCCGCGCACGGAAATCACAATGGAATCGCCCCGCGTGATCTGTAACCGGTCCGCCAATACCCGCCCCACCAGGACACTCGTCAGCGAACCGCGGAAATCATCGAGCGTTCCGCTGGTGATCTGTTCGCCCAAATCAGAAACCCTCAGGTGGTCCTCCAGCACGATGCCAAATATCTGCGGCGAATTCTCCGTTTTAAAGGAGCTCGTGATCTGCGCCCCTCCGTTCACGACGGCCGAGATCCCGCGGACGTTGGAAAATCCCTTCAGCGCGTCGCTGATCCGCTGCGGCTCCTCGATGCCTTCGATGTACTTCACGCCTTCCCGCTGCAGAAAATACGAATCGCTCGTTCCTGCCGCCGCCATGCTCCGCATCGTGTCCTGGATTTTATCCTCGATTCGAATCGCCCCGTTGATGCCCAGGATAACCTTGATGAAGAACTCCTGGAATCCGCTGGTGGTGGCCTGCGTCACAATGAAGAGCCCCACACCCAGAATCGTGCACGACAGGCTCATGAACATGGCCCGCTTCTTCGCCGTCAGAAAGCGAAAGGCGATGCGAAGGTTCGGTGACATCACAGCGTTAAGCGCGACCGGCCATCAGCTCAGTTGACAACTTCCACGCGCACCCGCTGGCCGTCCCGAAACGTCTCCAACGCTTCGAGCACCACGTGCTCGCCCACGTCGATGCCCTTGCGGATCTCGACCACGTTGAGCGCCACATATCCCACTTCAACTTCGCGGCGCTGGACGCGACCATTTTGCACGACCAACACCTTGTTGCTGTCGAATAAGGCGCGGCGCGGAATCATCACCTGATTCGGACGTTGATCCAACGTGATCGTCACCTCGCCGGTGCTGCCGGGCTTCAGCTGCTCGGGGTCAACGGCGACATCCAAGTACACCGTAAACCGCTGGGCGTCGTCCGCCGTCGGGAGCAATTCCGACACCTTCGCATCGTAGTTCTGGGAGCCATACGTCAGCAGCCGCAACCGGGCGGCCTGATCAACGCGAACGCGCCCAAAATTCTCTTCACTGATTTTCGCCGCCACCACGCGTTTGCTCGAGTAGATGATCGCAACCGCCTGGCCGGCCCCGATGAGTTCGCTCTCGATCACGAGCGACCCTTCGATCGCCCCGTCAAACGGCGCGGTGATACTCATCTTCGTCCGCTGGAGCGTATACCTCTCCATCAAAACGTCGTAATCGTTCTTGGCCTTCACTTCGTCGAGGTCGGCCAGTTTCAAACTCAGGTCGATGGCGGCAAGGGCACGCTGGAGGTTGTTGACGTCCTCCTGGGAAGCGGAACCCAAGCTTAACAGACGCTTGGCGGTGTCGAGTTTCTCGGCGGTGACTTGGCGCTCCACGTTGCCTTCCCGGCGGAGGCGGCTGCGCTCCCGGGCATCCTCATACGCCCGCTTCGCCTCCCGGATGTCGCGATCGAGGTCGGTGGTATCGAGCTGGACGAGGACATCGCCTTTCTTGAAACGTGAACCCGGCTTGATGTTCGCCATCGTGACCTTCCCGGCCGCTTCGCTCTTCAGATCTTTCATGCCGCCATCGGCGTGCACCAGAACGCTGCCGGTAACGGCGTCCACCGCCGTGTCGCGCCCCGCCGCCTTCACTCGCGCGGTGCCTTGCAGATTATGGAAAACGGCATAGCCCGCCGCACTCAGGAGCACGAGCACGACGATCAACTTCAACACCACCCCACCTTTATTTTTTAGCGCGCTCATAACGGACAGGAAGGTTGTTTAAACCAGGATCTTCGCCGGCGATGGCCACAAACTGGCTCCAGCGCCCGAGCAACGCGGCGCGGGCTTCCAGCAGCTTGGCATCCGCGAAACGAATACCGGTTTCGGCGCGATCAACTTCACCGGGCGAAAGGTTACCGAAGCCCACCTCTTCGGCGGCGCGCCGGCGCGTTTCGATGGCCATGGCCCGGCGAATCTCCGCGAGTTCCAGCTGCTCCACATCGAGGGTCAATTGACGGTGCAACGCCTGAACTTCGTCCAGCAAAACATTCATTTCGGCGTCGCGCCGCGCCGCGACCGCGCGCTGGATCGACTTCGCTTCCATCTTGGCCGCGCGCGTCGCAAAGCCGTCGAAAATCGCCCAATTGGCCGTGACACTCAGCGTCTGCCGGGCGACCGCCCGCTGGCCGACCGAGGTGCCGACGGTGGTGGTGTTCTCGAGACTGTAACCCGCCCCAGCATTAACTTTTGGATACAGCCGCACCCGCTCGATTTGGTAACGCAGCGTCGCCTCTCGCAAGCGGAGTTCATGCATCTGGGCCTCAATCGTGCCCTTGGCGCCATCGCGCAGGAGCGCGGAGGAGAGCGCCGTCGCCAGTGCGGCCGAATAGATCGGCTTGGGAATATCATCCGGGATGGATTGCTCGGCTAATTCCGGAATTCCCGCAATGCGCGAGAACGTACGCCGTCCGGTAATGAGGTCGGCCTCCGCGCGGTTAACTTCGAGCGCCAGCTCTCGCGTCCGCAATTCCTCGCCCGCGAGATCCGCGGACGATGCCACGCCCCGCTGCAGTCGCTCCTTGGCGACCTCGATGGCTTTGCGATTGAGCTGCAAGGAATCCCGCGCATGACGCAGCCGCGCCTTATTCACGATGAGCTGAAGGTAAGACTGGCGCAGCAGCACGCTGAGTTCGCGATACGCTTTTTCGAAGTTCTTGCCCGCGAGCAGTGCATTGATGTTCGCGATCGCAGTCTGGTTTTTTAGCGCGCCCCAATGAAAGAGCGCCTGATTCAGGCCAAAATTGTAGAACAATCCGTTGTCCCGACTGCGATTCGTGCTCGACCCCGATTCCGACAGTTCGGTGCTGCCGTAACTGATGTTACTCCCGAGACTCGGCAGCCGGGAGGCATTCGCGGCGATCCGGCCCGCCTCGCGGAGCTCGATGAGCAACAAGGGCTCGATGACGTTGGGCGACCGTTGTAACGCCGTCGCCAGGATTTTCTTCAACTCGGGGAGATAATCCTCCGGCATCGTGCCCGCTACGTCACTAACTTGGCCGCGTCCGACGTGCGTCCATCCCAGTACCACGAGCATAAGCGCAGCGCGCGGTAAAAACCGCTGGAGCATAAGGCCGGACAACACCATGTATGATCGCAAAGTTGAAGGGGCAGACGGCTGGAATTTGCGAGTGATTGCAACCCATAAGTCTTGAGACTCGCGGTGGGAACGCGACACGCTCAGAAAAGTTCCACTCTCCGTCCTGCCAGCCTTCATGCTCCCCGATCTTTCCGCCCTCGCCCGCGAACACCTGGATCGCGTGCGCGCGTTCTACGACACCGCACCAACCGAGCCAAAGGCCGGAGCCCGAGCCTACCGCGCCCTGCTGGCCCATTACTATAACCTCCTGATTCCGCCCCACGCGAGCGTGCTCGAAATTGGCTGCGGCTCCGGCGAACTCCTGTCGCGCCTGCACGCCCGGCGCAAAGTGGGCGTTGACCTTTCCTCGACTCAAATCGCCGCCGCCCGCGCTCGCGCGCCCGACACCGAGTTTCACGTCCAAGCCGGGGAACTCCTCGAAATCCCCGACGGCTTCGATGTTATCATCGTTTCGGATACGTTGAACCAGGCCGCTGATGTGCAGCGATTGTTGGAGCGACTCCACGCCGTCGCCCACCCGGACACCCGGCTCCTGGTAAACTTTCAAAACACCCTCTGGCGGCCGCTGCTCTCGACCGCCCATGGTTTGGGTCTCAAGGCCGCCCAACCGCAGAACAGTTGGCTGGCTTCGTCGGACGTCCTCAACCTGCTCCGGCTCGCTGGCTGGGCGCCGGTGACCCGACACGCCCGCATTCTGCTGCCCTGCTCCGGCCTGGGCCTTGGGTCGCTCTTAAATCGCTGGCTCGCCCCGCTTCTCCAGTGGTTCTGCCTGACCGTGTTCATCGTCGGTCGGCGCGAACGGACGACCGCCCATCAACCGCTCACGGTCTCGGTCGTGATTCCCGCTCGCAATGAATCCGGCAACATCGCCGCGGCCGTCGCGCGGACGAGCGAACTCGGCGCGGGCACGGAGATCATCTTTGTCGAAGGCCATTCGCGGGACGACACGTGGGCGGAGATCCAGCGCGTCGCCGCGACGCATCCGGAACGAAAGATCAAAATGCTCCAACAAACGGGCCGCGGCAAAGGCGATGCCGTGCGCGCCGGTTTCGCGGTGGCCACGGGCGATATCCTGATGATCTTGGACGCCGATCTGACCATGCCGCCGGAAGAGCTGCCGAAATTTTATGAGGTGATTGCCAGCGGACGCGCCGAATTCGCCAACGGCGTGCGCCTTGTCTACCCGATGGACGAAAAGGCCATGCAATTTCTCAATCTCTGCGCGAACAAAGCGTTCGGCCTCATCTTCACCTGGCTGCTGGGACAACCGGTCAAGGACACGCTCTGCGGCACGAAAGTACTTTCGCGCACCCACTATGAACAGATCGCCGCGAACCGCGCCTACTTCGGCGACTTCGATCCTTTTGGCGACTTCGACCTGCTCTTCGGCGCCGCCAAACTGAACCTGAAAATCGCGGACGTTCCGATCCGTTACCGCGAACGCACCTACGGCACGAC
>Ga0163144_10012686_pt1 | contig 17662 bp, 30 predicted proteins | sample OliLak19BULKMAT1_FD_123175 | JGI IMG/M metagenome (GOLD analysis project Ga0163144, IMG submission 123175) | Freshwater microbial mat bacterial communities from Lake Vanda, McMurdo Dry Valleys, Antarctica - Oligotrophic Lake LV.19.BULKMAT1 | ecosystem: Environmental > Aquatic > Freshwater >...
ATTAATAATTCTAGTAATGTGCGGCAACAGCTCTGAGTGTTATAATCAAGGTCCATGTCCCCTCGGACCACCTGTGAGCAGGCTTGCCCTTCGATCAAATTGGCCGCTTAAGATCGTGCAAAGCGCCAAGAGCAAGATTGTGGGCTGCAACAGCATCCTCCTTCCTAAAGGTCAAAGCCACCTGTTTAACCATCTCACTTGATACATCGAGATCAATGGTTCCGGTTGCTTCACTTTGACAAACAACCCCAAGAGCAAATTTGCCGTCAAAGGTAAGAACATTTTCTTCATCAGAATCTTTCTTAAATTTGACTAGACCTCTTTCCTTGATGCGATTCCTCCATGAGTTAAGCCGCTCTACATCCTTTTCGTTATGTCTTGTCTTCGGGTCCGAAATGGTTGGAATACTTACATTCTCGTGTTTACTATGTTTACTGAAGAAGCGTAGATATTAATTTGAAAAGCAATAAGGCAACAAGGGATAGACCTATCAATACTTTTATCAAAAAAATGAATGATACGCACTGATTCAGCCAAAAATCGGCTGTTTTTCCCATCGGAATCAGAATTTCAGAATCATCTAGTTTCTCCTCGTAGTGTTCGCCGCCGCTACCCTTATATTTCCGATAACTCTCATTTGCTCTTCGTAGCACCACAATGACTATGCTGTGGAAGACGTACTGAGCTAAATCGATCAATATGAATCCGAGTACCGGTACATAACAGATCTTCAAGAATCTAGATCCGAATTCAAAAATGCCTACATGAATTGTTCCAGGACCCTTTAAAACAAGCCCTAGAATAAATGTATAACAAAAGGCTCTTAGGACATCACTGAGCCTAGCAGTTATACCTGTATATTTTTTATCAAGTTCGGCAAGAGACAACCATCTGGTCATAGTTATTGTAGATCTATTGCTTCCGCCCTGCCTGTCCGCCACTGCCGTCTTTGCCATCTTCATCTCCGAAAGGGTCGTATGATTTTCGTCGTTCGACTCACGTGTGAGATTTTTTTAATGTTGATTTTTTCTTCGGTGCCGTTCTTTTTTTAGCTGCTGATTTTCTAGCGGCTTTCTTTGCCGTGGTTTTTTTTGATTTCCTAGCCTTACTAACTTTTTTTGATGCTTTCTTGGCCTTGCCCTTCTTCGATGGTTTTCTGGACTTGCTACTTTTTTTAGATGCTTTCATCAGCAAACTTCTCCTTATTGTAGAAAATAAAATATGGACTGTAAAGAAAAAAGGGGAGAGTATCTCGGAATGAACATTTTGACCGAAGAAATGCTTGAGAAGTTTGTTAAATACCATGAAATCCCTGGGCACGGCGAGTGGGGTTCTTTGCATATTGTAATGGCGGACAACAACTTCGAAGACGAAGATGTGCAATTTTGCGTCGATGACGCCATTAACAAAGGCGATTTTGCCGGTGAATTTTTGGGTAACTTTCTTCTTGAGCTTAATGAGCAGCAAAGAGAAGAAATAAAAGACACTGTGAGTGGGTGCATCCACAGGATTTAAAACCGGATGATGGCTAGTTTGATAAAGAAGGTTACCTAAAACTGCTCGAACTTAAGCGTCTTCCTCAGCCATCGCATTTGCCCTAACACTCAAATTCTATTATCGCAGACATCATTTTTTCAATTGCATCGCAAGTTTCCGGGCTATCTGCGTAATAAATTTCGTTAATGGCTCCAACTTCCTTCGCCACCTCAATTACCTTCAAAGCTGCGAGAAGTTTCTTAGCTACAACTGGGGTAATCACAGGGTCATTGCTACGTGATTTAAAAATTCCACTATTCACTTGAATACCTTCCAGTTTATCGAGTTCAATGACCTGTTCCGCCATCGCCTTCAATTCATCCTTTGTCATTTTGATGCCTCGATACCATCACAATCATACGGCAATTCCCCTTCTCCACATTTAGGACATTGGAAGTTATCCCAACACCCCGTCCATTTGACTTTACAATCAAAACAAACCATCCCTCTGCTATAAGCAGGATCGACAGCAGAAAAATTGCCAAGGTATTCAAAAGCAATTTCAGGCAACTTTTCTAGAATATCTTTAGTCAGCTCTCTCACTTAAAATTATCCGTCCGATCCCATTGAGGAAGACCTAAATCATGCTCCGTAGAACCTACAACCCACCAAATTTTACCTTCAGCAAATTCCGCCATAAGTAATACCTTATCCCCATCCCTACTCTGAGTAAATTTGTGAAAAGGTATTAACTGACTTCCCGCACGGAATCCTCCTTTAACCCAAGAAACCAAATCACTACTTAAAAGATCTTCAGTATCTTTATATTCATAAGTACTAAGCTCTTTAGATACTGAATTAGGTATATGTTGAATGAACTTCATTTCTTCTTAGATACCTTTACCTTCTTTTTAGATTCGATCCAAGGACCAACATCCTCAAAAACATCTGAAACTGTTAACCCTACCCCAAACCAAACCTTTTGCTCATTCATAAGAAGCCAACCAACTTGAATTAAAACACCTATACGCCACTTATGATCTTTTAAATCTGGTAACATATTTTTGATAGATTTGTTGCAAAATATCGGTTCAGGAACCTCCCACCAAGGAGTAGCTTTCACCACAGCTTTAGTCTCTTTATGTACCCATTTGCGAACTCCATTCATAACACACCCCAAAATAAAGCTATCTCTTTTTACTTGCTGAGATTCAAACTCTACCCTATGCTGGCACTAGTTCAAGAAAAATTCGCCTAAGGTTAAACTCATTGATGCAGGAAGACTCCACAGTCCTAGCTGATGCTACGGCTTTATCTAAAACTACAATAAACCAAGCCTTCTGTGCTTTCGGTCTGTTGTCGTCCCACTTCTTTGCCTCCCAAAGCCCACACACCACCGCCTTCTTAGACTACTATTTTAGAGTCAAAACTGCTCAGTTTAAAGGGACAGAACTTTTAATCGATGCGTTCCAACGCTTTGATCCAGAACTGCAAACCCTAACAGCCAAACTCCTACTCCTAACCCCATTACCCAACTTCGGCTGCTTCGGTGAAGCTCACCCAGAGTGCTTACCAACACTCACAGCAATTAAGTCTACAAAAGAGAAATCACTTAAAAATCTAATCAAAGAGCTTAAAAAAGTATCACCTATCTTTGATCCTGTTTACAAAGAAGTAAGTAACGAAACTTTAATTAGTCAAGCCCAAGCATATTTAAAAAATCACCAAACCTTAACTGTTCATGCTGCTAATAAGCAAGGTATTAAATTTGTTAAAATAGTTAAGGCTTTGTTTGATATAGCTGCCTTAGTTGCTCCAAAACATAGAATAAAAAACTTCAAATATCATCACAATATTGTAAACGAAGCTTTCTTAACCGCTGACATTAAGATACCTACAGATCTTGCACAGGATATCCACAGATCTTATGTCGATACTTTTAAAGACCACGTACCTATTTCAGTATTCCTCACCCTGCTTTATCAAAGCAATTTAGGAGTTGATAGGTTACCGAACTTAGCAACTCTAGGACATCTCTTTGGTTTTTCAGGACATGAAACTAATAATTTCAATTATCTTAAAAAGCACAACAGTAATTTAACCAGTTTTATTTCTGAAAAATACAATTTGCATTACGATATGGTTTGTCGGATTCAAAGACGAATTAATACTTCTGCCCCACCTACCCATCTTGATTATTATGATGGTGAGGTGCAAACTACCTTTCTGCCAGAATCAGTACCGCTTAACCGATCCCCTTTTTACTTATCTAATTTAAAAGATGGACCTGCTGTTGGACATTCAGCAGGTAAACGAATCGTAGATCATACTAATGTAGACTACGGTGATAACTTCACAGAAGAAAAATTCAAATTCAAATTTGAATTTGATATTAGGTTACTTACCACCGCTAACCAAGCTCGTGGAGGACGCTCTTCTCTTTTCACTAACGAAAGACATGAGATCAGAGCTTTCCAAGCATTAGTTGAAACCAATCCAATTACCAGACCTGACCTAAGTTTAAGAAAACCAATTGTAAATAAGAAGTGGTTACCCATTTTTGATGAGTACCTTAAGACTGATTTCTCTATGGAACAACTCTTAGGTGTCTTAAAGCAAGATCTTGCCTTCTTTGTTAAGATAAGACCTACAGTTAGGAACCTGTATAAAAAAGTTCAAAAGAATAGAAGTGCAATAAAAAAACTCACTGATGAAGAAATTGAAGATTATTTCCAAAATAACACAGAACTATTTGATCCTTTAGACTACGAATCCAAAACTCTTTTTGCTTACTACAGGAGAGCTGCTGATCTTTGGTTTGAGGAGTTAAAGGTAGACCCTGTTTTTAAAACTAGAAAGATTGTAACTATAAAGCAGACCAAAGGTAAAAAGACTAGAGTTGTTTGCCGTACACCGCTTGATGTTGCCCTATTTGAGAAATTCTCTAACAGGATATTCCAGGTCGTATACCAACATATAAACATAAACGTCTTCGGCTTAGCTGTGTCCAATTATCTCCCTGGAACCTCTGCTCCTTTATCTACTATGGAAAGGTTTAAGGCAGCTATCGAGCATACTGATATCGATCTCTGTAACTTAGATGTGAAGTCTTGTTTCGACTCGGTAAACCTATTACACCCTAATTTTGAAAAAAGACTAGACTTAGGTCTATTAGAGATTGAAAAGCTTATAGCCAAACCCGCTGCTGATTTCTTAAAATTTGTGTTTAAAGACTTTCTTCTCCAAAACATTAAAGAGGATAAGTTCCTTTTTAAGAAGTCTAAAACCTACAAGGGTGACCTTCCTGTGAAAGGAGCCTTACCTACTGGTTTTGTCCTCTCACCCGCTCTGTGGTTAGTTTTAGCCTTACCAGCACTGGTTAAAACTCAGGAGCAGGTCAAAAAGGGTAATCTCTTATGTTATGATCTCTGCGGTGATGACTTCATAGCGGCTGCTCCAAGGAATACTCCAGAGGATATTAAAGAAGAGATCTCCAAACCTTGGTTTGAGTTAGCTTCTGACTTAGATCTTAAATTCCATTTTTTTAAAAATTATACAGATTGTCGAGTTCCTGTAGCTGACAAGTGGAAACACTTATTTGACGATAAAAAGAAAGCAACTCAGGAAAGTAAGTCAGCTTGGGTAAGTTGTTTCCCAGCTAGGTCTATTCCTATTTTTCATGGAGGAGTCTGTTTAGCTCGTAAGACGATTATTGAAGTAGTAACTTCACTTAGAGATGTTACTAAGAAGAAAGTTGAAAGTAAGTTCTATATGTCTTTGTACAAGAAGAAACAACATAAGGTAGCTAATTTCGTTCCTAAAGCTCTCATTAAGTATTTATCAGAACCAGGAAGCCGGTTTGATTTATTAAACCGCTCGGAGGCTAATCGAGAAGTTCTGAAGACTGATGTTAACTTGAATGAAATTCTATTTGGTGGTCAGCAATTTTGTGGAAAGCATTTTGATTCTGAAAGTAAAAATCGTAATTCTAGGTTTCATACTTATCAAACTAAAAATTTGTTTTTGAAATCGAGATTAGATCTGCACATTGGCTCCAAGGGAGGGCTTCCCACCATAACCGATCTCTAATATGGGACTGAACTACCGTCCTAAGACTACAAAGAGCTGGGAAATCTCATAAGCGAGGTTTTTTAAGACACTATTGCTTATCGAAACCCAGCGTAAAACCCACGAGAACACCATTTTCGAGAAAACGACATAATTTAAAATATGTATGTATGATCGGATGAGTTTTTCATCATCTAACATATTGATATCATATTAATAAAAAGGATTAGCCGTATAAAAATATAAATTTCTGGAAAACTGATTCAGATGTTTGTATAATTCGCTCCACGCTGATTATTAAGACAAATTGCATTGATCTACTTTCTTTTTTATGTATAAACATGCAGTTTTAGATTTGCAGTTTAAATATAAGTGAGAACTTGTAGTTACACGTTTATACGTATATTGTTCGGCAGTCTGTGTTTTTATACCTCTTACAGCGAATAGGCGAGAATTGAATGAGTCAAGTTGGGGAAGCTATAGTGAGGTTTCGGACTGAGATATCAAGAAGCGGTGGTGTATTGCGGCAAAGATACTGCAAAACGGGACTTAAACACATAAACACTCCTCCCAAGCTAAACTTTTAGCTATCTGTAAAGAGGCTTTTTGGGGTTAAATAGGCTCCATGAGCCAACCCATTTTAAAACCTAAGCTAAAAGTTAACGTAGAGCTATTAGGGGAAATTCTAAGAACCTATGCTGGAGAAGTAGTTGCTACCTCTTTAGGCTTTAACATCTGCTGTCTATGGCATGATGACAACTCCCCTTCGGCAACAGTATTCTATGATACAGGTATTTTCTCCTGCTTTAGCTGCGGAGTTAAAAGACCTCTGGTAGCTGTCTTAGAAAGACTCAAAGTACCACCAAGTCAAATCAAACGCTTTGAAATAGATCCCGAAGAAGAGAAAGCACCCCTTAAACGCTTAAGTGAAATAACCGAATTAGAGATAGAGAAAGAACATACCGTTGGCGTCCTCACAGAAGAGCCCTGGCCTGAGAAATGGGCTTATAGAGCAATTAGACCTTCAACCATCACCACCGCCTTAAAAGACCTCTTTGACCCATCCCTCGTTCGTTTATGGATCAAAGGTAAAGACGGTAAAACCCACCAAGAGAGGTTTTCTAGATTAGGGCTTAAAGTAGGTAAGAGACAGGTCTTTTTAAGACTTTCTTCCGAACAAGAAGTCAGAATCTACAATTCCCAAGGCTTGTCTCAGAAAGACTCCCAACAGCCGGTCTTTGGAATGAAAGACTTCAAGGTGCCTAAAAATGTTGCAGGGGTTATTTTAGTGGAGGGGCCTTATGACCTATTGCGTACAACACAAAATTTAATAGACCTTAAAATCGAGAAAAGCTTTTTAGTTCTAGCCCTTTTGGGCAGTTCTCAATGGGGTGCCTTTTTAACTAAATTTGAGTTGCGTTTGATGCATCAGTTGGGTAATACTCCCATTATTCTAGCATTTGACAATGATAAAGCCGGTTATGATCTGACCAAAAGAGTGCAGAGAGACTGCAAAGAAAAGCTTTTGTTATCTAGAAATCAGGTCATGGTTTTAGAATATGGAGCAGCTTATATACCAAATAAGCCTCCTATAGAGGGTATAAAAGATCCTGGGGATTTGGATGCAGAAGGTTTGAAAGTAAGTTTGAAAAAATTGGGGTATTACGGATGAAATATGTTCTTTACCATTCTAGTTGTTATGACGGTTTTGGGTCCGCTTTTTCTGCTTGGAAAAAGCTTGGAGATACTGCGACTTACATTCCGGTCTCTTATGGGTTCGCAGTACCTCTCTTAGTAGATGCGGAGATCGTTTACATTGTAGACTTTTCTTATGATGCTGAAGAGCTTTTAAAACTTGCTGAGATGACTAAAGTTGTAGTTTTAGATCACCATAAAACTGCTCAAGAGAAGTTAGCTCAAATTAGTCATCCCAATATTGAAATTACTTTTGACATGGAAAAGTCGGGAGCCTTACTAACTTGGGAATATTTCCATCCTGGGGTAGCAGCTCCTATGCTTATTCAATATATCTCAGACAGAGATCTTTGGCAGTTTAAGTTACCTAATACTAAATTAGTGCATAAAGCTTTGGTTTCATATCCTATGGACTTTGAGCTTTGGGATAAATTTGACACTAACACCTTGGTTATTGAGGGTGAAACGTGTGATCGGCTTTATAGTCAGTTGGTGGAAAACATAATCAAGCATCCTTGGATGAAAGAGATTGGTGGTCATGTGGTTCCTATTGTTAATACTTCTATTGCATGGTCTGAGATTGGACATGCTTTAATTGAAAAGTATCCTGAAGCTAAATTTGTAGCTTCCTTTACAGTCTTTGAAAATCAAATTATGTGGTCCTTAAGGTCTAAAGAGTTTGATGTTTCAGAAGTAGCGAAGAAGTTCGGTGGTGGCGGTCATAAAAATGCGGCAGGATTTAAAGCACAATTGTTTTGAGGTAAGTTGTGAACAATCTGTCTAGATGTTCAATCATTAAAGGTATAGGTGCTGCGATTTGTGCAGGCATGATGCCTCATTTTATTGCAGGTTTGACGTGGATAGTTGGCACTTGAACCCACCATTCATGTCTTAAACCCAGTGGGTTGGAGTGATTGGAAAGAGTTTGGACCTGGGATAGCGACTTTTGAAGTGGAACAATTACTTTGGTTAGGGGTTAGATCATGGATGATATAAGTAAAGAACTTAAATTTTTTGCTAAATTTATCGTACCTATTACTATGACTATGCTTAAGACTAAGCATGATGCAATACCTTTGCGTGGAGGTGAAGTTACAGGGGTTATTATTTGCCCACCTCTGGTTGGATTCGGTTTGGTTGTTTTAGGTCATGGGAAGAGACAAGTTACTACTTCTTCAGTTCAGAGTATTCACTGGGATATTGGAGGATTTACCATTGAGACTCTCAATTCCCATTATGATGTAAGAGTGCATAAGCATTTATTAGAGCTTAAAGGTTTAGCGGATTTTGTGTCTGAAAAGCTTGTAGATCGTTCGGAGATACCTAACTAAATGAGTGAAATAAAACTAAATGACCTAGAACATCTTTCTGTGGCTACCATGAAAATATTAATATTCATCGACGTTTATGGTTGCATTGGCGTAGCTCAGAAGTTTCCCAATGACGAAGAACACGAAGGACTAAATGTAATGCTGGATGAATTAGTAGAAGAAGATTTCTATGGGGATACTTATAGTAATCTCAAGAGCGGTTTTTATATAGCAGAGATGGAAATACATGCCGAGCCGTCAGACTATTATGGGGAGACAGACGGATACTTGCAGATCAAAGAAATAGTTCATACGCCTGGGGATATTAATGATAAATAATGTTGATTTAGAAGCTTTAATAGAAATTATTAACGATGATAGAATTAAAGATATAAAATTAGCAAAGGCTATTAACTCTTTGATTTCAGAACTCCTCTATTTAAGAAAAATAGTTGAAAAAGCTAAAGATCTGGATAGTGATTTTCTATTAAATTAGAGGAATGGGGATGACTGAAATAACACCACCAGTTTGGAAAAAGAATGATCTTGCGGAATACTATGATGGGGCAGTGTATCTTTTCGCACTTCAAGTTGGCAGTGAGGGTAGAGAGCAGTGGGAATATCACAAGCTAAGAATCTCTTGTGATAGTGAAACCCAAGCCGAACTTTATTGTGTTGAAACAGATGAGTATTTCTCCGATTGGAGTTTGGAAGACTTTGAATTTTATATCCAGATATCAGAATGATTAATGATGTTGATTTAGAAGCTTTAAGTCAGACATACTGAAGTAGTAAAGGCAATAAATTCTTTAATATCCTATAAAGACGAATTATGACTAAAAACCTACTTTTATTTGTTTTAATTACAATTGTTGACTTTGCTTTAATTTGGTTCTTTGCTTCTTTATTTACTTCAGGTTTGAAGTTTTTTAATCATGCTTGTGGTAAGAATTATGTTATCGAAACTTTAGTCAGTGGAAATTGGTTTTGCAGTAAAACTTAGTGGAGGAAGAATAGATGCCAACGCCCCATAGTACCGCCAGACCTAAGAGCATACATGACAAGCCCACACCTAATTACAATAAGTGCCTCGTTTCTCCAGAGGGGTATGTTCATTTCTGTTTACGTTGTGACAAGAGGTGGGGTGAAGAGGTTACAGGTGCAAGGACTTTAAGTTCTAAGGACTGTCCAGAATGTACTGAGAAAAGAGATCGACATAAAGAAGACTACGATATTAGGATTCAGCAATCAGTATCTAAAGGTGCAGAGCGTAAGAGATTGGAGACAATGCATATTACTAAACCTGTCATTGGTGATTCTAAATATATAGGTAAAGACGGTCGATCTTATTTTAATAATTTGGATTTCATGTTTTAAGGGAAAGTGAATGACTGATAAACTTGATTTAGATGTGCTTGAAAAAGGTATCGATTATGGCGAGTACTCAGGTGACACAGTGAAACTACTAATCGCAAGGGTGAGGAAGTTGGAGATAGTGAGAGAGGCTGCAACATTAGTTCTTATGGAAAATGACACCTCAAAAATTAATAGGGCAAAATACCTGGCACATGCCTTAGCTGCCCTAAAGTAATTAGGTTCTCTTAGAAAGCAGTATAACCAAGGAAATTAAATTGACTCAACACAATGTAGTAAAAAAAGAAGCAGATGCCCTTAAAGGTCATGTACCAGTCGAAAAGCTCGCACTTATATCAGATAGAAATGTTCAATTAATGATCAAAGAGAAAAACACCCCAAGCAAGATCTTGGATGTAATTCATGGAGCAACTTACGAAGTGCCCGAAGGATTAAAGATTGTAGATACTATCTATGGTCAACTTTGTCTTACTGACTGTGAATGGTGTGCAGTAGTCAAAGTGCAAAGAGATGCAAAATAAATCCTCTCTCTCCAAGTATGTTAGAGAAATATTCTGGTTTGGTAAGAGATATAGAAAAAAGTTTGAAAGAATCAAGAGATCTCAGTGCCACATTGCTACATTCCAGGTTTTCAAACTTAAAAAATCTTGTCCTGCTTCAGAAGGATGAAAGCAATCAATCTGCGAAATATGCTGCGGTAAGAACTGCTCAGTTGCAATACCTTCTGCATATTTAGCTCCGTACTGTCTGCTAACATCTTCCAGAACAGAATTAACTGCACTAATTCTTTCCTTAAAAGCTTGTCTATTTGCTACAGTTGATTGAGAAGATAAAAGCATCGGACAAGTACCAGCAATATCCCAGATGAATTGACACTGAGGAGAACGCAGTCCAAGTTCACGCATATGAAGCATATCTGGAACTGGGACTACTAAAATGTTTCTCGTGGAACTATTTGTGAGTCTTTGAAGAGCATCTGTCAAATTAGTTCGGAAATTTTCCTCATTAAAACCAGAACTACAAACATCGTTGCCACCAATCATAACTGTGACGTAAGCAGGATCTTGTGGAAGTAAAAGGTCTAGCTGATCCTTGAGATCCGAAGCTACAGCACCAGCTACTGCTTCATTAACTGCATTGACTTGGGTGTACATCGTCTCTAGACGCTTCTTATGACTGTTTACATTATCACCAGTACTCCAACTCAATTCTCTGTTCTCACCAAAGTCACGAGCATCAAAGCCTACAGTGATTGAGTCACCTAAAGCACCAATAGTTAAATTTTGAGCAGCCGCTACAGAAGATAATAAAAGAGGTAATAATAGTAATAGACGCATAAAACTCCTTAAGATTGGTTTGAACCTTAAAACTTATCGGGAGTTAAGGCTTAAGTCAAGTCAGTTCAAAGGAGTCTGTTTATTTGAAAGCAATTCTTCTTCGGATTGAATAGGGAACATAAGTCTAATATGGGATTTATCTAATTCACTCAGCTTATAATCATAAAACTTAAACAGTTTTGTGAGAGATCCTTCCACATCCTTGGGTTCAATTTCTGCTGGGGCATCATAATGGATCTCAAGTCCTACCCTTTTAAAAGACAGACCTAATACTCTACAATTGTCTGCACAAACATAGAGCACATTTATACATTCTTCGACTTGATCGTAATATCCCTCTAGCAATTTGTAGGATTCCACTACGACATAATATTCATAGCAGTTGTAAGCACAAACTACTTTACCTATTAGATCTGTAGCTTTTTCTGAAGTTTCCCCCTCAGGGTGATATACTGGAAGGATAATTGTACCTTCTCGACTGTGTGCAAAGACTGTAGGCATAATATCTCCATCTTCAAGAAGGAGATTTTTTGCGTAGTCTAAATATTCAAACATTATGTCCAGAACTTCATCTTTTTTTGCCATGAAGGAGCCTCCACCAATGTTTCTACGCATATGCTTAATCTTCATCCTTACGTTAACTAATTGTGCCTCTAGACAAAAAACTGGGGAAGAAACCAAGTCGCAAGTCTATAATCCTACAGCTATTTCCTTTCTAGAGATAGACACTGGATTAAATATCAACCTAGCTCAATATATGGCAGACAAACAAAAAGATTGGTTACTACTTTATTTTCACAGTCGCACCTGCACCGCCTGCGTAGAAAAGCTCCAGCATGTCAGAGATGACATGAACTCAAATACTTTCAAAAACAGCCATTTTGAGTTCATAGGTATAAGTGCAGATCCAATCTCTTCATTAGCTCTGGTTAAGAATTACAAAGCACTAAACAACTTTCCTTTTGTAAAATGGTTAGATGATAGAGGAACTATCCTAAAAGATAGTTTCCTACCTTCAAACAAAGTAGGTGTTCCGTTCATGGCTTTAGTAACTAAAGATAAAATTCTTTGGCTTCATACCAACGATGCTGAAATTTCCTATGAACAAATGGTGGATCAGATAAAAGAGACAGTGCCCCCCAGCACCGATCCACCTCTACCTACACCTACCCCAACTCCAGTACCGACACCTACTCCTACACCTTCAATACCAAGTAAATTCAACTTTTATTACCAAGACAAAACAATGGATATCAATGAACTTTTAGGTAACTCGAAATACACCGTAATTAATACCTTCGGTGAATTATGTAGTAGTTGTATAGATGAACTTCAAGCTTGGGTGAAACCTGCTCAGGCTATCGACATCTGTAAATTACCAAACTGCCAATTTTTAAACTTAGAGAACGGTTATCCCGAAGATGAACCTACTGCTGATAGACTTCACAGAGTTGCTAGAGAATTATCTGCTAAGGGTTTAAATGTGGAACTGATGTTAGATCCACACCCTGTAGATGGTGACGCTTATAAAGACCGTTACTTTGATGGTTATCTATCTAGTACATACCCTAACTGGCGTGGACTATTTGGAGCAGTTATCTATAAAGATGGTATAATTATAAAAGATTTTAAAGCAGGCAATCCGCAAGAAGTAACTGATTATCTCAAAGGAGTATTATGAAATACGTTTTACTATTTTTTACTATTAGGTTGTGGTCAACAAGAACTATCTAATACTAAGAGTTCTTTTGGGTTTTTTCATTGGGAAGCTGTCCTCATGACTGGCTCAAATCCTTACCTCTGAAGGTGTAGATACTATCATTCAATTATCTAGAAACAGTTCACAGCAAGTCGGTGGAGTTAGGGCATCTTCGGCTGCTAACTTTAAGCAGGCTTTTACGTGGGTTAAAAATTCCCCAACTCGACTTTCTAGGTTCGGCATATTAATATCTCCATATATTAAAATATTGCAAAAACCGCACCTATATAACATACTGTAATGATTACAGCAAGTTTTTTAAGGCCGTTTAAGTTTAGACAGGGGGGGAGATGCTTAAAAGATCAGCAGGTGCATTAATCCTCAAAGAGAGTCGTGGAGAACTTTATATACTAGCTTTAGCTGGTCGTAACAGTTGGGATCTTCCTAAGGGTGGAATTGAAGATAACGAAGACAGTTTTGAAGCAGCTCAAAGGGAGCTAGCTGAAGAAGCCGGTGTAACCAAGGTCTGTTGGTTGGTTAAAGAACCTTTTGAGGTTAGATATGACATCGGGAAATATAAAAAAGTAGTCTATTTCTATTTAGGTATTACGAAGCACGCTAAAGTAACCATTAGCAATGAGCATGAGTCTTATAGATGGTTTTCTTTATGCGAAGCAAAGGATTATTTGCCTAAAAGATTTCATTCAGCAGTTGATTGGATCAGAAGTTATCTCGTCCCTACTTAGGTTTATTAAAACCTTTTAGGAGACCTTATATGCTCAAGCTATTTGCTCTTTTAGTTATCTTAAATTACCCCCACACTCCAGATCAACAAATGACTCCTGGCAGCATATGTACGCAGCAAAGTCCTGACTTTGATGGTTTGCGTTATGATGAGCAGATCCCTCACTGCAACCGTAATGTAACTACTAGTCAAAAAGCTAAAATTTATGAAGCATATGGCATTCCAGAAGTAGATCGAAATCAATTTACAATTGATCATTTGATTCCACTGTCTTTAGGTGGTTCAAATGCTTCTTCTAATTTGTGGCCGGAAGCTAAGATTTTGAAACAACAAGAAAGACCTGCGTTGGAGCAGTATTTATATAATGAAATCAATGCTGGGGAAATTACTCAAGAGGCAGCTATTAAATGCATCTTGAAGGCTAAATTTACTTTAGAGAAGTGTGATTAAGCTATCCTTACGGCTCGAAAAAATCCTTCCCCACCGTGGAACTGTTCAGATGTAAGCTCGGCTGGATTTTTTGACTAATTCAACCAATTTAACTCCAAATTCTAACTAAAATCCAAGCGAGTTCTGGAATGGTTTCAGCAAAATCAATTCTGGCAGGTGAAACGTTTCTTACCCAAGTATTGCCAGCACCTTCACGCCTCTGAACACCATTCTGACAAACATCAATTTTTGTAGTTGCTGTAATAGTTGTCGCTAAAGAAACCGTAGTTACTCCACCAACCCCAGCAACGAATTCTTCATCTGTATAAAGAGTGGCGGCTCGTTTGCGTTTGCCACTTAAGTCATCAACTTGTAAAAATCTTAAAGCCACAACGGTCTCCTTGAAAAACTAATTAAAATTAAATATGTCCAAAGAATCTTGCTCAATCAATCTTCTTCGTCTTCACCATCTTCCTCAATTAATTCTTCAAGTTCTTCCTCATTTTCAATAATTACATCTTCATCAATTTCTTCATCTTCATCCTCATCAGATACTTCTTCATCAATTTGTGGTGCAGGCTCAGGAAGGTAAAATCCTTTTTCATTAGCTATGCTCCACTTAAGAGCTTCCTTACTCTCAAATAACCAATCCCCATTAACAGCTTTTTTGATCTTGCGACGTATAGTACCCAATTGAAGCTTGGTTCTCTTTTTTATTAAATTAAAAATAATAGTTGTTTCTTTCTCAAGTTCAGTAGCCGTTTCTTTATAACCTTTAGCTCTTTTATCTCTTCCTTCTTCCACTTGAACTTCGTGAATCATGAAGGTCGCATGTTCTGTAGTGCAGCGTTTATCGCCAGCTAGATAAATGATTAAAGCTGCACTGTAACATTCATCTAGGGCTTGAGTTATTACTGGTGCTTGGGTTTTATCTGAAAATGTTCTTAAAATTTCGTAGATAGCTAAAGCAGATCTAGTGCAGCCACCAGGACTGCTTATATAGACGTAAAGAGCTGTATTAGTAGCTTCTGAATGCAGATAACGCACAAGACGTTTAACCGTTGCTGATGTAATCATACCGGAGATATAGAACATGATTCTTTCCTCCTGGGAACTTGTGTGCTTTACATTTATTTAATCTAAAACAAGTTTAAGATAATTCCTTGACTGGAGGAAGTATCTGATGCAGACTCTTTTCAAATCAATGTGTTAACAAAATACAAATCAGCGGGTGGCGCTTTTAAATATCTGTAAAGGGGATTTCTCATGGCTAAATCAGAATTCGCAGAACAAATTGCAGATGATCTAGAATTAAAACTAGATGCTTTCTTTGAACGAATCAATCATTTAGTTCTCAAAGAAATACGTAAACTTAAAGAAGATGTCAGGGATGTCTGTGTAGACTTCCCCCACGTTCCAGCCAAGGTAATCAAAAAAGCTTACCTTAAACACACAAAAAATATGTTTCCAGAGCATAGCTCATTCTTTGCAGACTGGAAAAAAGAAGCAGAAATAATTGTATAATTAACTAGTTATATAATTATAGTAATTAACTCTCCTTATCGAAACCCTTTAATGGGGATATAAGCTGTCAACTACAGAGATTCTGTGGTAAGGGGGGATTTTTATGCACTTACTTACTGTTTTATTGTTCTTATTTAGTTCGAATGTTTTCGCTGCCAATGTTTTGGTTACTTTGAAACCCAAAGATTTCAAAAAGGAACTTAAACAATTAGTTAGTCAGGGTTTTGATATTGCAGGGGTGAACTTAGATAATCAAACCATTTCCGTTTTAATGCCTACTGAGGCTACTTCTTACTTCAAAAATATCATCAGCAAGAACGTAATTAAGGAAGAGCTTTTAGCTGCTCCAGACGCTGCTTATTTAACCGCCGATGAGGTAGCAGCTAAAGTTAGAAATTACGCATCCACTTATCCATATCTAGCTCGATTTCTACTTATAGGGGATTCTGTTGAGGGGAGACATATCTGGGCTTTAAAGATATCTCAAGACGCTGTTCAGAAGTTCCCTTCAAGAAAGGTTGTTCTCTTTGACTGTAATCATCATTCCAGAGAGTTGATGACCATAGAAGTCTGTATGGATACTATTGATTACTTACTAGTTAACCACACAGATCCTCAAGTAAAAACTTGGCTTGAGAACTTAGAAATTTGGGTAGTACCTCTGGTTAATCCAGATGGTAACGCTAAGGTCTTCGGTAATGATTCTATGTGGAGAAAAAACACTAAGGGTGGGTACGGTGTAGATATTAACAGGAACTATTCTTACAGATGGAATTCCTGCAACGGTTCTAGTGGTAGTCAAAGCAATGATACTTACCGTGGTCCTTCAGCCGGTTCAGAGCCTGAGACTCAAGCTTTAATGAGTTTAGTATCAACCATTAAACCTAAAATCAGCATCTCATATCATAGCTTCTCAGAACTTGTGATTTACCCCATGGGTTGTGATGGGGTTTACTTGCCTGAACCTGACAAGGCTTTAATTGAAGGTATCGGTCGTGAGTTAGCTTCTAAATTAAAGAAAGACTCCGGTAGTGGAACCTATGCTCCTGGAACAGCTTGGGAGCTTTTATATTCTGTAGATGGTGGAAGCATTGATTGGTTTTACGCAGAACACCACGTAATACCTTTTGTAATTGAAGTTAACTCCGATGCTCAAGGATTTCAGCCGTCTTATAGTCAGTGGCGAGATAAGACAGTACTCAAGATGCGTCCAGGATGGCAATTCATTCTTGATAAAGCTATGACCCTATGATCTTTAAAGAACCAGATACAGATGTCTCAGTAGTAAATAGAGACCCTGCTTATTTGTATGATCCTTTTAGATTACAGATCGAAGCCTTGCTTAAGACTTGTCAGGAACAAGGTTTAAATCTGTATATATTTGAAGCACGCAGAACATTCGCCCGTCAGGATTTCTTATATACAAGCGGTCGTTCAGGAAAACCTGGCAAGATACTTACAAATGCTTCAGGGGGTCTTTCGTCTCACCAGTGGGGTTGTGCCACAGACTTAGTATTCGATGCAAAGCCTTTAGTGCCTGGAATTCAATGGACTTGGAATGGTTCTTATCAAAAAATGGGGGAAATAATTAAGAGTTCTTTTCCTTTGTTAAATTGGGCAGGGACTTGGCAAAAGTTTAAAGAGTACCCACATATAGAACTTAGAACTAAATATTCACCCACTCAGTTGAAAGCTGAGTTTGACAGGTTTAAAGCTGGGGGAACATTTGAAGAAGCAATTGATAAAGTCACTAAGCTATACAAAGATGCTGTTTGATGAAAGATTATTTCAATCTATAAGTATTAATATTTAGATATCTGTGGATTGGAATAAACGCTTGAGTTAAGCTTGTAGCATGTAAAACAATTAATTTCGTAAAGCAGTGAGCATGGTGTTTATTGCTGCCATTATTGGGGAGGATATTATGATTAGACGTTTAGTTATTTTAGGGGGACTTTTGGCAGCTTTTGCTTGTCAAAAATCCGATGTGAATGGTTCTGATGCA
>Ga0163144_10012688_pt1 | contig 17659 bp, 10 predicted proteins | sample OliLak19BULKMAT1_FD_123175 | JGI IMG/M metagenome (GOLD analysis project Ga0163144, IMG submission 123175) | Freshwater microbial mat bacterial communities from Lake Vanda, McMurdo Dry Valleys, Antarctica - Oligotrophic Lake LV.19.BULKMAT1 | ecosystem: Environmental > Aquatic > Freshwater >...
GTATAAAGTCTATTTGGTATAACTAAAAAAGTAAGCAATGAAAAGCTTTACTGACAATCTGAAAAAGTTCTCTGTTTCCTCAATAAATCAAAACCTTTTGCCAATAATATTTTTCATCCTCCATTTGAATCCTCATTAAATACAGTTGTGGCTTTTCTCTAGGTAGGTTTGATATTTTATAAGAATTTTGTTCAACGGTATTACTAATCAATACTTGGTTTTGGTTCTTTCCTAACATATCATAAAATTCAATTTTTTTAATTTTTGAAGTAATTTCTAGTGGCAGAACCAAATTAAGTTCAGAATTGTATTCTACTGGGTTTGGAAAAATCAAAATTTGGCTATTAAGTGGGAATGTTCTTTTATAGGGTAATTTTCTATGAAATACTTCTGCCCGGCTGTTCCAAATAACAAAGCCAGAATCAACTGCTGCCATCCCAAGAGCTTTGCATTCACTATTATACATGTCAATATTACTCGTTCTTGAATTAGCATCCGATTTTGTAATTGTGTTCACATTTTCAAGGGAATATACGTCGCCATACAATTCAATATTTGAGATTGCATTCATCATAATACTGTCTTGCCGCACAAAAAAGTTTTTCCCCCCATCATGAGACTCTAGGATTGCAGGAAGACCATTAAAATTTACGTTGATAAAAATTTGATCCTTTGAAACTTCCTTAACGCGAAAGAAATCTTGGAAACCCAGAGAAAGAAAATCAGTAAATCCTATGAGGGTAGATTTTTTCCAATTTATACCAAGGTCATCATTGTGAAAAATACCAACATCGGTAAGGGATAAGAATCTTTTTGATTTTTTAAGATATAGGAAGTTTTCGAATGGGGATGCAGGACCAATTAAAGTTAATACTCTATTATTTATATTTAGAATATAGGTTCCTGAAACAGTATGCAAAAATACCGAAAGACTATCCTTAATACTGAAGTCATTGATGAAGAAACTGAATGATTGGAACGATGTGTCAATTGTATTATCAGAATACCTGTATAAATAGAGCTTACCTTTATTAAGGATATACACCTGAGAACCAATTATTTCAATTCTTTTCGATGGTTCTTTCATGCTCATTTCAGGAATCATCATGGTTTTACCGGTGTCGGACGAGGCACTCCAAAGACCATTGGAGGTTTCAATAAAAACATGACTTTCATTCCGCTCAATAGTAAAAGTGTTAACGCCCATATTGTATGTTCCTCCAAGGTATTTAACCCGATTTTTAAAAGGATTTACTTTGTATAAATCACCATCACCACTCGGGAGAAGCCAAGTGGAATCATTTAGCCAAATAAGTCGTCCGAATGCGGTGATGTCATGATCACAAGGGTAGGTTGAATAATAGGCCGTTAGTTTTGTAGAAATTTCATTTACATTTACGGATGCGATTTGTTTGCCCTGAAAATCTGTTGTCACCAAATAATTTGGAAACTTTATGAAGTTCAAGACTGAATCAGTTATATGAAAAGTATGTGTTTGGATACCATTGTATTTTGATAAATTTACCTCTGTGAAAGATTGACCATAATTTTTGGAAATATAGACATGGTTGGCATCATCAGCTATTGCGATATTGTTTTTGTGGCAATCGAAATATGCATAGCTAAAGTAAATTAATAATTTAGAAAGATTACCGGAGTAAAGATTTTTTTTATACAATGAACCATTAGTAGCAAGGTAAAGTATTGAGTCATCAACCAACGTAGCGCCTCTAAAATTTTGCTTGGCCTTTAGAAGCAGACTCTGTTTTTTTATTTTTTTTTCATCAAAATCAACTTTGTATACGGCTGTATCGTAATTGGAATTATAAGCAATAAAAAACGAATCATTAAAAACTTCAAAATAATTTGGAAAGTATTTTCTACTGAATGGATAGCTTTTTTCCTTCTTGAAGGTGAATGGATTAATGATAGAAAATGATGTCATATCCAAGAAGTATATTTTTGAATTGGGTGAGGTATAGATCAAGCCATCCTTTAAATCAAGAATTTTCCATTTTTTCCCATTGAACAGTTGGTTATCTTCTCCATAGCTACTGAATATGGTAGAGTCGTTCTTATATAAGCCGGGATAAACATTTGGATTCTTTTCATAAGAAACCAATTGACTTATTTGTTGGGCTTTAGAAGAGCCAATGGAGAGAAGAAATGTTGTTATAAATAGAAATATTCTGATCATTTCAATACAAAAGTAACTTTTCACTTATGGGAAACAAAATTTGTTTTACAAGCCAGTAGCTTTTAATTTACAGTAGATTTGAGAAGCCATTGAGTTGATAGTGGAAAGAGGCAATATAATTAGTTTAAAATTGCTCATTTCATAGCTGAATATTAAAAATCAGTGTATTATTATTCGTCATTCATTAAATTAAGTAACATTAAAAACCGAATTTCGCTCCTCAAAATACTTTATCATTTATGTTAAAAAAACTATTTCTCATTTTGCTCATACCGTGTGCCATTGCTAATGCGCAAGCTCCCAAATCATACTCCTCGTCAGAACTATTACTTCAACTCAAAAAGCTCAACACCGTTGGATCTGTACTCTACATTGCAGCTCATCCAGATGATGAAAATACCAGATTGATTGCCTATCTGGCCAATGGGAAATGCCTGAGGACCGGATATCTTTCTCTTACACGAGGTGATGGTGGTCAAAATTTGATTGGTCCCGAACAAGGCGTTGAACTTGGTTTAATTAGAACCCAGGAACTCCTTGCCGCTAGAAGAATAGATGGCGGAGAGCAATTTTTTACTAGAGCGTATGATTTTGGTTTTAGTAAAACACCCGAAGAAACTTTTGAAAAGTGGAACAGAGATTCCATTCTTTCAGATATGGTTTGGGTAATTCGGAAATTTAGACCCGATATTATTATTACCCGATTTGCAACCGATGGGAGTGGAGGTCATGGCCATCATACTGCTTCCGCTATCCTTGCCGAGGAAGCTTTTGCAGCAGCTTCAGATTCTAACAGGTTTCCTGAACAATTGCAAATGGTGCAAGTATGGCAGAGTAAGCGTTTGTTGCATAATTCAACAGCTAGATTTCGCGATCCTAAAGCGGATATGACAGGCTTTTTGAAACTTGACGTGGGTGGTTACAATGCTCTTCTTGGGAAAAGTTATGGAGAAATAGCCGCTGAAAGCAGAAGTATGCACAAAAGCCAAGGCTTTGGCAGTGCGAAGCAAAGGGGTGAAATGTTTGAGTATTTTAAACCCATCAAGGGCGACACCGCTTCTTTAAAGGAAATATTTGACCGAATGGATTTTAGCTGGAAACGCGTAAAAGGTGGTGGAAATGTGGGGAAGCTATGCGAAAAAGCGATGGCTAAATTTAATATTAATAAACCTGATACTATTTTTTCTGTTTTGTCGGAAATACTTGCAGAATTCTCAGCCAAGCAATTAATTACAAGCTATCCTGATAAAATGATGCTTCTGCAAAATTTGATATTGGATGTTTGTGGTGTAAGCATTGATATTACTTGCAATGAACCTCAAATTTCAACAGGTACTTTCAATAAAATAACGGTATCTGCCATCAATCGTTCTCATAAAAATGTTGAATTAACTAAGATATATCTTCCAGGTGTTCTTAAATCGGTTTTTATGTATTGGGATACCACACTTTCTAAAAATCTAATTCCGAACCAAATGTTTAGCTATAACACCTATACAAGTCTGAAATTTATGGTGGGTGATAAAAAGTTGAGTCAACCGTATTGGTTAGAATCCATGCCAAATGGTATATTTCACATTAATAACCAAAGCTTTATTGGTATTCCTGAAATGGGATTGAATAACTTTAGTGAGATGCACTTAAAGATAAATAAAACAGGGGTCGCCAAAATTTATAATATTCAATACCGCTCCGTAGATCCTGAAAAAGGAGAATTGTACCGACCATTGGTTATTACACCTCCTGCAATTTTAACCTTAGAGAATGAGGTGATTGCCTTTGGAGATAATAATAAAAAACAGGTAGGCGTGAGAGTGAGAGCTGGAAAAGACAGCTTACAAGCTATAATTAAACTTCAAATTCCTACAGGTTGGAAATCGGAACCAGCAGAAATAAGGGTGACTCTTATTAAAAAGAATGATGAACAATCAGTTAGCTTTGAGTTAACCCCGCCCTCAACCACAGATGTAGGCAAGGTGAAAGCAATTGCAGAAGTAGGAGGGGAGGTTTATACAAAGAGCATGCGCGAAATAAAGTATAACCACATCCCTGTTCAAACTTGGTTTCCGGAGGCGGAAGCCAAGCTTTTAAAACTTGATCTTGTAAAAAAATCAAAACGCATTGGTTACATTCCTGGGGCTGGCGATCAGGTGGCTCAATGTCTATCGCAGGTGGGTTATGAAGTGGTTACCATTACGGATGATATGTTAAACACCGATGATTTAAAATCTTTTGATGCCATTATTACAGGTGTAAGGGCTTACAATACAAACACCTTATTGACTTTTAAAAAACAAAAACTCATGGATTATGTGAACCAAGGTGGCAACTTAATAGTGCAATACAATACCAACAGTTTTGCTGGTCCCTTTAAGGGTGATATGGGACCTAAACCATTTAAACTAACAAGAGATCGTGTAACCGATGAAAATGCTACAATCAACTTTGCGCTCCCAAATCATCCTGTACTAAATTCACCAAACAAAATTACAGATAAAGACTTTGAAGGCTGGGTTCAAGAACGTGGAATTTACTTCGCAGGAGATATTGACTCAAGTTATGCATGTCCGCTGTTTTTGAATGATAAAAATGAAAAACCCAATAAGGGAAGTTTGATTATTACAAAGCATGGTAAAGGGCATTTTATTTACACAGGCTTGGTGTTTTTTAGAGAATTGCCAGCAGGTGTTCCGGGGGCATTTAGGTTGATGGTGAATATGATTGAGTTGGAGTGAGAATTATGAATTATAAATGGAAAATTAGGAATTGATAATTGATAATTGAGAATGGAAAATTGAGAATGAATTTGAAGCTATATCCAATATATGCACCTCCTAAACTTTTCAATGTCTAATAAAAATTCTACTTCCAATAGATGGAGTTAAAAATTATTTGTAAAAAATGAGTATAATAGATTGGGTGGTTTTATGTGTTACCCTCCTTGGTGTATTGCTGTTTGGCATTTACAAAGGCAGGGGGCACAAAAATCTGAATTCCTACTTTAAAACCAATAATTCTATGACTTGGTTTTTGATTTTGCTTTCTATTATGGGCACGCAAGCCAGTGCAATCACCTTTCTTTCGGCACCCGGACAAGCCTATACAGATGGGATGCGATTTGTGCAATACTATTTCGGTTTGCCTTTGGCCATGATTGTACTGTGCATCACTTTTGTACCAATTTATCATAAGTTGAAAGTTTTTACGGCCTACGAATTTTTAGAACAACGCTTTGATTTAAAAACCCGATCTTTGGCTTCCATCCTATTTTTAACCCAACGCGGTCTTTCTACAGGAATAAGCATTTACGCACCATCCATCATTCTTTCATCTTTGTTGGGTTGGAATATTTATTATACCAATATCTTTATGGGAGGATTGCTGATTATTTATACAGTGAGCGGCGGTGCAAAGGCAGTGGCATATACACAAATGCAACAATTGTTTGTGGTTTTTATTGGGATGGGTTTGGCAGGCTATATGGTGGTCCATCTTTTACCTGAAGGCATTGGTTTTAGAGATGCTATTGAAGTTGCCAGAAAAATGGGCAAAATGAACGTAATTGAAACGAAAATTGACATTACCGATTCTACCTGGTGGAAGGATAAGTATAATATTTGGAGCGGTGTTATCGGTGGTTTTTTTCTTGCTTTATCCTATTTTGGAACCGATCAAAGTCAAGTTGGGCGCTACCTCACGGCACAAAGTATAAAAGAAAGCAGAAGGGGATTATTAATGAATGGCCTTGTGAAAGTTCCTATGCAGTTTGTCATTTTGCTGATAGGCGCTATGGTATTTGTGTTTTATCTGAATTATAGTTCACCTATTGTTTTTAACCAAAAGCAAATTGACAAAACCATTGCTTCGGAATATAGGGATACTTTTATGGGGCAACAAAAGGCATACGAAGCACTTAATCTTAAAAAGCAAACGCAGGTAAAAGTTTTGGTGAGTGCTTTACATGCAGATATAAAACAGGAGATTAATGAGGCTTCGGCAGCTATAAATGCTACCGAAAATGAAGCGCAAGCCTTGCGAACTAAAGCCAAATCAACCATTTCTAAAGCAGATATATTAGCCGATACCAATGATACCAACTACATTTTTCTCTATTTCGTGGTTCATTATCTGCCGGTTGGCTTAGTTGGACTTTTATTGGCCGTCATCTTTTTATCGGCATGGGGCAGTATTGCGGCAGCCCTTAATGCATTGGCTTCAAGCAGTGTTATTGATATTTATAAACGAATAATGGTAGTGGGTCAATCTGAAATTCATTACTACCGCGCTTCAAAATGGATTACTTTGTTTTGGGGCGTGTTTAGTATTTTCATAGCCATGTTTGCAAGCAAGTTGGGAAGTTTGATAGAGGCTGTTAATATTCTCGGCTCCTTATTTTATGGTACCATTTTGGGAATTTTTATGGTTGCCTTCTATCTAAAGTCGATTAAAGGAAACGCAACGTTTTGGGCAGCCATTATTACCGAAATACTCGTTATTTGTATTTATCTGGCAGATGTCATTTCGTTTCTTTGGCTAAATGTTATTGGTTGTTTGTTGGTAATGGGGATAGCTTATGTTTTTAGTTTTTTCGAAAGCGATGGAACGAATAAGCCAGAAGCTAATGATTTGATTAAAGATGAACCGAGGCACTTAGTGTAAGCTTTGTAACAATTAATGTTATTTAAATCACCGGCAACTCCTCATATTCTTCAGGTTCAAGAATCTCGGGAATATTTCTTTCATTTCTGGCATTATTCACTTCCTTAGAGATTGTAAATGCAACCAAATCACTCTTCATATATGGTTTTATCAGCGACTCGATATGGCTTTGTGATAGCTCAGGATTTATCCAATTTTTCTCATCTTGGGGAGAGAGAATCAATGGCATCCTGTTTCTGAGATTGTGTATTTTTGAAAGCAAGGCATTGGCAGGGGTGGTTAAAATACTGAAGGTGTGCCTTATTTCGCCTGTTGCTTTATCTATCCATTCTTCATAGATACAACCAAGGGAAAAAATGGGGTTCGTTTTATGTTTAATAAAGTAAGGGTACTTCACTTTTTTAAAATCCCGCCACTCATAAAATCCTGAAATACCTAATAAACACCGTTGAGAAACAATGCTATGTTTAAAAGATGCTTTTTCAAAAACTGTTTCTCCTACTGCATTGAGCGTTTTATCCCGAATTTCATGAGCAAAAGCTTGGTCTTTAGCCCAGCTTGGAATTAATCCCCATTCATACAAAGCCATTCCATCATGCTTTACAATGGGTAGCTTTGGATGAGAAAAACCAGAGACAAAATAATATTTGGGAAATTCAATTTCTAGGCTTCTTTGAGCCGCCTCTGCAGCTAATAGCTTGCTGTATCGTTCAGCATATTCTTTGCTTTTGCGTTCTATAAAGGCTACATTATAACACATGGTTTAATTCTTTTCTGAAATTTAATAATTCCTTATTTTTGGCGACGAATGAAGGTTTCCGTATCGTTAAAACCTTCATTTTTTAAGAAGTGTTTAAATTCCTTTTGGGTCATGGTTACTCTATACGGAGAAGAGGTGTCTTGGGCATGATTCTTCACCACTTCAAGATTTTCGGGGTCAAGTGGTGAGTTTATTTTACTGATCATTAATTTTGAGCCAGATAATTTTACTTTTTGCACCTCCCAATCTAAATCATTGTAACGCAAATTCAGAAAATAATAGCCCTTAAATGCTCTAAGAATATTGTTATCGCTTAATTGAAACATTGTATCAATAGCATGTACGTGGACAATCAAACTGTCACCTTCTCTTTTAAACATCGTTATTTCATGGGTTGCGGGGTTAATTATAGAATCTCCTGATATAATTGAACCGGAGTCGAGTTGATTGGAATGAGTCGTTATTGTAAAGTCGTATGTGCGTTCAATGATATTTTCATGAATCGAGAGAATAGATTGGTCAGTGGTACTCTGATATTCTCCGCACATGCGTTCAGGGAATTTAGAAAGGTTTGCTTTATTTGTAGGCTGAGGCTCTGTAAAAGTAACTGGTGGATTGCAAGATGTAATGCCAATTAATAGAGCAATGGATAAAATTAAATTTGAGAATTTCATAGATTTTGTGCTTTACAAGCTTAACTGATTAAATAAAACATTTATTATAAATTTAAAAATCAAAAATAGGTTTTGAAAATGATTTTGTGAATGATGGGTAAATAATTAAATTGATGGATATAATTTAGATGATTTTAGGATTCGGTGAGTGATCTTAAAAATTTGTTAAAAAATTGATAAGTAGTATTCACAAAAATAATAATACTTAGCGCAAGAATTTTAGAACTAAATTTTAATAATAAGCATAAATGTTCAACTTCACACAAAACTAATATTCGAATTGCTTTGCCTTAAATTGACGTGTGGTCTATTTTGAATTCTGGCTTACTCTAATATTATCACCGCATAATGTTCAGCAAACTGTGAATAGGTTAAAGTATTTAAAGGTTCTGAATTTAAATAAAACTTTATAGGTTCAATAGATGAAACCTTCCATTTGTTTATTCTAATGATTATATAACTAAATAAATCAACTTGATTATTTGGAGTAAGAATATTTGGTACATAACTTGGATTACAAACACCATTTTTCATTTGTGGACACCATTTTTCATTTGTGCTTTTTTTTACCAACTCTTTATAAACTGAAATGAGCGCAATGTTGTCAATATCTTTGGTTAATTTCTTTATGGTTCTAACAATCACTTTCTTGAGATATTGCTGCAATTCTAATTCGGATATTTCCTGAAAATAAAATTTGAGCACCTCATTTAAATGGCTTTTATAGTATTCACCTTGAAGGTTAATGGTCTTAATTTTTCCTCTTCTATTTCAAAGATTTCTTTGTTGGGATTATCATTAGGGAAATAATCTCTTTCAATAATCATTTGCAAGTTGGCCTTATTTTTAAGAAGAATGCCTTCGCTTTCTAAATCATTCGGAATAAATGCTATTTTTCCATCTTCTAATTCATACACAAATCCATTATTTGTTTCAAGTTAATAACTACAACCATTCATAAGACCTCTTCCAAGATCAGTTAAGGAATTTTATGCCATGTAATGTGGATTTTATGTTATAACAATTGCTGTCCTTATTGATGTGGATTCATAAGTTATTGAACATGGTTTTCAATGGATATTTATTTTAGGCATATCCCCAAAATCCGAATTAGAAAATTCGGAATCGGTTAGTCAAAAGTAAATTTTCCATTTTTTATTTTAAAACTAAAGAGTCTAGAAGTGTCAACTTCCTTTCCGTTTAATTTACCGGCTTGCCAAGAACCTAAAGAATTAAATACAGCTTCAATTTGTTTGTCTAATTCGATAATTTTGGTTTTGTTGTCCATTTTGCATTGTACAACTTCCCCTTTGCAATTTATGACTAAACCTATCATTCCGTTGCCTTTGTAGTGCGGGTTGTCTTTTAGAAATGAAACATCAGCGTTCAACTTTTGCAAAATTTCGTCTTTTGAGAGGGGACAAACTGCTTCCACTTGCCCTTTTAAAGAAGGAAATAGAGCATATACTTCATTCTTATCACAAATGCCTGGAATGTCCTCTTTCACTTCCATTCTAGCCACAAATTGTGCGGATGCAGTCAGTCCGAAAACTGAAGTCAATAAAATTAGGAATGTTTTTTTCATATTTGAGTTATTTGTTTAATTTTTCTGTTGATGTGAACAATGGTCTTCTAAGATAATGCCCTCACTTCCTTATTTCAATTATGCCACGAAGTAATGAATATTTTCCTACTTGTCAATGAGCATAGAAAGAATTACTGCTTCATCACCTTAAACTGAATCTACTGCTGCATCATTTTTTTTAACCTTTTAAGGGCATTTTCGTTATTTGATTCGGTTATTAATGGTTTTATGATCATATTCCTTTTTTATTAAATTATTTCTGCAAACCTAGGAAAGAGATGCCATATTAAAGGAAGTACAATAATCAAGAATTTGGCTCATTAAATCATTAACGCTGTCTGCACTTTTGGTTTTCCATGCTTCAATGTCAGCTATTGCCTTCCTTGTTGTTATATTCGGTATTTTAGTACCTGTAGTAAATTTCTTTAAAGAATTTTCTGCTATAGATGACAGTATCTTTATACCATTATTAGAGGCAAATTCTTTAAACGGCCTTTTAGTTTTATAATCTGGTAATTTGATAGTAAGAATTTTCAGAATACAAATTCAACCGATTTATTTAAAATTTTCGATTTCAACTTTTAACTTCCCAGATAGCTCATTGCAATTCTAAATAGTTTTGAATAACCTCAAAGTTTTCTGGTTGTGCACAACTAATTGAAAGAGTTCTTCATCCAAAATCCCTCAATGAAGCTTAGCCAGTTCTCCATTAATGAATTTTTCATCAACAGGTTTCAAGTTGATTTTTAGGCTGGGCTTACCACCTGTAACCAAAGGGCTGCTGAAATAATATGCTTGACTGCCTTCAAATGCTATGGCTATTAAGGTAGCTTGCCTATTGACAGGCACAGACTCAAAACTCAGTATATTTTCAGAAGCTGTTCCACTCATTACGCCGCGAATATCATTAAATACAAGATAGTAGTTGGCAGCGCTATTTTCTGTGAGATAAACCTTTAAGGGTTTCAGAGGTTGGTTCGGAAACCGATCACAATTGATAAAACCTAAGTTATAAAGCTGTAGCATGTCGTCCGATTTGGCCTTTGTTTTTTCAGCTTTTTTTTGGAGTATTTCTTTTTTCTCTTCTAACGCTAGATGTTTTTCCCATTCTTCTTTTGAGTGATAAGTCTTTTGAGAAATTACATTATCATCGGGATCAACAATGGTTTCTGTCATTTCCCAAGTGTAACTGCCTTTCAAACTATCCTGTAATATCCAGTTCATCTTTTTAGAAGAAGGATCTTTAACGAAAACTTGCATATTTGGTTTGTTTTTGCCCAAAGTAAATTCTAGCCCTACGCCTTTATCCGGATTGATGCTGACCTGTTTTTTAGAACCTATATTTTCTTTAGCATTCAAGTAAATGACCCCACCAGACTCAATCATTTTTCCATTTGAAATGCTAGGCAACCCATATTTAACATAATCTGCCATGGCGTAATATTCTTTTAATTCTACCATCACCTTATTTTTCGTTTGCATGCAACCAATAGGAAAGTGCAGCTTAGTTCCTTCATTTCCTTTAATGAGAGTATCCCGCTTAGGATCTATCAAAAAAAACTGTGAAGGTTTTGGTGCGAAATAGGGTTTTTGGACTTCTACTACTGCTATAGACCTAATTAATTTTACATTAATAGAAAAGCTGCGTCCTTTAAATCCACTGGGAAAGTTAGAAGGCCTGCTCATTACCTCAAATCCAATATTACCGGTATATTTGGCTATTTCAGCCGCCTGTTTATCAGCAACATTTGAAAATATGTATCGTTGGTAAATACTATCATAAGTAAGAGGAAATATAGTAACAAGCTCTGCTTCCTTCGTTTTTTTAGCAAGCTCTGATAGCTCTTTTTTCTGTTCAGTAGAAAGTATTACTTGGTTTTTCTTGAAATACAGTTTGTAAGTGTTTTTCTGTGCCGAAGCGAAACACGAAAAGGCGACGAGTATTGCTAAAAATATTTTCTTCATAGACGGAGATATAAACGAAACTAGAAAAAAATAAGTATGACTGGGGAATATTTGTAGCTGAGGATTGCTGGTTTATGATCCTTCGGCAGAAATGTCTAGTTAAAGTCTTCTCCAATAGCAAGCTCTCGTATAAAGATTCGAAAATGAAACAATATTAGAGCGGGAAAGGGCCGAGAGCAGTTATCAAGAAGAAGTCGGCGATGCTCGTTTGATATGATTCCGCGGAGTTGAACCGCAACATTTAAAAAAAACTCGAATTATTGGTTCTTTGTTCAATTGATTTTATTTCTGTTATTAAAAAATATCAAGATTGAAGCAATTAAACACATTGCCAATGCAGTCATGATAAGTGAATTGTCTTTTTGTAAAACCCCAACAAGCAAGCCACCTACAAACATCACTAAGAAGAAAATTTATGCTAATGTAAGCAAAGGAGCCGATTTTTTAATGGTTGCAAAAGCGAAAATAAAACCCAGTGCAAATTGACGGGTTGCCTACATGCCAACAAAGAAATTAACGCCATGTGTATTAAGGTCAAATTTATCTGCTATAGATTGCGGGTAAAAGAATAAACCTACTCCAATTTCCATTATTGCGAAGAGACTTGAAACAATAAGTATCCAGATTGGTAGAGATTTTTGTGTTGAAGTCATGATTTTAGTTAAGACTTATTTCATGATTTTAGTGATTGTCGGTAGAAAGTTTACTAACGGGAGTTTTTTTCAAAAACTTAATTTACCGAACAAAAGTAATCCATTTTAGAGTGAAATGTGAATGGGTGTAATAAGATTGAGCCAAGGCACTAAAAAAAACTCTCATAACTTGAATGTAGAAACTTTATATGTGTCAAATATTTTTTAAACTAAAAGCAAGCACTCTAAGTTGCTTTTTTGATAGGTGACTATTCTAACAATTATTCTAAGTCAATATTTTTAGCTTAAGTTCTTATTTTTTCAAATTGCAATTCTGGAAGAATAATTTTCACTTCTAATTCTTCATCGTCCTTGTCTTTCCAAAAAACAATAAAATTTACTTTTGCTTCCTTCAATTCAAAATCCTTTTTCCTCAGTTCCACTAAATCATCACGAAATTTCTTTGAGAACTTTAAAACCAATGCACCGATTTCATTTTTACATCCCTCAGTTGAAACTCTAAGCGAATCTCCACTAGTCAATAAATTGACTCTTTGCTGTATAAATTGAAAGTACCCTAATTGTATATCCTTATGTGTTAGATGCAAGGTTAATCCTATTGGTGGCTCAAACATGTTGTTATTTTCAGTGCGCTCTAAAGCTTCAGTTTGCAGATTGTTAAGATAATTTCCATTCAAGTGAATTGTCAAGTTTCGTTTTGCTCTCGTCATGGCAACATACAACTGTCGTTTCTTTCCATCATTACTTGCATCAAAGTTTTCAAGCATTATGAAAACATTCTCAAACTCTTTTCCCTTTGCTTTGTGAATAGTTGAGACAAAAATAGTCTCAAGGTTTTCCCTGATAAAGTCTTCAAATTTTGATTCCCTGATAAAAGTCTCAAAATCAGATTTGTATTTTCTCTTGGTGTTTGTGGCCTCAAAATCGCTAATGAGGTTATTGCAGATCTCAATCTTTGAACTATACAGATATCTTTCAATCAATTTACTCTTGGCGTTATTCCAAACATCATCATTGATTATAAATACATTATCATCTAATTTCAATTCATTAAGAAAGAAACGAATTTCAGCTAGATTATACAAATCAAAACCATCATTTGATTGAATTAATTTTGCTGGGTATCCCTTCTTTGTCAAAAGACCTACAACCTCAAAAGCTTCTTCGTTCTTAGATGTAAGAACACAAGTCGTTCCCGAAAGTCCATTAGCAAATAAATCCTCAACTAGAGGAGTTACAAGATTACCATTGTTATAAAAGATAATTTTAATTTTCCCATTGTCGGTTTGTTTTGCCTCAATTGGTATTTCTTTCAATCGTTTATTAATTGTCTTTACAAATTGATTGGTTAAGGAAACCAAATTGCTTTTGCTTCTGTAATTTGTTATGAGTTCATACTTTTTTGCATTCTTTTCAGTAACAAAACTCAACAAGTATTTTGAATTTGCCTCCCGCCATTCGTAAATATTTTGATCATCATCACCAACCGCAATCACTCTCATTTCTTCGTTTTTTTCCATCAGCACTTTTATCAACTCAAATTCATCCTCATTCATGTCTTGGGCTTCGTCAATCACCAAAACTGTCTTAGTAATTCGACTTACTTCAACCTCATTGTTCCTGATTTTCTCTACTGTTGATTTGATAATGGCATCAGCTTTATCAATAGTTCCAACTTTACCTAACAAGTCAAAGCAATACGAGTGGAATGTTTTTATTTCAATAAAGTGGGCGGCATTTCCAATAAGTTCAATCAATCGTTTTTTAAATTCTGTGGCTGCTGCTCGTGAAAAAGTAAGCATGAGTAATTGCTCATGCTTTACATCTTCCATCAAAAGCAACGAAGCTAGTTTGTGTACTAAAACTTTTGTCTTGCCGCTGCCAGGCCCTGCTGCAACTACAATGTATTGTGAAGATTTGTCGTCAATGATTCTGCGTTGAACATCGGACAACGAATCAAAAAGTTGCTTGTACTTTTTAGGTGTTATGTTTCTTTTTATTTCAGACTCTCTGCTTCCTTTAAAATACTTGTTGAGGAATGAAGGAAAGTTTAACTGAAAATAGTCGTCAACAAACGCTAAAGCTCCTGTATTATCGTCAGACATCTTCTTTGCATATTCACCAATAATATGAATTTGTTGAACCTTATGGTCGTAATAATCACTTAGCTTTTGATAATCTTGTTCCTTATATTGAACTCTCGGATTTTGTTTAAGCTTGTCAATAGTAAGTTTGTTGTAAACCACCAGAAAGCCGCCTTCAATTTTTATCGCTTCAATTCTTGAGAGATAAAACAAAGTGTCCTCAAAATCTTCAATGGTAGTTTTTACTTCAAATAATTGAACCCGTTTGCTAAATGCTTTTTGTAAATCCAGAACAGAAAACTCCACTAACACTTCTTCCTTTTCCAATTCTTCCTCTTCTCCTTCCTCTTTAGCTTTAGTACACTTTTCATACAAGTAAACAACAATAAATTCAGATAAAATATGTCGTTTTTCTAATCTCTGCTTTAATTTTTCTTTTTGCTGGCAACTGCTTACTACAATTTGATTCTTACTATAACCATTACTATATTGCTTTATCCAATGCTTAATTGCCCAAATATTTAAAATGGTTTTTATTTTATTTGGCGTTACATCTATGCATCCATTTTTTTCGGCTTGTTCATTAAGTTCTTTAATGTTATATGTTTTTTCCTGCTCCTCAAATAATGGACATAGGAAATTTTCTATCAATCCGTAGGACTCTACAATATCAAGCGAACTTTTTTTGTTAACCCCCCTTTTTACAAACGCTTTTAAGTCTTTTGCGTCAGCTAAAATATTTTCATCACGCAAAAGATTTACAACTGAAATCACATTCCTGATTTCAATTCCTAAATTGTCAGAAATATAGTCAACCCTTGATTCTGCTTCATCTTGACTAGATTGTTTTTTATTTTTACTTGAAAAAAGCATTTTGATAATTCTTGTCGCTGTAATTTTTTGTTCCTCAGTAAATTTATGAGAACCCATTATTTTTTCAATGGCTTCTTGTGCGGTCTTTGATAAGATACTGTTGGCAAAAATTCTTGGCATATTTTGATTCCGCTTCAAATACTTAGCATCTTCTAATGCTGCAATTGCGGTAGTTACTCTTGTTTCAATTTCTTTCAAATTATCGTCCCAGCCTGCTGCTCTGGCAATTTCTAAAGCAGATTTTTGAAGGCTTGGTTTAAACTTGGTGATAAATTTTATGGCGTTCCAAATTTGTTTTATCTCATGTATATTGATTTTTGTTTGATTGAGCAAAATGAAATGCTTACTTAAATCTTCTTCATTAAATAAAATATAGCAGTCGGCTGTTAGATTTTCATCTCGTCCTGCTCTACCTGCCTCCTGTACATAATTTTCAAGGGAATCTGAAATATCATAATGAATTACCATTCCAACATCTTTCTTGTCAACTCCCATTCCAAATGCAGAAGTGGCAACCATTATCTGAACATCACCTGATATGAAATCATTTTGATTTTTTGTTTTATCCTGACTATCCATTTTGCCATGAAAGGCACGGGCATTTAGGCCATCTTTACTTAAGCGGGTTGCAAGTTCTCCTGCTCTTTTTGTTCGCGAAACATAAATGATAGTTGGACATTTTTTTTCTTCAATTAGATCCCGAGCAGAGTTATATTTATCTTCATCGTCTCCTCTTTCAAAAACTTTGTAATGCAAATTTGTTCTTGAAGCTTTAGAGGGAAATATTTCCAACTTGATTCCTAATTTGTCTTTGAAGTATGCACAAATGTCTTCAATCACTTTTTGTTTCGCAGTTGCAGTAAAACAAGAAACCGGAATTTGTTCTTCAAGATTTTTAGTTGTTTGTAGCAACTTGATAAAATCACCAATGTATAAATAATCAACTCTGAAATCTTGTCCCCATGATGAAAAGCAGTGGGCTTCATCAATTACAAAGCGAACAACTTTTCTTCCTAATAGTAATTTCTCAATTGTCTTTGAACGCAAAGATTCCGGAGAAATATAAAGAAGAGATGCACTTCCATCTTGAACTCTTTCAATTGATTTTGCTCTTTCAATTGGGTCAAGCAAACCATTTATCGTTACTGCATCAGTAATTCCATTATTTTCAAGGTTGTCAACTTGATCCTTCATTAATGATTGCAAAGGAGAAATTACAACGGTCAAACCTTTTTCATTTTTTCCACTCATCAAAGCTGGCACTTGAAATGTAATTGATTTGCCTCCACCTGTTGGAAACACTGCCAAAATTGATTTGCTGTCAATCGCTGCCTGAACTGCGTTTTCTTGCATTGGTTCACCTGCGTAACTTCTGTATTTGTCAAAACCGAAAAAAGTTTTCAATCCTTTATAAATGTCCAAGGCTTGATTGCAATAAATACAACCTGTCAAGCAGGGATTGTTTCTTAGTAGAAACATTAATCTTTCAACTTTGGGATAGTTTTTTAAAACCCATGGCGGTGTAATTGAGTAACGGTGGTTGCAATTTACGAGTGCTAAAGAATATGCTAATTCAATTGGATGTTCAGAAATTATTTTAGATAAGTTAACATTTTCGCAAATCATAGATTGAAATTTTTCTCTGACTACTTTTTCAATCTCTGTTTCACTGCTTTTAAAAGGTATGAAACGAAAAAAGGCTTGAAATTCCTTCTTATTACTTAATAGCAAATAGAAAATTTGTTTTAGTTTTTCTTCTGACCGATTGAAAACAGTAACTTCTTCATAGAAAAGGTCTTTAGCTTTAATAGAATCATTTAATGGATTGTTAATATCCTCTGTTTGAAGTTTGTCGTCTTTAAGCAATGCATGATAAGGCTTTTGAGGAAACATTAGGGGAGAGAGGAATAAAGTATCAATGATGTTTGCAGAATCTATATTTGCATCCATTAGTGCTTTTTGAATATACAATAAGTCGTGATTTATGATGTTGTGACCGCAAATAAACTCTGTCCCATTTAAGAATTTTATAAAGTCAGCTATGGAATTTGAATGAAAAGAACTTCCATTATCCTTGAGACCTCCGATATCGAGAATACTTCGGCTCTTTGGCTCTATCTCGGTATCAATAAAAGCTATAGAGTTCATATTTTCATTGTCAAATTTAAATTCATAATTCGCAAAGAAATGAAAATGGATTGAAAAAAAA
>Ga0163144_10012689_pt1 | contig 17659 bp, 14 predicted proteins | sample OliLak19BULKMAT1_FD_123175 | JGI IMG/M metagenome (GOLD analysis project Ga0163144, IMG submission 123175) | Freshwater microbial mat bacterial communities from Lake Vanda, McMurdo Dry Valleys, Antarctica - Oligotrophic Lake LV.19.BULKMAT1 | ecosystem: Environmental > Aquatic > Freshwater >...
AATCACTTTTTCGCCTGGATTGATATTGAGAAAACGAGACACCTTTTCGTTTGCAGGGCTGACATTTTGGTGGAGCACCTTTGTAATAGGCTTAAGCCCGCGCTCTACCATATCCTGATAAAAACCAGTCAGTTTTTGTGCGAGTCCTTCGCTAATTTTTGGCAGGGAAATAAAAGTTCCCTTACCCTTTCGGCGATTGATCACTCCTTCGAGTTCTAATTCCCTCAAAGCCTGTCGAACAACAGTCCGGCTGACTCGGTAGAGTTCGCACAAATCCTGCTCGCCCGGGATTTGATCGCCCGGCACCCAATTTCCCAATTGCACCTTTTCTTTTAAGATGTCCATTAATTGGATGTAATATGGGATACGACTCTCGAAATTGATAGTTTCATTCATATAGTACCGTCCCCAGTCCAAAGATGATTTGTTGTAATCCTGTTATTACAGCTTATTATAAGAAAAAGCATCCAACATGTCAATAGTATAAGCTTAAAAAATTTGGACTGTCCAAATCAGGAAGTTTAGCTTAATTGTTGAAATCCAACTCATTTTCTGGAATCTTAGATTTTTTAATCTTAAATCCCTTGCAATCTAATAAAATCATTGTATAATAATGTAATCCTGTAATGACAAGTTTCTTCCTTGTTTAATAGATTTCAATAATCAAATATTAGGAGGCACAAAATGAAGGTAGGCATTGATAGTTATTGTTACCATCGCTTCTTTGGCGAGGTATATCCGGATCAGAAACCACCTGCAAAAAATATGACGATGCAGGATTTTCTAAAACGCGCCAAAGAATTGAAGGTTGACGGGGTTTCTCTTGAATCCTGTTTCTTCCCATCCACTAAACCCGCTTGGTTCAAAGACCTTAAGGCTCAACTTGATGAATATAAGTTTGACAGGGTTTATGCCTGGGGGCACCCGGATGGACTTGAACGAGGCAAAAACTGGACAGCATATGAGGAGATGGTTGCGAGTATTCCTAATGCCGTAGCTATCGGCGCAGATGTGATGCGTGTGGTGGGGAGCAGCTTGATGTTCCGGCATGAACCGCATGGACCTCAAATTAAAGCTCTTGTAAAAATGTTCAAAAAAGCAGTGAAAGTTGCCAAAGATGCAGGCGTGAAATTAGCTGTAGAGAATCACATCGATTTCACATCTGATGAAATTCTTCAACTACTGGGCGAAGTTGACTCTGAATCCTTTGGACTGAACTTTGATACTGGCAATTTCCTTCGCCTTCTCGATGATCCCATAAAAGGTATGGAAAAACTTGCACCGTATGTGCTCGCGACTCACGTCAAGGACTTGATGCCAGATAAGAACGCGCGGCCAACCGATTGGCATTTCTTTGCTGGGGTTCCGGTTGGAAAGGGACTGATCAATAATCAGGCGTTGGCCCAATTGCTCCATAAGGCCAACTTCAAAGGATTCCTAGCGGTTGAGATCGACCACCCGCACACAGATTGGACTGAACGGGAAGATGAAGCAGTCGCGCTAAGCATAAAGGAATTAAAGAAGATTGCTAAAGCATTGAATTAATTCATCCACTCCCGAGCGAGGGACATCCTCACGCTCGGGAGTTTACTTAAACTAAAAAGGAGAGGACACCCTTGAAAAAAGTTAATGTGGCCATTATTGGAACCAAGTTCATGGGCAAGGCGCATAGCAATGCCTGGACTCAGGCTCCGAAGTTCTTTAGTGTTGGCCTAACTCCAGTTTTAAAAGTTGCTTGCGGACAGGATGAAAAAGGAACAAGCGACTTTGCAAAAAATTGGGGTTGGGAGGAATCAGTCAGTGATTGGAAAAAAGTGGTGGAGCGCCCGGATATCGACATAATCGATATCTGCACTCCGACCTACCTACATAAAGACATCGTGATTGCGGCTGCTAAAAATGGCAAGCAGATATTTTGCGAAAAACCAGTTGCTCTCAACTTTGCCGAAGCCAAAGAAATGTATGAAGTTGCCGAAAAGGCTGGTGTCCTGCATTATCTTAATCACAACTATCGGCGGACTCCAGCCATCGCTTTTGCCAAACAATTGATCGAAGAGGGAAAGATCGGACAAATATTCCATTGGCGTGGAACCTATCTTCAGGATTGGATCACAGATCCGAACTTTCCCTTGACGTGGCACTTGCAAAAGAAGTTTGCAGGAGCAGGCCCGCATTATGATTTGAATTCCCACAGCGTTGATCTTGCCCGTTATCTGATCGGCGAAGTGGAAACAGTTTCCGCAATGATGAAAACATTCGTGACCGAGCGACCATTGCCCGGTAAGGATGCTGGCACCTTCAAGTCTGGTTCTGCTGCTGCAGAAATGGGGCAGGTGACTGTCGATGACGCGGCATTCATGATCGCAGAGTTCGAAAATGGTGCCTTAGGCTCATTTGAGTCGAGCCGGTTTGCCAGCGGACGTAAGAATTTCAACTACTTTGAAATATATGGAAGCAAAGGCAGCCTGACGTTTAATCTTGAACGCATGAATGAACTTCAATTCTTGAACTTGGATGACCCGGCGGATGAACAGGGATTTAGAACGATTTTAGTGACAAATTCCACACATCCATATATCGAGGGTTGGTGGCCGCCCGGACATATCATTGGTTATGAGCACGAATTTACGCATGCAGTTGTGGATTTCCTGGCCGCCATGGACAAAGGCACAAAGATAACGCCTAACCTGTATGATGGAATGAAAGATATGCAGGTACTTGAAGCGGCTATTATTTCGGCGACTTCCGGCCGAAGGGTTACTGTTTCAGAAGTCAAGTAAAGCTTGCTCGTTCTGCTTATAGAGAAAGTTGATTGCATTGTGAGGGACGGGATGATAAAGATTCTCGTCCCTCTTCCAAATGAACTCTATTGAACATTAGTTGGAGAAAATTATGAAGGCGAAACTTGTCCCAATTTACTTTAAAACAGCTGACGACCCGGATTTTGTAGCCCAGACGCAAAAACTTCATGAACTTCTTTCAAATGAAGCAGAAATATTGAAGCCTGTTCTATTGGGAGCAGACCTGCCAGAAACAGACGGCGTGATATTCCCGCAGATGCTGGGAGAGGCCTATCGGGAATTGGAGAAAATCCAAAGACTTCCACAGCCGCTTATGATCGTCACCTCTGAATTCGGCACAGTCTCTATGTGGGATTGGGAAATTAATAGCTACCTGACTGCCAAGGGAATTAAAGTGATTGGTCCTACAAGTCTGGAAAAAACCAAACAAGTCTGCCGGGCTTTCGCATTAAAACGACAATTGAAACATTCTAAATTATTAGTGTTTCAAGATAACCCAGCCAGCGGCGGGGGAAACCAGGATGAAATCTTCAAGCGATTCTACTGGTGGGAACCGGAATGCATCAATGCGATAGAGAAAAAATATGGCGTCAGTGTTGTAAAAAAGAGCTTCAAGAAAATGGCAGAAGATGCAAGAGCCATTTCTGATGAGTCCGCTCAGAAAGTCTGGGACCAGAGGAAAGCCAGCATCCCTGTTGGGAAAATCACCAACCGTGCGATCTTAAGTGCTGTGAAGACCTATATGGCTGTAAAGGCTGAGCTTGATCAGGACCCGGACATTATTGCTGTTGGCATCAATTGTTTGAACGAATCAAAGTTTTCTGAAACCACGCCCTGCCTGGCTTGGAATCTACTTTATGAAGAGCAACGTATGGTATGGGGCTGTGAGGCGGATCTGGTTTCAATGCTTACCAAGGTTCTGATCGGTAAAACCCTTGAGGTACCATTTATGATGACTAACCTTTACCCGTTCCAAATGGGTAATGCGGCATTAAAACATGAGCATATCCCAAATTTCCCTGATGTCGAAGACGCCCCAGAAAACTATATACTTGCTGCTCACTGCGGATATTTAGGTGTGGTTCCACAGTCATTTTCAACGGAGTGGAAATTACAGGAGAAAGTCCTGACAATCGTTGATGATAACGCAACTGCAATTGATGCGCGGCTTCCGGAAGGAGATATTACTCTCGTTAAACTTATGCCACCTTTTGACCGCTGGTCAGTTGTGGAAGGTGATTTGCCAAAGTATGCACAATTTGAGAACTCACATTGTTTGAATGGGGCAGTAATCCATGTTTCAAATGGAAAACGCCTCGTGGATGATCTGGTTTCGCACCATTACATCATTACTACCGGACACAATTTGAACGATCTGGAAGCGGTCTCTAAAGTATTTGATCTTGAATGTATTAAGCTTTAGGGTTTAGGGATAGGAAAGATTTCTTGGAAAGTAAGTTGCTGGTTTAATAAAGGGCAATTAAAGTCGGATTATGACAAAATAAGTCATAAGTTGTCATAAGTCTTACAAAACTATTGACAAGTAAAACGCAAGTTGCTATAATAACATGTAATGATGTAATTAACAGTTCTTGTTCTACAACTTACCCGTTTATATTTTGGCTACAATCTTTAGAGTTATATAAAAATTGGATCAAGCAATAGCTGATTCACGTTTTAGTGTTCTTGATATTCATTTATGTCTACAGTTGATTATCCTGCCAACTTCAAAAAGAGAGCCATAATCGTAATGGGAACTGCCCGCGAACTACTGCAAAAGAAATTAAGAACACTTCATTCTCCGGAGATGCCAATATGGCTATATCAGGCTGAATCTTTGCCAAACCGTAATTTCATTACCGATTCAGAAAAAGAACTGATCGACCTAGTCCGTAAGTATGGGGAATTTTCAAAAGCAGACCTGGTTACTTATACAGATTATTCCCGGACCAAAATCACAAGTTGTATTGACTCCCTTCTCAACAAAAAGATTATCATTGGGGATAATGCCACTGAATATACCGGCGGACGACGCTCCAAGACGTTTAGTCTCAATGGGGATTTGGGTTTGGTGGCTGGTGTCGATATTGGAGCAACGAGCGTTGATCTTGGTATTGCAGATTTTACCGGCAAGCTTCTTGTGCGTTATTCTGAACCTGCATCCGTAAGGAATGGACCGATTAAGATATTAGGCCAGGCATGTTCGTTGCTTGAAAAAATGCTCAAGGAGAATAATTTGAGCTCTGAGAAGTTGAATGGAATCGGGATTGGTGTTCCTGGTCCGGTAGATTTTTCAGCGGGAACATTGGTGTCACCTCCAATCATGCCTGGATGGGATCGTTATCCAATCATTCAAACCGTGCAGCAATGGTTCCCATCCGCTAATGTTGTTGTAGATAATGATGTAAATGTAATGGCGTTAGGAGAAATTTATCAGGGTGCCGGCAAAGGAGTCGACAACCTGATTTTTGTTAAAATTGGGACTGGTATTGGTGCTGGAATTATCTGTGAGGGGAAAATTTATCGTGGATCGAGCGGGTGCGCGGGTGATATCGGTCACATTGAGGTAAATAAATCCGGTCCACTTTGCCATTGTGGCAACAAAGGTTGTTTGGAAGCAGTTACCGCAGGACCAGCGATCGCTGAACGATCATTAATTGGAGCAAAAGAAGGCAAGAGTCCAATTCTATTGAGGCTTTATGAAAAGAATGGAAATACCCTCCGCGCTGAAGATGTTGGAGACGCTGCAAGAGAGGGTGATGCACTGGCAGTAGAAGTCATTCGTGAGAGTGGGCAGTTTATCGGCGACGTACTCGCCGGTCTGGTTAATTTTTATAACCCCAGGGTAATCGTGATAGGTGGTGGGGTAAGCAATCTTGGTAATCTTTTACTTTCTTCAATTCGCCAAACAGTTTTAAAACGTTCCACGCCTTTAGCAACTCGCAATCTTCATATCGTTTTTTCCGAGATCGGCCCCGACGCAGGGGTAATTGGCGCAGTCAATTTGGCGATGGATTATATGTTTACGATTACCTCAGGTAATGGTGAACGGGATTAAGGAAGATATGAAATTTGGCGTAAACACATTTGTTTGGGTCTCGCCGTGTACAACAGCGGCAGTAAAAGAAATCGCTCCAAGTGTAAAGGCGATGGGCTTTGATATTCTTGAGATCTCAGTCGAAAACCCCAACTTGATCGATTCACATGTTGTTAAGGAAATATTGAAGGAAAACCAATTGGAAGGCATTATTTGCGGAGCATTTGGACCAGATCGAAACATATGCAGCCAGGATCCAAAAATCCGCGAGAATGCAAAGAGCTATATCCGTTGGCTAATCGACGCTGCTTCTATAATTGGCTCAGAAGTGGTTTGTGGCCCCATGTATTCTTCTGTTGGGAAAGATCATCTTGAGGATGATGTTGCTAGAAAACAAGAATGGGATTTGGCTGTTTCCGGGGTTCGAGAAATGGCAGATTATGGAGCAGCAAAGGGTATTAAATTAGCATTTGAACCTCTTAATCGCTTTGAAACAGACATGATCAATATAGTTTCGCAAGGAAATAAATTTATTGCAGATGTTGAGCGAAAAAACGTTGGTTTCCATTTGGATACTTTTCACATGCACCTTGAAGAGAAAAACAGTGCAGAAGCGATTCGAGAGGCGGGGAATAAAATTTTCCATTTTCATGCATGTGAGAACGATCGCGGAATTCCAGGAACAGGTCAGGTGTACTGGAAGGAAGTCGCACAGGCTTTAAAAGATGTTAACTATGATGGGCCGGTTGTGATCGAATCGTTTACGTCACAGGTGAAAGAGATCGCCCGTGCGGTATGCATTTGGCGGGAGATTGCTCCAAGTCAGGATGTGATTGCAACACAAGGCTTGAAGTTCTTGAAATCCATATTGACTTAATGGATATCTTGAAAAAGATGAGGTACTTATGACAGAAGAGTTGAAAGAAGTCGTCGAAGAAAAAAATAACCAGCTTGAGCCATTGCTGGAGGCCCGAAGCATTACCAAGCGGTTTCCAGGCGTCCTTGCCTTGAACGGTGTTTCTCTCAAGTTTATGCCGGGTGAAGTGCACGCAGTAGTTGGCGAGAACGGTGCCGGGAAATCTACATTGATGAAGATCGTGGCTGGAGCGTATATTCCTGATTCAGGGGAAATCCTCCTTCAAGGGCAACGGGTATCATTCAGCCACCCGCGGGAAGCTCAGCTAAAAGGCGTGAGTATCATTTATCAGGAATTCAACCTCCTGCCCGAACGAACGGTGGCGCAAAATATTTTCCTGGCCAGGGAACCCGGGAAGTTCGGCGCTTTGAATGTTGCCGAATTGAACAAGAATGCGGTCTCGGTTCTCAAGGAAGTGGAAGCCGATCAGCTGATCAGCCCCACTAAGATGTGCCATTCTCTATCGGTCGCCGAACAGCAGATCGTTGAGATTGCGAAAGCCATTTCCTTTGATTCTAAAGTCCTGATCATGGACGAGCCGACCGCCTCTCTGACTTTAACCGAGGTGAAAATCCTGACTGACCTAATCAGGAAACTCAAAGCACGCGGGATGGCCGTCATTTTTATTTCCCACCGCCTGATCGAGGTGTTCGAAATTGCAGAAAAGATTTCAGTCCTCAAGGATGGCGAACTGGTCGGGACTGTGATGACCAAGGATACGACTCCCCAGGAGGTCGTACATATGATGGTCGGACGCGATTTGGATCACTATTTCCCGCCGCTTGGAAAACCGGAAGATTTTGGCGATGTTGTGCTGCGAATCAGAAACGGCAACAATGATTTTCTGAAGGATATAAACCTGGAATTGCGCAAGGGCGAGATTCTGTGTGTTGCAGGCCTGCAGGGCTCCGGACGGACCGAGCTGGCTCAGTCCCTTTTTGGGGTGACCCCTTTCAAGACCGGCACGCTGGAGGTCAGCGGGAAGATAAGGAATATTAAGAGCCCTCCGGATGCTATCCGTCTGAAAATGGGTTTCGTCACAGAAGACCGAAAAGCCGAGGGATTGCTGCCAATGCAACCCATCCGGGATAATATTCTCCTTACAGTGCGTACGCTCCAACCGCTGTTCGAGTTCATCTTTAAGGACGGCATCCGCAGTTCCAGGACGCTGGTGCCGACTCTGGCAAAACAGGTGGATCTTCGCGCAGATACTTTTGACCGGGAAGCTCAATTCCTCAGCGGTGGAAATCAGCAGAAAGTCGTTCTATCGAAATGGCTTTCTACAAAAGCCAACATCTTCATTTTTGACGAACCCACCCGCGGGATTGATGTTGAAGCAAAGGCAGGCATCCACGATATGATACGCGGACTTACCAAGGAAGGCATTGCGGTTCTGATGATTTCGTCAGAACTGCCTGAGGTCCTGGGAATGAGCGATCGCATCCTTGTCATGCGCGATGGACGCATCGCGGGAGAGCTCCCTGCAAAATCTACTGAGCAGGATATTATGCTAATGGCAACAGGCCACACAAAAGATCAGGATGCAAACAACAATGCATCGGAAGGAAAGGAATAATATGACGACCTCTCTTGCTTCAGAGAACCGGCTCAAACGAATTTTCCGGTCTGCCAATATTCCACCGGTTTATTATTTCTTGATCTTTGTTTTCCTCTTCAGCGGGATCCTGGATCAATTTCTTGCGGATGGACAAATTTTCAGCAATCCATTAATTATGCTGAATATCATCGTCCGGTCAGTTGCTTTGGGGATCGTTGCAGTTGGGCAGACCCTGGTGCTGATCGGCGCTTCCATTGATCTTTCCGTTGCTTTTACGATCAGCATCACTGCGGTGATGTCCTCCTACATCATGCAGGGAAAAACCGAGAATGTCCCTGTGGCCATTGCAGGCGTTTTTCTAATTGGGATTGTGATCGGGTTGATCAATGGCTTGATCATCACCAAGCTTCGGGTAAATCCTTTCATCGCCACATTGGGAACAGGTCTGATCATCAAAGGCATCATTAATGCCAGCTTCTCTAATTACACCGGCAGCGTTCCTCAAGCCTTTGAATACTTTGGGTATGGAAAGATCGGGCCGATTCCAGTCTCGATAATTATCTTATTTTTGGTCGTCATCATCGGATGGTTCATTCTTGCTAGGACCAAATTTGGCGCCCACCTGTATGGTGTGGGCGGCAACTCCGAAGTAGCCCGTCTTTCCGGCGTGCGGACAGACAGGGTGTTGATCGGAGCACATGTTTTGTGCAGCGTGACTGCAGTGCTTTCCGGCATGTTCCTGGTCAGCTTGATGCGATCAGGCGCTCCCTGGGTGGGTCCGAATGGTTTCTATGATCTTAATTCCATCGCTGTTGCAGTGATCGGTGGAACTTCTCTTTCCGGAGGTAAGGGGGATGTCTGGGGTACCCTTGCGGGTGTATTAATTTTCGGGATCCTGAGCACTGCTTTCAACCAATTAGGTGTAAACCCTTATTTGAAGACCGTCTTCCAGGGATTGATTATCGTACTTGCGGTGGCCAGTTACACCATCCGCTCGAAAAAAGAAGCGGCTTAAGGAGTAATCGAATGACAGCCTCTACAGTTTCTGCGCAAGGTTCTTCCACCAATTTCAACCGAAAGTTTTGGGGTTGGATCAGGAGGATTCCTCCTGTTTACCCCATGTTTCTGTTAATCTTTATCATTTTGGGTTTTCTGAATCCCAGGGGATATCAAACCATGAATGGCATTATGACCTACCTCCGCCCATCGTCGCCATTGGCTGTCTTGGCTATCGGCGAGATGGTGGTCTTGGCGCTTGGCGGGTTTGATCTTTCGGTTGGCGCGATGGTTACCTTCGTGGTATTGGTGAGCTCAAAATTCCTGGCCAATGACCCCGCCAATGCGCTTCCGAATATATTGATGTTGATCGGTTTTGGCGTGCTTGTTGGTTTGATAAACGGGCTGGTGGTTAGCTTCCTCAAGGTGCCTTCTTTCATCACGACCTTGGGAATGATGATGGTCGTGCGCGGTGCCGCCCTTTATTATGTAGGTGGGGCACCACAGGGATATCTTACCGATAACTTTCGTGCGTTTGGCCGGAACTATATTCAAAACGTGCCATTTTTTACGAGGATCCCATACGCATTTGTTATTCTGATCATTCTGGCGACGATCGCTTATTTCATCTTCCATCGTACAAATTATGGCCGGCAGATCCTTGCGGTTGGCGATAACATGCGGGCCTCACAGCTTTCCGGCGTCAGGGTAAAACTTATCCGCGTGATGACCTTCGTTTTCTGTAGTGTTTTTGCTGTCCTCGGTGGGATCATGATTGCGGGGACCGGTGGCGTAAATGTCACCATTGGGGAAGGGATGGAAATGCAGGCGATTGCGGCCTGTGTCATCGGTGGCGTTCTGCTTGGAGGTGGAAAGGGCAATGTAATAAATGTTGTTTTTGGCGCATTTACCTTACAAGCGATCGTCAACCTTTTGAATCAGCTCGGTTTACCCAAGCCGTATACGGATGCAGTCCAGGGCTTGATCATTATTGGAGTTGTGGCTTATGCAGCGCTCAGCACAATGAAAAAGCGGTAAACGATCTTGATGAAAACTAGCTGGGTTCGTTATTTCATGTTTTCACCAGAGAGAATATTGATGATTGATAAAGGAGGTGGTATACAAACAAATAGTGAATGAAAGAGATATAACTGTCATTACGTAAACCAACATCTAGATATATTTTGATAAGGAGAAGAAAAATGAAAAAAAGTATTTTGTTAGTTGTGGTTCTTGTATTGTTGCTTGCAGCCTGTCAACCCGCTGCAGTAGCGACTGAAGCACCCGCAGTGGATGCTCCCGCAGCGACTGAAGCTCCCGCGGCGACTGAAGCCCCCGCGGCGACTGAAGCCCCTGTGGCAGCTGCCAACCCTGGTTTGCAGATGGAATCCGCCCAGGTTGCGCCACAGTTCTTCAATGATGAAGATTATGCAAAATCAAAGGAATTGATGACTGCCTCACCCCTCAATCCCAATGATCCGATCTATCTCCAGTACCTGGTGGAAACCCCGACCGATATTAGCAAGTACCCGCAGTATGCCAGCTTCGCCGGGAAGGAACCACCCTTTAACCTCTGCTTCTCCAACGCTGGCGTCAATAATCCCTGGCGCGTGACCGGTTATGTGACCATGCGCGAACAGGTTGAGATGCTGCGCGCTGAGGGCCTAGTGAAGAATTTCTATCATCTCGATGCCGCAGGCGATGATGCCAAGCAGATCGCTGACATCACAGACATCATCAATACCCCTGGAAAATGCGACATCCTGATCGTTGCGTCCAATACCTCTGAAGCCCTGACCCCCATCGTGGAAAAGGCTTGCGAAGTCATGCCGGTTGTTCAGTTCGACCGCTATGCCCAGACCGATTGCCCGGTTGTTTCCGAGCGGCCGATCGGTGGATATGCCTTCGGTATTTCCGGTGCCCAGAAAGTCGTCGATGATCTCGGACCCGAAGGTGGGAACGTACTTGCCTTCCGCATTCTCCCGGGTGTAGACGTGCTTGAGCAACGCTGGGGTGCGGCCCGCAAGATCTTTGAAGAGAATCCCCAGATCAATGTCATCGGTGTTGAATTTGTCGCCTATGATTCCTTCAAAGCCAGCACCGTCGTGAGCGATTACCTGGCGAAATATGGCACCATTGATGCCGTCTGGATGGACGCTGGCGGTACAGCTGTGACCATCCTCGAAGCCTTCGAGGATAACGGAGCTGACTATCCGAAAGTAATGATCGGTGAAGACCAGCAGGACTTCCTGGAATATTGGAAGGCAAACGATATCAATGGCCTTGCCCCCACCTTCCCAACCTACCAGTGGCGCACCGCAGTATTGGCTTCAGTTATGTTCCTTAAGGGCGAGACTGTCCAGAATGACTGGATTATGCCCCAACCGGATGTCAACGATGCCAACCTGGATAAATTCATTGGAACTGGAATGCCCCCGCTGTACTACGTAATGAGCGGCGCGGAAGACATGACCAACTGGCCGGATGCCTGGAAAGCTCTTGATATCAACAAGTACCAGGATGTAATGCCGTAGGCTCCAAGAATATTTTTTTTAGAAATGAGCCCGCTCGAGTTTCGGGCGGGCTCATTTTCAAAGCAAGCATCAAATCCATGAAAGGAGTTGTCCATGATCGAGATCGGTTTTCATACAGATGCATTTAACAGCAGTTATTGGAATTTCGAGCAGTGCCTTCAATGGGCACAAAAAAATGACGTGCATTGGATCGAATGCGGCATGATCGATGGGGTGAGTTGGATCCACGGCTTAGGATATCAACCCCATGTCGCTATGTGGGAAGACCCTATGATGTGGCGCGAAAAAGCGGAAAGTTATGGTGTTAAGTTCTCTCAGATCGATGCTGCTTTCCCAATGTCCCTGCCGGAAGGCGCGTCGCTTGGCGTGGAGTACGTGCTCCGCACGATCCGTTGGGCATACCTTGCAGGATGTGACCATATTGACACCACAGATGACCGCTTTGCGCCAAAAGGACTGACCAACGAGCAAGCGCTTGATATGATGAAAAGATCATACGGCCAGATTATTGAAGTTGCTGAACGTTACAAAATGATCATAGATATCGAACCTCATGGATATTACACAACCAAGCCCGAGTTTATGGAAAAAATGCTTGCATTTGTGGACAGCCCTTATCTGCGCATGAATATGGATACCGGCAATACCTTCATCGCTGGACAGGATCCTGTTGCTTTTCTGCAAAAGTTCAAGAATAAAGTTAGTCATGTTCACGTTAAAGATGTCAGTGATGCCCTGGCAGCTTCATTACGTGGTGAATTAACAGGAATTGCTGTCAGCCAATGTGCAATTGGGGATGGTGTAAACACAGATAACATCAAGAAGTGTTTCGACGTTCTCGTGGATATTGGTTATGACGGTGTCGTTAGTTTGGAATGTGAAGGACAGGGCGGTCCGATGATCGAGAAAAGCCTCGGCTTCGTGAGCAAAATTGTTGAAGACGCGAACAAGCGCCTTGCAGCCAAAAAATAGTTAAACCAAACAAAAGGAGAATAAAAATGGGAAAAATTTTTTTGGGCGTGAATATGGAATTCGTTCGGTCCCATGATAAACCGTTTTCCTGGGGAGTCGAAAAAGCGGCTGAGATTGGTTATAAATATATTGAGCCTATGGTACACCTCGGACGCGAACTGCTTAGTGAGGCGCGTTACTTCCACAGTGTATCAATGTATGATGATCCGCGATGGGCGCGTGATTTGTGTGATAAGCATAACATCAAAATGTCCGGGCTTTCAACTCACACTCCCTTGTGCAAACCTGAGATTAGTGTCGAATATCTGAAACAGGCAATCCGTTGGGCTTCTGACGCTGGCGCACCCGTGGTGAATACAGATGAAGGTCCAAAACCAGAGTGGACAACGAAAGAAATGGATTACCAGTTGATGACCTATACCCTCAAGGAAGCATCAATGGTGGCAGAGCGTTATGGGATCAAGATTGGACTTGAACCACATCAACAATACAGCAAATCGCAGGAAGGCTTGGATAGTATTTATGACCTGGTGAAATCTCCGTCGATTGGCATCAACTATGACACTGGCAACAGTTATCTGGCCGGCACTACAGACACATACGAATGGTTAACCCATGTGAATGACCGTCTGGTTCATCTGCATGCTAAAGATATCAGTTTGTCCCAAAGCAGTGCAGAAAAGGGCAAAATAACCGGCACCCCCGTCGGTTGCGCTTGCGGCGATGGCGTTGTGGATTGGAAAAGAGTGATTGAAACTGTCAAAACCTGCCCGGTCGATATTGTCTTCAGTGTTGAATGTGGAACTGTTCCCGATGCGATTCGCAGTTTTGAACATTTAAGCAAGCTGATCTAAAATTGATCATGGGAATGGCAGTTTACTGCCATTCCCATTTGCAGCCATTACATGAAATATTATCTTGTTTTCATTTTTTGTAAATATTCGGAGGAAATATGAAGTATCCTAAGGTTGCTGTCATCGGGTTGGGCTTCATGGGTCGGACGCACATTCAAGCACTACGCAGATTGGGGGTTGAGGTCCATGGGGTGGCAGGCATAAATGAGGATGAGGCAAAAAATGCGGCAGAAGAGCTTGCAATACCAAAATGGTACCAGAGCTTTGATGAAGCCATAGCTGACAACGATGTCAAAGTGGTGCATTTATGCACACCCAATAACCTTCATTTCCAACAGGCAAAGAAATCGCTTGAAGCAGGTAAACATGTGCTTTGCGAAAAGCCTCTTGCGCTGACGACAGGTGAATCAAGAGAATTGGCTAATTTGGCGCAAATGAAAGACCTGATCACAGCTGTCAACTATAACTTGCGGTTTTACCCAATTTGTCAGGAAGCTCGCGCCCGAATTTTGGACGGGGATATTGGTACTCCTTATTTAATCCATGGGGCCTATTTGCAAGACTGGCTTTTTTATAAAACAGATTGGAATTGGCGCCTCGAACCCGAACAGGGCGGTGATTTGCGCGTGGTTGCTGATATCGGCACTCATTGGATGGATCTGGTAACGTATCTCACCGGGTTAAAAATCACATCGGTGATGGCTGAATTTTCCATTGTTCATCCACAACGCTTTCAGCCTGCCGGCGAAGTCGAGACGTATGCCGGAAAAATTGAAGAGAACCGTTCAAACAAGGAAGTCACGATCATGACCGAGGATGTGGCAGTGATCCTGTTTCGGTTTGAAAACGGAGCCATTGGAAGCGTTAATCTGTCGCAGGTATCGGCGGGGCGCAAGAACTATTTTTGGTTTGAGATTAGCGGCTCAAAATCTGCAATGCGCTGGGATCAGGAAAATCCAAATGAATTGTGGATAGGCAAACGCGACCAGGCAAACGAATTACTATCAAAGGATCCATCCTTATTCCACCCTGAAGTACGGGCGCTAACCGGTTTTCCTGGAGGCCACGCAGAGGGTTATCCTGATACTTTTGTTCAGGTATTTCGCCAGTTCTACTCTGCTGTAACATCTGGTAAAATGCCAGAAACAGGAAAATTCGCCACATTTAGTGATGGACATCATGAAATGCTTTTATGTCAGGCGATCCAACAATCAGCAAAAGAAAAACGCTGGGTGGAGATTGAAGAGATAATCGAAAAATAATGACTTGAACGCCAAAACAATAAACGAATTTTTTGTGGAGAAGCTAATATGCGAATCGGAGTCTTTTCAGTAATCTTTCAACAACTTCCTTTTGAGCAAGCGATTGATAAGATTTTATCTTACGGAGCCACTGCGGTTGAGATTGGAACCGGTGGATTGCCCGGGGCTCATCACTGCCCAATTGATGACTTGTTGGCAAGTGCAGAAAAACGCCAGGCTTATCTCAGTGCTGTAGAAAAGCGCGGCATGATTATCAGCGCTTTTAGCTGCCATTGGGATCCAATTGGACCGGACAAGAAAGTAGCCTCCGCTTCTGACGAGATTTTTCGCAAGACGGTCAGGCTGGCTGAAATGTGTGGAGTTCCAGCGGTGAATGTTCTATCTGGTTTGCCGGCAGGCTCGCCGGTAGACACGATGCCAAATTGGGTCACCTGCCCATGGCCGCCACACTTTGCTGAAATTCTGGATTACCAGTGGAACAAAGTCGCCATCCCCTATTGGAGCGGCGCAGCTAAATTTGCTGAAGAGCACAATGTCAAGATCGGTGTGGAGATGCACCCAGGCATGATCATTTACAATGTTGAGACCATGCTGCGTATGCGTGAGGCTTGTGGCCCGGCGATGGGATGCAATTTTGACCCCAGTCACCTGTTTTGGAATGGGGCTGATCCGGTCGCAGCAATCCGTAAACTGGGTGATGCGATTGTGCATGTGCATGGCAAGGATTGCTATGTTGATCCGTACAATGTCTCTGTGAACGGTTGCAATGATCACAAATCCTACACAGATATTCCTCATCGATCCTGGACCTTCCGTACGATCGGGTATGGTCATGATCTCAAAGTGTGGAAGGATATCGTCTCAGCTTTACGAATGGTTGGGTATGACCACGCGATTTCCCTCGAACACGAAGATGGAATGATGTCCTTTGATGAAGGCGTTAAAAAGGGACTGGCAGCTTTACATGAGGCGGTTACGGTGGAGAACCCCGGAGAAATGTTCTGGGCATGAGTTGAGTCCAGCTACAAGTTTTAGAACACCTGCTCGTAAGGTAAAAAAGAAAACATGACCAAAAATATTTATATCGGTATCGATGGCGGCTTGATGGATCCCGAAGCGACCACCTCCACCTTCCGCTTTGAAGGATGAAAAATCTATATTTATAGTAAATCAGAATACTCGCAATTTTTGAAAGATGTTAGGTTAAATTGGAATCGTATATAGATTAACGCTGTTATTAAGAATGCTGAGCGCATCCAAAGTATGAGCAATGAGTATGATTCAATATCATGTTTTATAATAACTTGATGTCATCGCTAAAAGAACACTTCCTGCTTGATCATTCAGTAGTTTTTTTGAATCACGGCTCCTTCGGTGCTACACCTAAGCCAGTGATGGAAGCGTATCAAAACTGGCAATTACGTTTGGAGCGCCAGCCTGTATCGTTTCTTGGGAGAGAGCTGGATGGCCTATTGCTTGAGTCGCGAAATATATTGGGAAAGTACATCAATGCTGGGGCCGATGACCTGGTTTATATCCCAAATGCCACGCACGGCGTGAACATCATTGCTCGCTCCCTGCAACTTAAACCCGATGATGAAATTCTGACTACGAACCACGAATATGGGGCGTGTGATTACACTTGGGAATTCCTTTGTGGGAAGGTGGGTGCAAAATACATCCATCACTCCATTCCTTTACCTGTTGAGTCCGAAAAAGAAATCGCGGATCTATTTTTGGGAGGAGTGACCCATAAGACAAAGGTTATTTACCTAAGTCATATCACTTCTCCAACAGCCCTGCGAATGCCCGTGGAACAGATTTGCAAGCAAGCCAAACAAATGGGAATATTAACTATTATTGATGCTGCACACTCACCAGGGCAAATCCCAGTTGATCTTCAAACTTTGGGTGCAGATTTTGTTTTTGGTAATTGTCATAAATGGATGCTTAATGTGAAAGGCTCTGCATTTCTATATGTCCGACGAGAATTGCAAAACCTTATTGATCCATTGGTTGTGAGTTGGGGATACAATCCAACCCCGGAGACAGCCACAGGCTCCCGCTTTATTGACCTTTTACAATGGACAGGTACCAAGGATCCTAGTGCTGCGTTGACAGTTCCAAACTCAATCCAATTTATGCAGGAGCACGCCTGGGATGAGGTGCGAAAGGAATGCCATCTGTTGCTTCGTCAGGCAATCGAACGGATCTGTGATCTGACTGGATTGCATCCGTTGTATCCTCTTGATTCTGATCTTTACAATCAAATGGGTATTGCCCCTCTTCCTACGTCAAACCTTACTATACTTAAAAGTCGTTTGTATGATGAGTACAAAGTAGAAGTGCCGCTAATTCAATGGCAAAACAGACAATTTATTCGCATCTCTATTCAGGGATACAATTCTCAAGAAGACATTGATGCATTGCTAAATGCATTAAAGATGCTTTTGCCTCAAGTTGTTGCCTAATCTCGCCTGCAAACCAATGATAAATCGGGCTCCAAGAGTGTATCGTCCGTGTGTTTTACGCATATCACTATAAATGGCTGTGCGCTCCCAAAGGCGCGGGCTTTTTATACGCGAGGCCTGAAATGCAGCGCCTGCTCAAACCGCTGGTCGTTTCGTGGGGATACGAATCCGAAACACCGGGCAAGTCTACTTTTGTAGATCATCATGAATGCTGGGGCACGCGTGATGTCTCAGCGTTTTTATCTGTGCCTGCCGCGA
>Ga0163144_10012690_pt1 | contig 17659 bp, 19 predicted proteins | sample OliLak19BULKMAT1_FD_123175 | JGI IMG/M metagenome (GOLD analysis project Ga0163144, IMG submission 123175) | Freshwater microbial mat bacterial communities from Lake Vanda, McMurdo Dry Valleys, Antarctica - Oligotrophic Lake LV.19.BULKMAT1 | ecosystem: Environmental > Aquatic > Freshwater >...
AAGTGATCACCAAATGGTTTGGAAAATCAATTATTAATTCGCACCATCGTTTTTCATACGAAGGAGCGCAGGATGTCCTTGACGGTACCTCCCCTATTTTTACAAGCGAAATGAATACGCTCAATAAGCTGGCATACATCCTTCGTGCAAAGAAATTCAAAGACGGAGCGATTGATTTTGATACCGAGGAAGTAAAATTCGTTCTTGATGAAAAGGGCTCTCCTATTAAGGTAATAAAGAAAGTTCGCGGAGATACTCACAAACTCGTTGAAGATTTCATGCTTCTTGCCAATCGCGAAGTAGCAGCGTTTATCTCAAAAAGTCATGAGAAGGATGGACATAAAGGTATCTACCGAGTGCACGATGTGCCGACCGAAGAACGTCTCGCAGATCTTTCCATGCTCTACAAGGCACTTGGCTATGACATACATACCAAAATTAAAACCGCCAAAGACATTACCAGCCTTCTTGCGCAGATCGTCGGTAAACCAGAAGAATCACTTCTTAAAACCGCCACTATCAGATCTATGGCAAAAGCTATCTATGCAACACAAAACAGTGGCCATTTCGGACTTGGTTTTGAATTTTACACACATTTCACTTCTCCGATCAGACGTTATCCTGACCTAGAAGTTCACCGCTTGCTTCAAGCTGTGTTAACCAAAGACAAAAAAACTGAATTACACGAAATGTCTCGACTTGAAAATGTTGCGAAGCATTCGACCGAACGAGAAATCATCGCTGCAGATGCAGAACGTACCTCTATTAAATACAAGCAAGTAGAGTACATGAGTAAGTTTATCGGAAAAGAATTTGCCGGTATTATTACGGGTGTTACCGAATGGGGTATCTTCGTGGAGGAAAAAGAAACAAAATGCGAGGGTCTCGTTCGCACCAAAGACATGCGCGATGATAAATATGAATTCCAGGAGAAACTATTCAGACTTGTCGGCATGCGAACCAAAAAAGTCATTTCTCTTGGCGACACAGTCAAATTCAGAGTTGTTGCAGCCAATCTCGAAACACGTACCCTCGACTATGCGCTTATTTAATCTTTATTAAAATAAAATTACTTCGCTACCCTCACTGCCTCTTCAAATCTTATCGATAACAACGTCGAGTACCCTTCGCTTGCCATAGTGACACCATAGAGCACACCAGCACGAGACATGGTCTCGCGATTGTGCGTAATTAAAATAAGCTGTGAATGCTTTGCGAGTGCCTCAATCATGTCGCCGTATTTACGAGAATTTGCTTCGTCGAGTGCTGCGTCGGTTTCATCGAGAATGACAAACGGTGGCGGATTAACCTGTGAGACAGCAAATAACAACGCGATTGACGTCAGTGCACGTTCTCCACCAGAAAGCATTACAAGACCTTTAATGCGTTTGTGCGGAAGTGATACGTGCACGTCGATGCCCACCTGCCCTTCGATACTATCTTCAATGTCCAAAGCGGCAATTTGAGCATCAGTTCCACCTTCATCGTCAGCCTCAGATTCAGAATCATCTTGTTTTCTTTTAATATTCAAAACATCAAGACGTGCTTCGCCGCCACCAAACATCGTAGTAAAGAAGCTACTAAAACTATTATTAATCTTGATAATACCAATGTCAAAACGCTTTTTAAGCTCAAGGTCCAAATCTGCAATAAGTTTTTTCAGCGATTGTGATGCTGCATACAAATCCTGAATTTCTTTTTTTAAAAAATCATCCCGCTCGGAAGTCTCCTTATGTTCCTTAAAGACTTCCTCGCCAGTGCCAAGCCCTGCATCCTCAAGGCGAATTTTGTTTCTTTCGATAATCCGCTTTCGTTCTTCTTGTATCAAGCGTGTCTCAATCACAATACTCTCATGATTTAGCACGAGGCCATCTTCTCCCTTGGGGTCATACGAAACATATTGAGTAATCTTGTGACCAAGAAGTGCACCAGCTTCGCCAAGTTCCCTCTTGAAACTACTTTCTATTTCTGCAATTTTATCCTCGCGAAGTCCGATTTCAGTAAGAATGTTGATTGCACTGTTTTGTTTGGCCTTGATTTCATAGAGCGATCGCTCTGCGTCCCTATTGTTTTCTTTGTCTTTTTCAATCATTGCGCGAATGTGATCGATCTGTGCAGTCACCCCGCTCACTTCTTGAAATAAGTTTTGCAAACGCGTATTGATAACGTCTTTTTTAATATTTAATTCATGTAGATCTTTCTGATATTCGTCTTTTGTAGTTTGACCGTTACTTGCTGTTTTTTCAATATGCTCAAAAAATGCTTTTAATATATATTGGGCTTTCTGTATGTGCACAACAGCAAGAGACAAGTCAGTAAGCGACCTTGCTTCATTAAGAAAAACAGTGATTTCGTCTGTAAGTTTTTTAACATCTACATATGGCAGTGTCTGTGGATGTCCAGAAGGTAGCACTTCTTTTGCCTGCATGCGTGCTATAAACGTCAATTCACCCTCGATACGTCCAAAATCACGAGAGATATTGTCCTTCTCCTTTTGAAGGTGGGTGAGCTTTTCCTGAAAATGTCTAAGTGACGTCTGTTTTTCTGGATCCTCAGGAGCACGGACGAGCACCTCTTGGGTTTTATTTAGTTCATCTTCTAGCTGTTTAAGAAGCACTTCCGGTTCCTTTTTTTCATCTTCAAGAATTTTTTTACTAAATGAAATATATAGACCTTCTCTTTTGAGATATTCCATATATAGTTGTTCAAGTTTCTCCTTGAGTTCCCTGCCTTTTTCCAGTTTCTCTACTTGTTTCCTGAGAAAATTTAAATGTGGCGCTATCTCTCGACGAAGTGACTCTACGTGCTTAATATTTTCCTCCGTTTTCTCAAGTTTTCTTTTACTTTCCTTTTTTCGGTAATGATAAATCTTAAGACCAAGCGCGTCCTCGATCATTTCTCTACGCTCCACAGATGAAGCGGTAAGAATCCTATCAGCTTCGCCTTGAGAAATAATATGATGACCACTGGAACCTATGTTGGCGTGAGCAAGTAGCTCACTGATATCTTTTAGTCGAACGCGCGAACCGTTTATAAAATATTCATTAAAACCATCTCTATTTACAATTCGTTCAAGGGACACTTCGTCAAAATCAATCGGCAATCGCTTACTTGTGTTATCAAATAGCACTTTTACCGAAGCGCGGTTTTGTCGAGCGATAGTCTTGCCACCACCAAAAATAAGATCCTCACCCTTTTTACCTCGCAGCGACTTCACTGACTGTTCTCCAAGCACAAAACGAAATGCTTCAGCAACGTTTGATTTCCCCGAACCATTGGGTCCGACGATCGCCGTTACCGGCACATCAAAGCTGAGTGTTGCCTTTTTTGCAAATGATTTGAATCCTGAAATCTCAAGTGTCTTAAGGCGCATTGAGAATTTATTATAACAGAAATAAGTTCAAAAGAACGAAACACTTGACATGTAACATATATATAAATATAATAATTTATGAATCCACCCACTAACCGAAAGGAGTTCTTTATGGCAGGTTATCGTCGCGGTGACAAGGATTTGCTTTCTATCATTGTCGCTTTGTGTTTTCTGGTCGTGTTCTGGGCTATCGTAGCGTATGCATTTGCAACATTTCGAACATGGCACGTAGTAAGCACGATTGCAGTGATCGTGGTGCTGATCTTTGTAGCGTTGATGATTTTCAGCGCATGCTCTCGCTGTCGAAACCATCTTAATGGTCACCACTGAGTAAGCAGTTCTGCTTACTCAAATATACTCGCACACCTTAGGGGTGCGAGTATTTTTTGTATACTTACCAGCCCTTTATTTCAAGTGCCTTTCGAGCAGCATCTTGTTCAGCGTCTTGCTTCGATTTTCCTTCACCCGTCAATATCTGTTCTTTACCTATATAGACACCAATTGTAAAATGTTTGTCGTGATCAGGACCTGTTTCCTTAATAGATTTATATGTCGGTGTCACTGCAACAAATTCTTGAGCCTTTGCTTGAAATTGGCTTTTAGCATCTATAAAAAGTCGCTTAGAAATAATATCTCCTATATTAGGAACAAGATGCTCAAGAATAAACGAATTGGCAGCTTCATAACCCTGGTCAATATAAAGTGCTCCAACAAATGCCTCAAATGTATTTGCAAGAATATATGTACGAGCTCTTCCTTTATCTTTGGTCTCCCCCTTTGATAATAATAAGTATTCATCGAAACCAAGCTTGGTCGAAATAGACGCAAGTATGTCTGAGTTTACAAGTGACGAACGGTACGCAGTAAGATCACCTTCTTGATTTGCAGTAAAAGTTTTAAATAAATAATCAGTGACTACAAGTTCAAGTACTGCATCACCCAGAAATTCCAATCGCTCATTGTGGGTACGATCGGTACCCTTATGCTCATTGATAAATGAGCGGTGAGTAAACGCCTGCTGGAGTAGTTCTTTATTATTAAATGATACCTTTAGATTTGCTTCAAGTTTCCGAAATTCCGCTGACATAGAAATATAATTATGAGGTAATGATTTTAATAGCCTTGGTTACCAGAGGTAAAATATCGGCGTAGAAATTAAGTTCCAAAATATCTTGGAGTTTGAACCAACGAGCATCGTCGAGACCACCCTTGCCCTCTTCGAGCTTGAGGTCCTTAAATGTTCCCTCGGCCAAAAAATATGCAACATGCTTTCTTTTTTTTCCAGTTTCAGGATGAGTAGCAATATATTCGTTTTCTCCTATCTTCTCAATTATTTTGACATCGATACCAATTTCTTCTTTGATTTTTCTTACAGTTCCTGCCTCGATTGATTCTCCCTCTTCCAGATGTCCCTTGCTCAGCGTCCAGTGACCAAATACGTCGTGAACCAATGCAAGATAGATGTCGTCTTTTTCACGCGCGAAGATGACCGCACCACCAAGATTTTCCGTAGGCAATGTCTTAATATCGACTTTCTTTTTTGATACTTCTTCTTTGCCAGGCTCTCCCATTTCCTTATATACAGCACCGAGCACTCCGTTGACGAACTTGCTCGAGGTATCTCCTCCAAATGACTTTGCGAGTTCTATTGCTTCATTGATAGCTACTTTCGCGGGCACTTCCTTGCGATCAGCAAAAAGTAGTTCATAAAGACCAAGTCGAAGAATATTACGATCGATAATAGAAATTTTGTCGATAGGCCATTCAGGTGCTGCTTTTTCGATAATCATATCGAGTTCAGGTATTTTGTCGATAATTCCCTTAAGCAATACCTCCATGAATCCAGCCTGTGCAATACCAGGCGCAAATTCTTCCGTATTACGCTTGATAACTTCTTTAGGATTGATTGATGGAGTACCAGAGAAATCCCACTCATAAAGCGATTGAAGAACAATGGAACGTGCAACGTGACGGTTTGCCATATATTTCTACCTACTCTATCAGATAAGAATCCACCCGCCAAGGGCGGGTGTAAGTGTGAACGTTATTTTGCTACTTTGGCTTTTGTCTCTTTCTTGGCTTTCTTTTCTGCAGGTTTGATGGTAGCTACTGCTGTTGTCTTTTTCTCAAGAACCTTTCGATTCTTGTATGTGCCACAATTTGGGCACATAGTGTGAGGAAGTCGTGTATGTCCGCATTCCTTGCAAAGTGATACAGAAGCCGCAGTAAGGGCGTGATGTGATCGTCGGCTGCCGGTCTGGGACCGGGTGTGTCGCATGTGGTTTACCATAGTTTTGCTATAGTAGCATAGATAAAGACTTTTTCAAGTCCTACACCACGTTTTCCTATGTTCCCTAGACACCCCGTGCATTTTAATCATCTTTTGGTGATATGCAGTGCCATATCCCTTGTGCATCTCAAAACCATACTTAGGCAGCCTTTTCGAGAGCTGTAGCATATATCTATCGCGCAGCACCTTTGCACAAATCGAAGCCAGTCCTATGACAGGTATTTTTGCATCGCCTTTTATAATAGTTTTTTGATCTAAAAAGTGCTTTGGTGCTTTAAGTGATCCGTCTAAGAGTATTTCGACCTCATGTGGAAGTGCTCCTATGTTTTTCAAACACGTATTAATAGCTTTTTTAATAGCATAGCTTATCCCCTTCATATCGATAATAGACGCTGAGACAAGAGATACTGAGAAATTAATTTCATGATTCTTCTGTGCTTCAAGAATCATACTAAAAACACGCTCACGTTTTATGTGAGATATCTGTTTTGAATCTCTTGCTTGGGAAAGTAGCTGAGATTTTTGCTTTTTTCGAATAATAAATACACCGACTGCCACCGGACCAGCAAGTGGTCCACGACCAGCTTCATCAATGCCAATTAGATATTTTTTCACAAACTGGAGCCGCTTCTCAGATTCGAACTGAGGACCTACTGTTTACAAAACAGTTGCTCTACCAACTGAGCTAAAGCGGCGTATTATATTGTTCAAGACCTACCAAAACAGCTAGAGCGGTGGCTTGTTCTTATGTTCCGACAAATGCTTAAGATACTCAGACACGTGCTTTGTAGAAGATTTTGAATACTCCAAGAATCCCCACAGCTTCCGATGAAGCTTGTAAAAACTACTTGCCGTCTTCCGATATTGTCTTTCAACAAACGGAATAACGCTATGATAGAACAAACTGATGATTTTGAGAAGGCTCTGATGCTTAAACTGCACCGAACGGTCTTTCACAAATCTACCAAAGCGATGTATCATGTCATCAGAAAATCTCCTAATGCGTATCCAGAAATTAAAATGTCTTTCTTTAAATACGGACATCTTGAGCACAATGATCGATATCATGCCAGCAAGTGACACCCCAAATGTAATGAATTCAATTGACATAATTTCCTTTCACTAGGAAAGGACACTGTACCGAACCATCCTCGAGACCTCTGTTTTTTCACCAAACTTTTGGATAGCTCCTTCAATAAGACCCCCAACAGTAACATCGGGATTCTTAATGAATGCTTGTTCCAGAAGCACGCGCTCCTTGAAGTAGGCTGCGAGCTTTCCTTCGAGGATTTTTTCGCGCATTTCTACAGGCTTGTCCTGCACCTCAGCAACAAACAACTCTTTTGCTTTTGCTCTTGCCTCCTCTGATATATCGGAAACACGAACAAATTCAGGATTTGACGCTGCAACGTGCATAGCAATATCCCTTGCAAGCCTTACGAATTCTTCGTTTTTCGAAACGAAATCAGTTTCGCACACAAGCTCAACCAATGAACCAACGGTGCCATTTGAATGTATGTATGAAGCAACAGCTCCTGCACCAAACGTGCGATCGCCTTTTTTTGCGGCAATATCTTTGCTCTTTTTTCGAAGAATTGCAATTGCTTTTTCCATATCGCCATCTGCCTCTTCAAGTGCTTTTTTGCATTGCATCACAGAGACGCCTGTAGCATCGCGAAGTTCTTTGATTTGTTCAGTGCTGATAGCCATATAATATTAAGCTTTTTTGGGGGCAGACTTAAATGCAGATGTAATCTCTTCAAGTATATAAGTAATAGCAGCGACAGAGGCATCGTTTCCGGGTATCGGAACATCGATATCATCAAAGTCACAATCACTTGATGATAGAGAGATAACTGGTATACCAACTTGTTTTGCTTCAGTAATAGCAATAAGCTCTTTCTTCGCATCAACTACAAAAATAGCCTTTGGAAACTCCTTCATGGTAACGATACCTGAGAAATACTTTTCAAGGTTACTAATTTCTTTATCAAGAATAAGACGCTCCTTTTTAGTATATTTTGCAAAATCTCCCTTTTCTTTTTCAGTCTGAAGTGTCTCGAGTCGCGCAACGCGCTTTTTGATCTCAGTGAAGTTGGTAAACGTACCACCAATCCATCGACTTGCGACATAAGGCATAGCGATAGATTCTGCTGCCTTTTTTACTGCAGTGCGAGCTTCATTTTTACCACCAATAAATAAGATAGAACCGTTTTGTGAAGCAATGTTCGCAACGTATTCTTTTGCAGCAAGTAATAGAGCCGCTGTCTTTTCGAGATCAAAAATCTCAACTTTTTCTTTTACGCCATAAATATACTCTGCCGTCGTTGGATGTCGACGGGAACGTATCTGTCCGAAGTGAGCACCTACTTTAAAAAGTGCTTCGACGGTCAAACTTGCTTTCTGTTGTTCTGCCATATAGTCTCTTAATCTATCAAAAAGGCTGCATTTTCGCAACCTTACTCACCATCTTCTACCGAACCATGACTCTTTGAGTTTACTGCTTCAATGATATCTTCTATATATCCAGCCATAATTTTGGGCAAATTGTGCCACGTCTCCTTGATCCGATGATCAGTAATTCTGTCCTGCAATATGTTATAGGTGCGTATTTTTTCTGACCTATCAGCGGTGCCTATCTGTTCTTTTCGTTCACTTGAAAATTTTTTAGCTTCTTCAGCATCTTTGAGCGCTTCGAGCTTCGCAGTAAGAATACTCATTGCACGCTCTCTGTTCTTGAGCTGGCTTCGCTGAGCCGTAGAACGTACATCAAGACCAGTAGGCGTGTGGACAATACGTACGGCTGTTTCTACCTTGTTGACGTTCTGTCCCCCCTTACCACCAGCACGGGAAAATTCTATTTCAATATCAGCAGGATTAATTTCAAACTTTGTTTTAGTGCGAATCGGCAAAATAGCAACTGATGCAGTAGAAGTGTGTACTCGGCCTGATTTTTCTGTATTAGGAATACGTTGGATGCGGTGGACCCCCGTTTCATAGCGAAGTTTTTTGTAAACGTCTTTACCCCGAATTTCAAAACTAGCTTCCTTGTATCCCCCGAGCGCACTCGGTGATTCGTTCACTATAGATACAGCCCAGGCCTGCATTTCAGCATATTTCTTATACATAAGTGCCAATTCCTCAGCAAAGAGTGCTGCCTCTTCTCCGCCAGCCCCAGCACGCACCTCAAGAACTACTTCATTGGGAAATTTTTCTTCTTCCTCCTCATCCTTAAGAATATTGACCATCTGATCCCACAACCTCTTTTTTTCTATTGATATAATAAAGAGCTCAGATTCAGCCATTTCTTTCATTGCTGAATCTTTCAAGAGCGGTTCGAGCTCTTTTTCTTTTCTTTCTTCTTCGCCATACAAACCAGCTATATAGGAGGTTTTATGGTTTTTTTTAAATTGTTCGATATCCATAATTCTTTTCCCTCCCTTGCCGAGGGAGGTGAGAGGCTAACTCAGGTTGGGAAGAAAAAAAGTTACTTTGCCTTAACTACTTTTGTGGCTGCTTTCTCTACGCGTTTAGCACGCTTTTCAGCTTTGACTGTAGACTTCTTTTTGATGTCAGTCTTTTTAGACGCTGTGTGGGCCTTGAATTTCTCAACACGTCCCGCAACATCGAGCGTCTTTTCAGTACCAGTGAAGAATGGGTGGCAGGCACTGCAAATTTCAACCTGTATTTCTTTCTTTGTCGAACCTACTACAAATACATTGCCACATGCGCACGTGACTTTTGCATCGATAAAATATGTTGGATGAGTGTCTGCTTTCATAGGCGGTTATATTACCAGACTTTAAAGATTTTGCAATGGATTGATCATATTCTCCTGAATATCGTTCGTTTTCTTCATCACTTGATTGCCATAGAAGGCGTTTTGGGGCTTATTCCAGTTACTACCAGCATAATATTTAAGAGCTGCCGTTCGTTCAGCTGTAAAGGTGCCCGCGTCTGCCCCCAAGTCAGATACATAGATAGCCGTCGCCATAATCGCATGACGAGGGTTCCAGGGGTTAGCATAATCAGCACCCGTAGCCTTCTTTATACGATTTACGTACGATTCCCACGTAGAAGGGATAAACTGAGAAGGACCCATTGCCCCGCCCCATCCGTTACCAATAGGACACGAAACCGGCACGGTATTTGGATCAAGACCAAGTCCAGCAGTAATACGCTTGAACGGTTCTATGTCTCGAGAAGGCTTCATAACTTCAGTCCACTTTTTCTCCGGAGGGTCTTGGGGACGGTTACATGTACCGATATTTTTACCAAGATCGCTTTCTTGTGTCAAAATTCCCAAAATAAATGCTGGCCGAACACCGGTTTTTTGTGAAGCGATATTAGCGTATTCAAGGGCTTTTCCAAAAGGAATAGCTGCCGAATCACGAAGCGCAAAAAGTGCAGCCCTGATTGCACTTGCTTGAAGCTCTTTATTTTTAATGTTTCCTTTATAATTTGTCTGCTCCTTTTTTGAAAGTCCAAGAAGGACCTGCTTTTGTGCTTCAGCTTTTTTAATAAGCTTTTGTTCGCTTTCAATTGCCATTTTAGCATCCATTTCCGCATTACGTTTCTTATCAAGTGTACTGCGTTCTCCTTCGGTAGTTATTTTGACCTGTTTAACTATATCAAGAGACTGGTTAAGAGACTGCTTCACAAAATAGTAGGAATCAAGGTCTTGTAAAAATTCTGATAGATTTTTGTTACTTAAGACAATTTCAAAGAGATTAAAATCATCCAAATATTGGGTTTTTTTCAGTAACTGTCCCAATGAATCCTTACCCTGCTCAGCCTTTTCCCCAAGAAGTTGTATGTGTTCGGTTTTTGTATTGATATCCTTACCTAATTGTTGAATATTGATTTGTTTTGCCTTTATCTGCAGCTGTGCCTTTGTAATCTGCGCATCAAGTATGGCGATATCACGCTCAAGAGAAATACCTTCGAGCTGCTTTGTTGCAAGAATCTTTTTCTGAGCATTAATATCTGCAAGCACTTGGTCAAGCTGTGCTTGCAGTGCTGCCTGACGAGCAGCGGTAAGTTCATCGACAGTCTGCGCATAAAAGACCCGTGGTGTAGCCACAGACACAACAACACTTATAAAAAGTACCACTGTGATAAATCTTCGCATTGAGACTAGTATAGCAAAATATTGCTTCCCTTAAAACAACAAACCCCACTTTTGAGGGGTTTGGATGAAATTATTTTTTGTCTTCCTTTTTCTTTTCTGTTCCAGCATCTGTTTCTGCGCCATCTTCTTCCACCCTACCTTTCTTTTCTACTTCAATTTGAGTGATATCGATTGGGGCAACTATCTCTTCTTCTTTCATGGGCTCTGCTACTGAGGCCACGATTTCATCTTCTCTCGATACAAGCACTACACCTGTAGGCAATATGATGTCTTTTGCGAGAATAACACTCTCCATAGTAACAAGGAGTGATATATCTACGTTGATATTTCGAGGAAGATCTTTTGGAAGAGCTTCAACTTCAATTTCATGCAAAACCTTGACGAGGGTTCCAGCAAGATCCTTGATAGCAGCAGAAGCACCAACAAATTCAATAGGAACAGCAATTTTTACTTTCTTTCCCTTTTCAAATGCATAAAAGTCTACATGACGAGCAATGTCAGTCACAGGATCAAAATCAATGTCATGAACAAGTGCTTCTACCTCCAAACCATCACCCCTTAGAGTAATAACCATTGATTCTCCGGCCTTTTTAAAGACTTTCTGAAAATCAACAAGTGAAATAGAAATGGGTGTTGAAGCCTCTTTTTTTCCATAAAAAACAGCGGGTATTCTGCCGTCAAAATTGAGACGGCCGACAGTATCGCTCTTTTGGCGTTTTATAATATCAAGTGAAATCATATCGAATTTGATGAGACATGATTATATATAAAAGACAATAAAAGTCAAAGGGATGTTGCTACAATAACCGCCGAAAGCATAAAAAAGAATACTGAAATGAAAATACAGACATAATAGACATTATCGACATTACGGACCAATCCGGTTTTGAGAATCAACTTGAAAATAGTCGAATTGGAATCAACCCTACGACGCTTCGCAAATGCTTCCAACTTATCCTCATCTATAAAATCAACATCGCTCATGGTTATGAGACTATTTTATTAAATAGCTTGAGCCTATCTTCAACAACCTTTCCTAAAGCAGCAGCAGCCGGCTTAAAATATTTATATGGTGCCACTTCACCGGGATTTTTTTCAAACTCTGCTTGAAGCGCTTTTGTATAGGCTACTCTTAATTCTGTATTGATATGTACAACAGCAACCCCCGCATCGATAGCAGAAACAAAATCTTCGTCGACGGTACCTGAGCCACCATGAAGCACAAGAGGTATACCCGTTGCTTCGCTAATTGCTTTGATTCGTGGAATATCAAGGCGTGGGTCATGTCCCACAGCGAGCATACCGTGAATATTGCCTACTGCCGGTGCCAGCAAATCAACTCCGGTGCTTTCTACAAATTTCTTAGCTTGTTCAGGACTAGTCATGCTCGCGCTATCGAGCGCTGCACCCTTTGGGATCTCGGTGAGCACCTTTGAAGACGTACCTATGTATCCAAGTTCTCCTTCGATAAGCACATCCGGATTTTTATTTTTTGCGTAGGTAAGTGATTTTTTAGTCAAAGAGATATTTTCGTCAAAAGAAAGCTGTGCACCGTCGATAATTACAGCATCAAAACCTGCATCCACAGCTTCTTGAACTTTTTCATATGAATATGTGTGATCGGCATTGAGAAAAATAGGATAATTGTTGTTCTCACGAATATCCCTTACTACTTTTGCTATAGCTCGTACCCCCACGTACTCTCGCTCTCCTTCCGAAACACCAATGATCACTGGTAGATCGAGTTTTTTTGCTGCCCCATAAATTGCCCACAATGCATCGATGGTTGAGATATTGAAATGGCCGATTGCAACCTTTTTTTCTTTTGCCTCAAAAATATACTCCTTGAGTGATTTCATAATGAATATTGTAACACATGCTATAATTTTCGTATGTTATTCAAAAAAAATAAATCACTTGATTTTCTCGCTATCGGTGATACTGCAACAGATGCATTTATTCGTCTGAAAGACGCTTCAGTACACTGTTCAGTAAGTAATACTAATTGTGAATTGTGTATGAAATTTGGAGACAAGATTCCCTACGAATTTTCAAAAGTTATCGCGGGTGTAGGCAATAGTGCTAATGCTGCCGTCTCAGCCATGCGCCTCGGACTTTCTACAGGATTAGTAAGTAATATTGGTGCAGATGCGTTTGGTAAAGAAATATTAGAGTCTTTTAAAAAGCAAAATATAGACATCACGTATATCACAAGTCACATAGGTAAGACGACCAATTACCACTACGTATTATGGTATCAGAGCGAACGTACTATTCTTATAAAACACGAAAAATTTGAATATATTTTTAAGGATCCCGCGCAGGCTCCCCGCTGGATGTATCTAAGCTCTCTTGCAGATGGCACTGAAGACTATCATCATTCAATTTTAAAATACCTTCTTAAAAATCCTTCAGTTAAATTTGCCTTTCAGCCGGGAACATTTCAAATTAAACTTGGTTTAACAAAATTACTCGATCTGTACAAACGTTCTGACGTATTTGTATGCAACGTAGAGGAAGCAAGAATCATATTAGGAGATACGGGAACTGCAAAAGATCCCTTTTCAATTAAGTCACTCCTCAAAAAAATGTCAGATCAGGGACCAAAAATTACTCTTATTACCGACGGTCCCACGGGAGCGTATGCCTATGACGGAACAAGCTATTTCTTTATGCCACCATACCCCGATACAAAGCCGCCCTATGAACGCACTGGTGCAGGAGATGCTTTTGCTTCAACATTTGTGGTAGCACTTACGCTTGGTAAAACAATGTACGAAGCACTCACCTGGGCACCGATCAATTCTATGTCGGTAGTACAGTCTGTTGGTGCTCAAGAAGGACTACTTACCAAAGAAGATCTAGAAAAATATCTCAAACAGGCACCAAAAGATTACCTACCAAAAACGATATAATTAATTTAAAACCCCGAGCTAAGCTCGGGGTTTTTGTTTTATTATTTCCTTTTCAAAACTTTTTTTGCTGCATTGTAAATCGATTTTTCATCCATACCATAGTGCGCAATAAGTTCGTCAGGTTTTCCAGACTGTCCGAATTTATCATATACTCCGACAAATTCAATAGGAACTGGAAATGTTTTTGCTAAAAATTCTGCAACGGCGGATCCCATACCTCCCGCAACTTGATGTTCTTCTACGGTAACAATAGCCTTTGCTTTTTCTGCTACTAATTTTATAGTTTTTTCATCAAGAGGTTTAATCGTTGAAAGATTTACTACAGTCACCCCGATTTTTTCTTGTTCGAGTTTCTGTGCGACAAGGAATGCCTTATATAAAAGCGCTCCGGTAGCAATAATTGCTATATCGGGACGTCCATCAGGAGATTCGAATACGATTTGTGCTTTACCAATTTCAAATGGTGAATCTTCAGTGGTCATCACTGGAGTCTTTTCACGGGCAAGACGTATATATAGAGGTGTAGAAGTTTTTGCGGCAGCAATAGTAGCCTTCTTTGCTTCGACACTATCACACGGAGAAATAACCGTTATGTTTGGTAGCACGCGCATCAGCGCAATATCTTCAATGGCTTGGTGAGTACCACCGTCGGGACCAACAGAAACTCCGGCGTGTGACCCAATAAGCTTCACTGATCGATCATTGTAGGCGATAGTCGTACGGATCTGTTCCCAGTTTCTTCCCGGAGAAAACATGGCATATGAAGTAATAAAGGGGATCTTTCCCATTGCGGCCATACCTGACGCAAGTGCAGCAAGGTTTTGCTCTGCCACTCCCACCTCGACAAATCGTTCTGGAAATTTTTGTTTAAATGCAAGCATTTGGGTAGATTCAGTAAGATCAGCACAAAGACCAACGACGTTTTTATCATTCTCCCCCGCCTTGAGCAAGCCCTCACCAAACCCCTTACGAATAGGAACCTGTTCGACGTCCTTATCGAATAGTTTAGGATTTAGTTTTTGTAACGGATTAAGCATGTTATTGGTGTTCACTTTTTATTTTACCAGCAAGTGTTCGTAGTTCTGAAAGTGCTATTGCCGCCTCTTCTTTATTCGGCGCTTTGCCATGCCACTCAAACTTTCTTTCAAATTCTTTCACACCTTTTCCAGGAATAGTATGAGCGATGATTACTTTTGGCTTTTCGAAAATCGTCTTGGCACTTTCAACAGCATCTACGATTTCGCGCATATTGTGCCCATCAATTTCTATAACGTGAAAATTAAACGATCGCCATTTATCGGTAAGTGGTTCAAGCGGCATGATATCTTCAGTAAATCCATCGATTTGTATATTGTTGCGATCGACAAAACAGATTAGATTACGAAGCTTTTCTTTGCCTGCGAACATTGCCCCTTCCCAGATATTACCTTCATCAAGCTCGCCGTCGCCCATTGAGCAATAGATCCATCGATCAACCTTATACCCATCGATTTTGTCTGACAAAGCCATCCCTGTCGCCTGTGAGAGTCCTGACCCAAGCGGACCAGAGCTGTTTTCAAGCATCGGCAGATATTCTCGATGCGGATGACCTTGCAATCGTGAGCCAAATTTTCTGAGAGTTTTAAGTTCAGTAACGGGAAAATATCCGCTGTGTGCCATAGCAGAATAAAGTACGGGACATATATGTCCGTTGGACAAAACAAAACGATCCCTTCCCTCCCACTGAGGCTTCTTTGGGTCGTGGTTTAAAATATGAAAATAAAGCGCTGCAAAAATATCCGACATGCCAAGCGGTCCAGCAGTGTGGCCGGAACCTGCTTCCAAAAGCATTTCAATAATCGATTGGCGAATATCATTTGCCTTGATTTCAAGATTCCTGACCTGTTCATCAGTAAGTGACATACGAAAATTATATCATGAACCCTTAACCTAAATATGCCTCTTGTTTCAACATATCAATCACTTCAATGGGATTAGTAGATTCAAATACTGCAGAACCTGAAACGAACCGGTTGGCACCTGCTTCTGCAAGCTCGCGAATGTTTTCTTCGCTGACGCCACCATCGACTGAAATAGGAAGCTCTGGAGCCAACTTTCTAATTTTCTGAATTTTTTCAAACACGCTTTCATCAAGCAGTTCATGCTGATATCCAATACGTTTGATACCCATACACTGTATACATGAAATTTCGGATAAAAAGGGTTCAATGATTTCTATAGGAGTATCGATACCTATTGCGAGTCCAATTTCGGTGAAATCGCTTTTAAGTGCTAGTATTTTTTGAATATCCTCAGCAATATCCTTTTTTTGCTTAAAAGAATTCAAACTTTCAACATGAAACAATAATCGATGTGCCCCTGCCTGCATCCATCGATCAGCAGCCTCAATAGGATTATTGACCATGAGGTCTATTTCATAATTAATAGTCTTCCAAAACGGCAACCCTTCTTCACCACGCATAATGGCATCAAAATAATCATCATGCTTTATGTATGGCCAAGTTTTCTCACGTACAAATCCCCCGTCCATGACGTCGATCTGGACCGTATCAACTATTTCTGCAACCTTCGTGACGTGTTCCTCAAGATCACGAAGCGTCTTGGGCATTATCGCTGGAATAATCTCTGCCATAGTGATTTTTTATTTATACTAATATCTTTTTCCAATCCCTCAATCTTTTCGATGCGCCGCTTGTGTCGCTCACCAAGGGAATAATGCCCCAAAAGCCATTGTCGTACGATACGCTTACCCTCGTATTCATTGATAAATTTTGCACCAAGCGAAAGAATATTTGCATCATTATGCTCGCGCGAAAGCGTAATGATTTCGGGATTACCACCATAGTACGCCGTTGCGCGCACATGTGTGTACTTATTTGCCACCATTGCTTCTCCCTCCCCTGACCCACCAAGAATAATTCCAAGTGTCTTTTGAGGATTATTTGAAACAGCCTCTGCTGCTTTCTTTATATAGTCAGGATAATCGTCTTCTGGATCGTATTCGTGTGCACCGAAATCTTGTACTTCGAAGCCAAGCTTCTGTACATAGGGCACGAGAGCCTCTTTGAGCTTAAATCCCGCATGATCGGTAGCGAAGTAAATCTTCATAGGCATTGTAGACCATTATAACAGATTATGTGATCCGCACATGAAATTCTTTATCTATGTCAAAATTCCGGCAAAAGCAAATAAACTATTTATGAACTTTTGACTTTATTTTCCAGACAATATCACATGCTCACCTGCTCAATTCCCGAAATTTTTCAGAAACTCAGCAGGTAGGCAGTGGTTCTTATGCGGTTTTCAAATAACTGATGTAACTATCATAAATCAACAGGTTGGGATAGTAAGCTTTTTATTGGGCAAAATAAGGGTTATTTGAAGACCTTTTCATTGACTTTATTTTATTAATATAGTATAATATATACAGATGCTTTTACCGAATGGCAATGTGTCATTCGCAAAGTTAATCGTACAATTTAGGAGATTGCCCATGTTGACTCGCAAGTGCTGGTTTTGGTTCTGCTTCTTGACCGTGTCGTTACACTTCCTGGTGGCAATGGAGATCATGGCTTTCAAGATGGATTCGTCGGCGAACGGCCACATCTTCTCCATCACGCTATGCATTGCTGTCGGTCTGGTTTTCGCCGGTCTTCAGAGTGTCGGCCCGCTCAAGATGACGCCAACATTTCTACAAGGTGCCATGTTCTTCGTAATAATGAGCGTATCCATCGCTTTAACTCTCTACATTGGACTTCATTTGCCCAAACCGATGGACTTCTCCTCGATCAACCTTCGCTGAACGCTCGTCGTCCAGTATAACCCCAACGGGACCCCAACGATAACAATTGTTGTGGTTGTCGGTGGGGTTTTCGTTTATTTAAATTATTTTATTGAGCTACCACTTTTTATCACATGCTCCACCAAGGTATGCGTATACCCCATTTCAT
>Ga0163144_10012692_pt1 | contig 17658 bp, 18 predicted proteins | sample OliLak19BULKMAT1_FD_123175 | JGI IMG/M metagenome (GOLD analysis project Ga0163144, IMG submission 123175) | Freshwater microbial mat bacterial communities from Lake Vanda, McMurdo Dry Valleys, Antarctica - Oligotrophic Lake LV.19.BULKMAT1 | ecosystem: Environmental > Aquatic > Freshwater >...
AAGAATGTTTACAGTATTGTTATTTCCCAGGCGTCCGTTTAGACCATTTCCAAAGCAACTTGGTACATTCCCTGAAAGCACACATGTATGTTGGAATCCGCAAATTACCCTAACAGCACTTGATATTCCCGATACTTGAACTGGAGACGTTCGTTGTGTTTGAGTGTTATCCCCTAGTTGTCCAAATGCGTTATCCCCAGTGCACATCACCAGTCCCCCTGAAGTCACAAAACAGGTATGAGATATTCCACCACAGACATCCACTGACTGAAATCCACCTTGGACTTTGGCTGGGAAGGTTTGGTTTGTCAAGGAGCCAATCCCAAGCTGACCATTTGTGTTCCTCCCAAAGCAATAAGTATCTTGGTTGTCTTGAATGACACAAGTGTGAAATCTACCAGCTGCAATTTTAACAGCCTCTCCTTGTGGTGAGAATAAGAATAATAATAAAAACAATAACATTTATTTTGTGACGAAAAGAAAAAAAGCTTCTCCTCACAAACTATCATGGAACACTTGATTTACGCGCTTGCCCTTGTAATCTTGATTATCGTGGTGCTCTGTGGCTTGACGTTCTTATGGTGTTCATTTTACATCGTGAAACCAGGGCGACGAATTTTAATGTGGCGATTGCAAAACAAAAACCCAGGCGCCCCTAAATTATTGGTGTTTGAAGCTGGTGTCCATTTTTTAAATTGCTTTGAATTTACATTATGTGATTCAACTCCTTTTAAAGGTATCATTGGGGATCACACATGTCCGACCCCTGGAAGTTTATTAATGTTATTTCCAAGACCAGCGACGATCAAATTCCAGAGCGAAGATGGGATTTCAGGATATGTCGAGATCAACCTAACTGTGGAGGTCTTGAAATGGATGGGGTCGGACATGGAACATTTAAGCGGGAGAATTTGCAACATGATGGCAATCCCAATTACTAAATGGGTGTCCCAAGGGTTGTCCGTTATGACTGCCTCCGAATTGCTTGCTCCCCATAGAGTTCTCCAAACCCTGAACCAAGAGGAACGGCTTCAGGAGTTAAACGAAACCTTGGAAGTTTATTTTATAAAGGTCCAAAGGATTGGAGTTGATGACTTTGAACTTAATAATAAATACCTCAAATCTGCCGCCCTGGAGATGTCAAAGCGAAGAGAGTTGGTGTTATCACAGCTGGACGTCGAAATTGCCAAACGAAACATCCAGAAAAAGGAATTACAAGCAGAGTTTTGTAATAAGGACTATTTAGCCAAAGAGAGAGCCAAAGGGGAAGTCGCCCAGAGCAAATGGGAATTGTTTAAGAAAAAGATTGCGGATCTCCATGAAATGGGTTATGACATGTTTGCCAAGGACAAGCTTTAATTAATTTTAAGAACCACAACTATCACAATCTTCTTTCTTCTCGCAAATAGAACCTTCTTGGGAAAATTGAATTGGATTGACCTTGCTTTTAGTACGAAGGTAGTACATTCCAGTTTTCAACCCAAGGCGCCAGGCGGCAAAGTGCATGGAACTCAATTTGTTGGAATTTGTAACCTCCATGTGAATATTCATAGACTGGGACTGGTCCACAAACGCTCCTCTATCTGCTGCCATCTCCAGGATGACCTTTTGAGAAATCTCCCAGACAGTCTTGTAAAGTGCCTTAATTTCGACTGGAATTAGCTTGATTGCCTGAATGGAACCTCTGTGGTTGATAATCTCATCCTTCATTGCTGTATTCCACATCCCCAAGGCAATTAAATCTTTAACTAAAAAATTATTCACCACTATGAAATCACCAGCCAAGACCTTCCTAGAATAAATATTGGAAGTGAATGGCTCAAAACATTCATTTTGGCTAAGCACCTGGGAAGTACTGGCAGTTGGCATTAGGGCAACCATGAGAGAATTGTAAAGCCCTCGTTCTTTAATGGAGGTAATCAATTCATCCCAAGGTAAATTCGGTTTTTGCCCCCAGAGGTGAAATTGCAACTCACCACGACTTGCTGGACTTCCCTGGAAGCTGCTATACGGTCCGTGGAGGGTCGCCAACTCCATGCTCTTCTGACAGGCTGCGAAATAGATGTGCTCAAATATGTCCCGATTTAGGACCTTGGCCTCTGGAGAATCAAACGGCATTCTGAGGGCCAGGAAAGTATTAGCCAAGCCTTGAACCCCGACACCAATGGGGCGATGTTTCATGTTGCTCTCTCGAGATTCAGGAACAGGGTAATAGTTGTTGTCAATCACTGAATTAAGGTTTTCGACTACTATCTTGGTGACTCTCATCAACTCTTTAAAGTCAAATCCCTTGGGACCTACAAACCAGGAGAGGTTGATACTTGCTAGATTGCAAACTGCGATTTCCCCAGGGGATGTGTACTGGAGGATCTCAGTGCAGAGGTTACTACATCTAAGAGGCCCAAGATTCATCTGGTTGTTTTTCTTGTTGCAGGCATCCTTGTAGAGCATGTACGGTGTCCCAGTTTCGATCTGTGAAGTGAGTACGAGATTCCAGATTTCCTGGGCACGAACCACTTTAAAGGCACATCCCTGTTTTTCGTATTCAAGGTAGAGGCGTTCAAATTCGTCACCAAATACATCATTCAATCCCTTGGCTATGTTAGGGCAAAAAAGACTCCAGTGGCCATTCTCTTCAACTCGCTTCATGAAAAGATCTGGAATCCAGAGTCCATAGAATAAATCACGGGCGCTATCTTCTGGCTTCCTCGTGTTTAGTTTCAGCTTGAGAAATTCCTCAATGTCAGCATGCCAGGGCTCAAGGAAAATTGCAATGGAACCTCTTCGTTTCCCGCCACCTTGATCAACATACCTGGCAGTGGCGTCAAAAACTCTTAACATGGGGACAAGTCCATTGGAGTGACCGTTTGTTCCCTTGATATAACTCCCTTTGGCTCTAACTCCGGTTGCATTTAATCCGATTCCCCCAGCATGTTTGCTAATTTCAGCACATTTCCCAATCGTCTCGTAGATCCCTGAAATAGAATCATCCTTCATTGTCAAGAGGAAACAAGAGCTCATCTGTGGTTTGGGAGTCCCAGCAGAGTATAAGGTCGGAGTCGCATGGGTGAATGCCCGTCTGCTCATTAGATCGTATGTTTCGAGTACCTTGTCAATGTTCTCGTGGTGAATCCCCACGGCCACCCTCATGAGCATGTGCTGTGGTCTTTCAACGATTACCTTGTTTATTCTCATGAGATAAGATTTTTCAAGAGTTTTAAACCCAAAGTAATCGTAATCCATGTCACGGTCATAAACAATCGCGGCGTCCAACCGGGTGGCATTCTCGGCGACCACTGCGGCGACTCTGTCTGAGACCAACGGAGTGTGGTTGCCGTCATGTATCGCCTCCCGCAATTGCAGGATCACCTGTGAGAATGATTTTAATGTCTTCTTGTGGAGATTGGAAATGGCGATTCTTGCTGCCAGGATGCCGTAATCCGGGTGAACCGTACTCATGTAGGCAGCGGTCTCTGCGGAGAGGACATCGATTTCTTCCGTGGTGATTCCAGAGAATATACTCTTGATAACTTTTTGTGCGACTTTGGCTGCGTCGCAGTGTTTTGTATCTAACCCATATAACAGTTTCTTGATGCGATTTGTTATTTTTTCAAAGTGCATGTCATGTTTCTCTCCATTTCTTTTCACTACAAACATGTTCAAATTTGTGAGGAGAAGGAATCTCTCTCTCTCTCTCTCTTACTACCTGAAAATGAACGCCATACATAAAATTTATCAGGTAGTACAGGGGATGAAGTATTCCCTGACAAAATAAAAGGATGGTTGCTCGAGCTAAGACATAAAGCATGATATTTTTAATTAATCTCTTTGCGAGACCCTATCCCTCACAAATTTTAATCATGTCCCTCCCAGAACCACTTTTGTACGATGACCCAAATCGTTTTGTCATGATGCCGATCAAGTATCACGAAATCTGGAACTTTTACAAAAAAGCTATTTCGTGCTTCTGGGTAGCTGATGATATTGATTTGTCGCACGATTTAAAAGATTGGGAGGAGAAACTCAAAGAAGAAGAACGTTATTTTATAAAGAACATCCTTGCCTTTTTTGCCGCCTCAGACGGAATTGTCAATGAGAATCTCATCAACAACTTTTGCCAGGAAATTAAGATCCCCGAAGTGCGAGCTTTCTATGGATTCCAGCAGGCCATGGAGAACATCCACGGAGAAATGTATTCTCTCTTAATTGACAAATATGTTAGTGATCCCCAAGAGAAGGAGTCGTTATTCAGGGCCCTTGAAACCATGCCAGTTGTAGCAAACAAAGCATCCTGGGCCTTTAAATACATGAATCCCGACGCCAATTCATTTGCAGGTAGATTGGTGGGGTTCGCTTGTGTTGAGGGGATTTTATTCTCAGGGTCCTTCTGTGCCATCTTCTGGTTGAAGAAAAGAGGTCTGATGCCAGGGTTATGTTCTTCAAACAAGCTGATTTCCAAAGATGAAGGGTTACATTGTGATTTTGCCTGTCTCTTGTACAGGGACCACGTGGTGAATAAGTTACCCCCCAGGGAGGTTCAGGAGATAATCCGGGATGCGGTCGTGGTGGAGTGTGAATTTGTAACTAGATCGCTCCCGAGTGACCTGATTGGGATGAATTCCGATCTCATGGTGCAGTATATTAAGATGTGCGCTGATCGTCTTTGTATTGCCCTAGGAGTGCCAAAAATTTACAACGTCGTCAACCCCTTTGATTGGATGGAGTTGATTTCAATCGATGGAAAGGAGAATTTTTTTGAGACCCGTAACGTTGATTACTCTAGGGCAGTCATTGACAAGGTATTCATGAATAATGAAGCGTTTTAATAATTAATAACCTTCGTCTTCCTCATCTGGTCTAACAGAATGCTCAAATGCACCTAAACGTCGTCGAAGTTGCTGTAATTCCTAGACAATATCACATTTTGAACCACTGTGATTAATATAAAAACGTTTTGGCAATCTTCCCTGTACCTTCTTCAAAACATATCTAAATGTTTCATTGTCGTTGATTGTCAACAATACTTTGGCATCGTTGAGATATTGCACGATAATATCACCAACATTGTCAATTCGAAGCACCGATGGCAATTCCGCGAGAAGTTCTTTAAAGGTCATTCCTTTTTTGAAATGGTGGGTGAAGAGGGCATTTTTATAGCAAAATTGGTACTCAGTTTTGTTTTGCATTTGTGAGGAAACGAGAGTCAAAAAAAAATGTATTTTTTTTTGTTTTTTATTTAACCCTGGAGAATTATTATTTCAACTATATTATTTGGTATAAATAAGCGACAACAGGCTCAATTCCCGATCACATCAGAGAGTTCATTTTTGCGCTCTAACCAAAGAACAACCTCTTGATAATTTCAATATTTCCTTTACATACTGGACACACCTGGAGAGTTTTAATGAGCTCTCTGGAGCACGTAACACAGATTACCACATGACCACAGGGAAGAATAACGCAACTCCTGGCATTCGTCAAGCACACCACACAGGGGTCCTCTCCTGGCTTAGCTATGATATCGGACGTCTCCTCTGACTCCCTGGGAACTTTATTGTTGATGATTTGGTTTTCCATCCCGGTGATCTCAGAGGTTTCATTGAAGACTTGATTGTTATTTCCTAGGATCTTACAGTTCTTCCCATGGACGATATTAAAATCGCCAAAGACGGTGCAGTCATCACCGTGGATGATATTACAATTCCCAAGGATGACCGACTCCTTACCGCGAACGACATTTCTGTCACCCTCCACACGGGAAAATTCGCCTGGTACTTCACATTGGTTTCCAGTACTACGACATTTATAACCGAATACTTCACAACGGTTACCGATGCTATGGTTTCTAAAGCCGCCTACTTTACAGCCGTTGCCCATTGAGATGGAATTTATTCCAAGAATGGTGTTACCATCACCGCTGATTATTTTATTGGGTTCATCAAAGGTTGTGTTTTTTCTGGAAACAATTCTGGTCATGGGAAAAATGTAACCGCGACATTTTTGCTGGGTTAAATTTAGGTATCAAAACAGCTAAAATCGTATCTACTTTCAATGAAGGGGAGGAGCTCTAAAGTCACTCACAATAATTAATTAGAAACATGTCAAACGAAATCGAAGAAGAGACCACTGAAGTCACGAGAGAATTTCTCAAGCCGCCAAAGAAAAGGGCGATGCATGTGACCAAATGTTACATGATCACACATTCCAAGGAGGAGTTCAATGCACTCGTAGCAAAGGCTGCATTTGAAGCATGGAAAGCCGAAAACCCTGATAAGGATGAGTGTGAGTATAGCCCAACACCTGAACAACTCTTGGCATACAAGGAAACCCCAGAGTGGGCTGCCACTGAAGTTGAATTCCAAGCCATCCTAGATGAACATAAGGTTGAAATGGCCGAGTTTAAGCAGACGTACCCAGAAGATTACGCTGAGCATGTGAGACTTCTAAAGGTTGCAAAGGAAGCGAAATTGGCAAAGGAAGCGAGAGAGGAAAGGAGTGAATCAAAGGGTAGTAAATCTAAATCCTCTGGGAAGAAATCAAAGCGAGTTAAGGTGTCTGCCGAATCCGATGTTCAAATTGAAGATATTGAATCGTGCAAGAACGAGGGTATTAGATTGCAAATGTTGAATCTCATGGAGGTTAACAAATTGAACAATTCAGTGTTGCACTACTTGATCAACTCAAACCAAGAGTAAAGAGGGAGGTTTTATTATTCTTTATAAATTTGCTTTTTTTCAGAAACGAGTCTTTCCATTTCATCTTTAAAATTCTTTGACGCTTCATCAAAATAGTTTTGCAAATTCAAAATCTCCCTTTCAATTTTTTCCAGTTTCCATTTTTGGTATTCCAAGGCTGGGATAGCCTTCAGCTTTGCGGTCCACTCGGAGCTTGGTGCGCAAATAATATAAAAACTGTGGTCATCATTTCGAGCTAAAAATTCACACATTGATTTCACCTCTTCTGCCTCTTGCGTAGTTTCACATTGTTTGATGATTGGGTTAGCGTATCCTGATTCGCGAATCTCGTAAATCATTAAAATTGTGATGGCACCTTCACAAAAATGTCCAAAGAAGAAGAAGAGCTTGACCTAGATCTTGACTTTGGCGTGGCTCTTCGATTCCCTAACTTGAGCTCCCTCAGAATGAGGATTATTGCAAAATGCGTCTCAACCCAGCAACCTCGCCTCCTAGAGGAGTTACATTTGGCACTAGATGGCCTGAACTCTGGGAAAGCGCTTCCGAAGGATTTTAAACAAACCAGAGATTTCCTACAAGTGTTGTTTCTGGAAAATTTCAGAGAATGTCGTTATTGCCTAGAGTCGGAACCAAAGTACACCATGTGGCGGATCAAGGAGGACTTTGAGATGTTGAGATTCAAAGGGGGGTACAAAGAATGTTTCGCGAATGTTCTTTGTATGGCCGAGAAGTACGTCGCCAAATGCCAGGGCCTCTCACAACATCCTAATTTACAATTTGCATTAAAAATTATTGAAATGGGGAAATCTAGAGGGACCGCCACCCAGAAGAGGCTAAAGCTTGATATCAATAACCAGATTAAGGAGATGACGCACTCCTGGGACGAAGTGAAACTTTCATGTTACTTGGGCCTAGTAGACCATAGGAGGTGGGTAGGAAATAGTCGCAAATCGGTCATCGCCCAGAAGGGAATTACACCAGAATGTCGCTTGGTGCTCAAAGCCAGAATCCCAGATTATGTCGAATTACTATCAAAATGGCTCTCCCTTGAAAAAAAACCACCTGTTGTCGATGAGGAACAGTTTCTAATGTTTAGAGAGATCAGAAAAAACGATCCAGAGGGGAAATACAAGGAATTTCTCAAGATTGGCAATAACCAGGAGCTAGAGGAGAGGCTCCTTGAGTTCCGGGACGTGAATATTTTTGAGAGACATCTCGATGTCCACGAAGCCCTCATGGAGGAATTCGCTCTGACAGACGATTACGCTGAGGTATTACTTAATTTCACAAATGAATAATAAAGTTATAATTTTAGCTGTAGTATTTTGTCTCCTTGGGGCATTCGTAGATTTTGGGTCAAAACTTAAAAGTGGAGAGTCGGTCAGCTCTATTATAAATGAAGTTACAATGAGACGTGAGTTTGACCCTCCCGGTGTCTGGAGGCCTGGGCCTTACGGGACTTCTATTCGCTGGGTGAAGACAATTGATAAAAAACCGATCAAGGATGTTTTAAATTTCCTCAGGGCCAAGAGTAAGGAGGAAGTGGAGTCCCCTGTCTCTTTCTTGCAGAGTTTTATTTACTTCTTTGGGGCTACGGGTAGAGACATCTTTCCTGCTCATGAGTATGGTTCCCTTGTTCAGGCGTTGTATGTTGAGAGCGAAGGGGTTGGGTTTACAATGTTGAATCCGGAAATACAGACACTCGGGACTGAGATGTTTTACTGCGAAGATGACATTGGCGGTGACATTGTTACTGGTATGCGTTTTTATAAGATTAGGGTTCGCTTTATAAATGAAGAGTTTAAAGATGATGAGATTGAGTTTCAAGGGGATCTCTCTTGTTCGTTTCAGAGTGTCGCAGAAGCGTATTATAAATGAGATTTTTAAAATCGTTTGTTTCGCGGGAGAATCTTACTTTAATGGTACTTTCTGTAGCTAGAATTAGTGAAAAATAAATTGACAAGCCGAACGCCACGAAGGAAGGTAAACGACAAGTCATCTTTTTTGTTTTTATTGCTTCCCTTCCCAGAGTAAACATATTTATTAGGAACTGTGTTTGATTTTGAAGCGACCACGAATTTTTCAAAATTTTTCAGCTGGTCTGCGAAGTTTGTAAGCATCTCTAGGGGTTTTGTATTATGGGTGACTAGATCGCGATGGATACTAAGTTTACCATTTTGTAAGATGGATTTCGTCCACTCCACACATTCTGCCTTCATACTATGATTTGTTTTGCTGCCTGGTTTGCGCGTGAAATCATCAATACAGGTAATATCGCCGCATTTCCGAGCTTCGTCTTGGAGTCTCCCTGCTTCAAATCCAGTCCCTGACTCGACATCCAGTATGTTGACACAATTTTCCAAGTGAGGGATTTTTCTTATTTTTTTAATATGCCTCTCTAGAATACCCTGGTAGTCGCTGTAATTGTTGACTTTCATTTGCTCCATGCCCACTAGGATGGTATCTCTTTCACAAACAGAAATAATTGCAAAATCCGAGAGTCCTCCTTCAACCTCCGATCCTGCCGAGGGATCTACCATGGTAAAAACATACCTGATATTTTCGTGAAGGGTGCGCCGGGGTTTTGCGATAAAGTCATCGACCAGCCTGGCACTAAAACAGTGATTATCTCCAAGATCGACAATTCCGTTGTTTTCTCGCATGTTGCTTTCGTCGTCAGTTGGGAATAGACATTTTAGTGGATTTCCGCCTCTTGCGAACCATTTTGGAATCTTCCAGTCGTAATGTTTACAGGCTTCGCGAATTCCCGTTTTCAAACAATCATCGCAGATTAGTGTTACGGCGTAGTTGTTAAATAATCCACTTGTCACCATTTTAGTATAGATATTGGAAGGGCTTTTATTCAAAGTGGATATTCCAAAGAGCGCCGTGCCACTAACTGACATCATGGGCATGACGATTGTTTTAATTACGTATTCTTCATGGTACGCCGCTTCCTCCAATACAATTAGATTCGCCCCCATCCCTCGGATTCTATTTTTTTTACATTAGTTATTTTCTGTGTTTTAATGTTAGTTTTTTTTCTTTAGAATCTGTGTGTGAGGTTTTTTCGAATTTATTCTCGACCAAGTTTGCGGAAGCTCTTCTGAGTTAGTCAGAATCCGCTGTGATCGCAACGTCTCTAGTCGCGTTATTTGGAGTCTTTTTTTGGTAAAACGGACGGTCCCCAGACTTTACCATTCCTGGTTTTTTATTTTATATATAAAGTGGTATATACGTTAATATATGGCATAGTATATACGTTAATATATGGCATAGTATATACGTTAGTATATGGCATAGTATATACGTTAATATATGGCATAATCACAAATTATTAATTTTACATGTCTCACTTCACCGGAGTTGATGGCTTAAAAACCAGAATTTTAAATGCCATGATTCACGTGAACAGCACCTGCCTTCATTTCATGGAGTGTTTCACCATTGGCAAAGGATGACCACCAGACAGATGAAATTTATCAATCAAAAAAGACATAAAATAATTAAGCCTGAGTTACTTTCTTTTTCACTAATTGCACTTCCTTCATGATGGTAAAAACATCTTCAAGTGGATCGTGGTTGCTAACCCTAACTGGACGTTCAATCCCCGCGGTTCTAAATGTCTTGGAAGACCCAATGGACAAATCACATCTTGCAAATCCTCTCAAATAATTCACGTAATTAACAACGGAAGAAGGTGGGGAATTGTCATCTCGGAGGTACATGGGGAGTAAGTCATACTCGGCTAAAATAGCATCCGTCATTCCCAAGTCAAACACCGGGAAGTCGGAGAAGAATGTAACCTCGCTCGAAGCGTTATAAATCTCATCAAGATATTTTCTCAACGCATGGACTTCGCTTTTACGGCAAACCTTGTTACATTTCTCAAGAGCACTCTCGAGGAACTTTTTTCTTTCGGGATCAGATACCCACCAATCCATGGTAGATTGACTACTTTTGGATCTATCAGGGGGTAAATAAAATACTCTGGAGTTAATATTCCCATTTGGAAATCTTACACATAAAGCAATTGCAAACACCGATTTATGCGTTCGTCCCACTGATTCAATGTCGACTACTATTTCCGTCATTTTGAATAATTTGTGAGGTCCTCGTCCTAGCGCCAACATAACAAGAAAGATCAGAACCACAAGGGACTTGTAAAATTCCTGGCTTTAAATCTTCACACCTGGAACCCCCACAAAAAAAAAAATGTTCAAGCCAACGTCAAAATCAACGTCAGGACCCCGGCGTTATAAAATCAAAGATGGTGACGTTTGCTTATATTTCTCAGGGCCACCGTCACTGGAGAGAGGTAAAGCTATTATTATGATTTTAAAATAAGAATTTTACCATGACCCTAAGTAAATCTACTGGCCTCCCAGAGGAAATCAAAGTAAAAATATTTCGCTTCACCTTGTTCGCCTTCATGGTTCTTTTATGGTAAAAATAATGGCCATCCACATAAACCTCCATGCCCAATCTTCGCCCAAGGAGCTTTATCATCGCATCCTTTGTTGCAGGGTCTGGTGATCGGGGTACACAAAGGGTTTGTAAAGTATGGTTTCCTTGCAATAACAACTCCGCAAAGGAATCATATGCAAAGACTGGGTTGAATGAAATGTCGAGAGTTAAAAGTGTAGTATTCTCCTGAAGGGCGAATCCCAAGGAGGTAAAATCTAAGATATCATTGCTGGACAGTGATAAATACTTAAGGCTCTTGTTTTCTGAGAGAAAATGGGAGAATTCTGTGATGTTGGTGCTTAGGTTGCAATTTTCAAGGCACAGCCACGTAACGCTTAGAGCGCCCCTGGTAAAAAATTTCATGTTGGAGTAGAATCCTGGAAATAAATTCTTTTTCATAACCAACTTCTTGAGGTTAGGTAAATCAAACAATCCATTCATCTTATCTAATATCACAATCCCATTGTTGGTTAAATCGAGTGTATTAAGTTTCGGGGCCAGGCATAATGATTTTGATTTCTTGGGGTCGCAGTCAATCACGCTGATATAATTTTCAGAAAGGAGTAATACCTTCAACTTGTAATCCTGGAAAAAGGCATTTCGTGGGATATCTACGTTTTCTAGGTTATTATTTGAGAAATTCAAGTGCACTACGTGATGCAGACCCCCAAGGAACTTAGAAAACACAGGTCCTGAAGTAAGCTTGCAATTAATAACTTCCATCTTAGTGATGGAGCTAGGAAAGGGGGCTGGAAAAACAGTCTTTCGAAGTAATTTAGCTTTGACTTTATCAAAGGTCAGAGTATGAGCTCCCTCGGGGAGGGAAAAGGGACCAACCTCAGGAAACTGGTCTAAATCCACAAGATGCACAGTATTGGCACCTTTTAAAAGCGTCCCCCAATTATGTTCGTGGCTTAATTGTTCATTGGTGTTCCGGTGAGTGACTAAATGCCCAGCATGGCCATCAAATCCCGTGGAAAGCTTGTTTATATCCAGGCTGGGTTTATTGGTGAACATCAATATGGTGTTTTCTTCATTGAACAGGGTAATTCTGCTGAAGAGCATTTCGGAGGAATTTGTGAATTTACAAAAAAAATATCATGAGCGGTTTCCGAGGAATTAAAATAACGTGCATATCATTTTCATTTATTTTAATATTCCCTTTTATTATTTTCCCCCTCGTCATTAATCACGGAACACCAGAAAGAAATATTTCTCTACGTGCTTCCCTTCTCCTACTCCCAACTCAGTACCCCTCCACGAGATCACCAACTCTCTTTCCCACCAAATACCCAACTCTGTATCCTACAAGGTCCCCCTCTAGTAGCTTTCCCTCTAAGGTCCCCTCTAGTAAAACCCCTACGACTATGTACCCCACTCGGTCACCAACAAGACTCCCCACAACACGTGCCCCAACTACCTTATCTCCTTCAAGGGTCCCCACAACACGTGCCCCAACTACCTTATCTCCTTCAAGGGTCCCTGGGAGTTTTGTCTTAGATTTACTCTTTGACGTGGGGGTCTCCTCTGAGATTAGGAGTTTATTCACTGCGGCAGCTGATCGCTGGGGAGGAATCATCACACAGGGATTCAATTCTGTGGTTACGATTCCTGCTGGGATGGGCTGCTCAGGTGGGTATTTGCTTCCAGAGGACACCCTGGTGAGAGATCTCTTAATTAAAGTTCGGATTGCTGCAATAGATGGCGTTGGGGGGATTCTGGGACAGGCTGGACCATGCCTTGTTACCTTCTCAGGAGGGATCCAGGAGATCAGGTATGGCGAAATGATGTTCGATTCTGCTGATGTCGCTGCCATGCTGGAGTCGGGCACCTTTTATAATGTAATCCTTCATGAGATGGGGCACATTCTTGGGATTGGGAGTACATGGGGGTCAGCATTTGTTGGGACATCAGTGTTGCCAGTAACTGGTGGTTTTGCGTATTTAAAATCAAATGGTAACGCTGGGAATGTCCTTGCTGGTTTTGTGGGGGCCGCAGTTGTAGAGGACCAGGGGGGGGCTGGAACGGCACGTGCACATTGGAAGGAGGTCGTCTATGATACAGAATTAATGACGGGGTTTGTCGATACCCTGATGCCGTTATCAATTATAACAGTAAGGGCGCTACAGGATCTTGGTTACACGGTGGACGAGGCGGCGGCAGATGCATTTTCCCCTGGGATTAGAAGTAGTAATCGCAGGAGGTTATCGCCAAGTAAAAAAATTGCCCTTAAAGGCTGTCTCCAGAATAAATTCACGATATCTCGTCTCTCGGGTGAGATGCCAAAAGCTGGCAGGGAGATGGAGTTTTTCCAGGCTAGGAGAAATAAACATTTAAACACTCTTGGCTAAATAACTCTTTTGGGACACAAGGATATTAGTTTTGCTCTTGATGGTTTTCCTAACATCTCTCCTTGCTTTTACGAAAACTTTGAACATCTCGAGGTTCTTGCGTAAAAAAGACTATTTTATAAGAAAATCCCAAAAAGGGTTAGAGTGTCATCCTTTGTTTTTAGGGTGAATTCCAGGATGCAATCAATTTGTAGATTAGATTCGCAGAGGAGTTCCTGACATACATTTCCAGGGGTGGTTTCCCTCCAATAAGTCAGCGCAAACGACAAGTTGAGGTTCACATGAAGTCCCAGATAGACAAATAAGGTTTGGGCCAGTCTTAAATATCAGGGTGGTGCTGCCAGGGCAAGTGTAGCTAAAATTACAACAAGAAATTTAATGACATTTGTTCCTCACAAATTTAATGACATTTGTGCCTCACAAAACAATGTCTCGCAAAAACCGACCACGTTCTAAGTTGGTTGATGTTAGGGGTTTGCAACAATTAATGGAATTAAAAAAACAAAATGTAGCCCTAACTTTTCCGGACGAGCTCTGGGGGACACTTTTTACCTTTCTCCCCCTTCAAAACGTCCTTTTGTATTACGGCTCTCCGGTGGCTAGAGATGTAATTAGCAAACGGATCACTTCGAGATTGAAAGCGCTTTGCAGGGTCACTCCATCTCTTGAAGTGGCTATGATGGCAGTGAATGCGGTTAATAAAGTGGAACCATCAGCCATCATTTCGGGTTCCGTGATTCTCCGGGTTATTTTTGACTCGGGGGGATTTTGGCAGGAGACGCCTGGGATGTTGGGACCAAGTGAATTTAAGATTTCCTCTAAAGATCCTTGGGTAGAGGGTGACGTAGATTTGTTCTGCACATCTAATTCCAAGAGCGCCGTTGATGGTATTATTACGTCGCGATTAAAGCTTAGTGACTACAACCCAATGTATGGCATTGGAAGTGATTGTTGTTACTTTACTTCTAATAATATAGATCTTCCATGGGATTCACTGAACAGGATAGTCACAGAAGACTTGGATGGTGTTGTGCCAGCCTTTGATTTAACATGTTGCATGAATAGCTTTGATGGGAAGACGCTCGTCATCCACCACCCGCAGTTTCTTGCCAGAGGTTTGTTCACTCTATTGAATTATGGACGTAATTCAACCAGCCGCACTCGTAAGTATGCATACCGTGGGTTTAAATTTGTTGACTATGACTATGGCAAATGGGCTGGAGTGCCATCGGGGCCCATTGATTTGTTGTTCCTAGAGTCCGTTGTGAAGAGCCAAGTTAATAACACCCAAAAATGGGTATTATTACCTAAACAAGAATAATTATGTCTTTTCTTATATCAGTTTACCTTAAAATTAGCGCCATCATATAAGCAAGATAAGAACAGGAACGTGCGAGAAGAGAATCTCCCTCTAAAATAAGTCCCTGGGCCTTCATCTTAACATTGGGTTGATTCCTCGTGGAATCTCTGGAGAATAAGGTTTGCAATTCTTCAGGGTTCCGCGTCCCAAGTCGTTTTTTAGGGTAATTCCCCCAGAATCTTGGCTCGCTTTTAATGTTTCCTCGTGCTGCTCGCTTGCTGAGTGGAGTGAGTCTGCATCTTAACTTTTTATTATTTTAAAACTTTTGTGGTTGCTCTTTCAATGCTCCTGGTGCTCTTCCAATGCCTTTGATGTCTACGTATCCTGTTCTTTTAATGTTCTTGTGGGAATAGATCCACCTTGAATTGCATTCACTAAGGCATCTGTAGTCGTTTGGAAAACTTGAATCCACTCCTGTTTATCACGCTTTCTATCTTCTTCTCGTTGGTCGGCTTCACTTTGTCGAATACGCCGATCTTCTTGTCGATCTACTTCTTCACTTTGTCGAATACGCCGATCTTCTTGTCGATCTACTTCTTCACTTTGTCGAATACGCCGATCTTCTTGTCGATCTACTTCTTCTCGAGCAGTCTTCTCCGTAAGCACCTCAATAAGTTGGTCCAGACGTTGGTCCAGACGATTTTTTTTGGAATTTCGAGATTCTGTCGCCACGGCAGCTCGAGTCACGACAAGAGGTGATGTTGGAGATGGGGTGTTGAGGTAGGAGATGCTGCTTCATGCACGTTGAAAGTACCCCTCCCAAACCGGTTATTCTTTAAAGTCGCGTGCTGGAAGTCATTTTTTTGGCATTGTGTCAAATGGAGAATATTTGTGAAGGACTGGCCGGCAAAAAAAAATTACAAATTTAATTAATGACAATTACAATTATTACACAAGAGGGTAATTACTCGAGGAATATTTCAGTTGACGCTGCCGGTCAAAGTAAACTTTTAATGGAGATGATTGGGGAGGGCAAGACACACGAGGAACTGTTGCGGATTTTCGGGGACCCCAATCCTTCTTCTGACGGTGAAATCCCAGTGAAGGCCTCTCCTCGTATCCTCGATTATGTCATCGACTTTATGGAGCACCAGGCGAAGAATCACCCTTGGGGCAAAGCTTTCATCCTCCCCCGAGTCACAAGTAGCGACCTGGAGGAATATGTCAAAGATAAATATGAAGTGGAATTTGTTGATTTATTCAATAAAGGAGAAAATAATTTCACACTGCTCCTAGAATACCTGGCCTTGGCAAATTACCTAGAAGTGGATTCATTGCGAAACCTTTGTTTGATTAAAATAGCAGTAGAAGCCAGTGGAAAAACAAAATACCAGCTTTGTGAGCTTTTTTATACAAATCCCAACGACTTGACCCCTGAGGTGGAACAAAGAGTCTTAGATGAGAACCCCTGGATTGATACACTCTAACAAACCTCCTCTAGAGCGAATCGAATTAAATCCTGTGAAATCCCACCTTTCAGGGTTAAAATAATCGCCATCTGCTTGCGTTGAAGCGTGTTCTCTAAAGTTAGGAGATCCAGAGGACCCTTGATAGACTTGCTATAGCTATCAATGACGATATTCTTATACTCATCACACACTAATATTAAAGTTGATCCTGGTGAGGTCACGTGACTTAAATTCTCTTTAATAATAATCCAATATCGGGTCTTTATCATCTCAAATAATTTCGCATTACCCATAGGGGTGGCATTATTTACCACATCCCAGATAATCCTAACTACAAGGCTATCATAATGATAGGAGGGATTATTAAGACTAGGACTCAAATGTTTAAATAGGTTAAAGATATTTGGGGTCCGCGTCTCCCAGGAAACCTTAAACGAGCGTTCATCCAGCACTGTTTTAATACGAACAAAGATTGACCCTAGACCCTTATTGAACCCTAAATCCTGATTGAACCCTAGAATCAGAAAAAGGTGGTCAAGGAGAGTAATATATAGTTCATTTTTTGCCAGGATCACCTCTGTGGAGTCCCCGTTGTGATGTCGAATTGCACCCTCCAGTTTCTTAAGTTTAATCCAATTAGTCTTGTAATCACTCCATCGTGCGTTTTTAAAATAAAGTATGGAGGAGAGGAGTTTATTTAATTTGACTTGCGAATTCTTTTTTTGCATTTTAATTTGTGGGACAAATCAAGTCCCATCCTTCAGGGATAAAATAACCGCCATCTGTTCTCAATGGTTAGGGGAACCCTGAGAGTCTTGCTATAGCACATCGAGAGAATTTTAACTAAAGTATTTAACCCTACCCCCCGGGGTCCGCGTTTGAAAGAGTCTGCGGACGAAAGAAAAGAAAAGAAAAAAAATATTATTTTTATAACAAACACAAATGGAAGAGTTGTTGTCAACAAATCCCAAAAAAGTATTAATATGCTTTTGGGAAAATTATTCTTTTGACACAGATGACATCGACGATTTGGATTTGGACACTCAGAAAAATGTTTACTCGGCAATTATGTTGAGACTAAAAAGCAAGAGAGACTATAAAACCGCCAGGATGATTGGGAAATTTAAAAATCTGCCTGATGTAACGCTGCCATATCTCCGACAAATTGTTGATACGCTTTCGCTTTATACAGGATTAGAAAAAATAGTTAGGGTAGGGTCCATAACAATAGTTAAAGATCTCGTTCGGACATTGTTCACTATCTTTTTGGTTCAACCAGATTTATTTACAAGTCAAATTTTAGATACGCTGCTTGGTTCTAACGATGAATATAAGACAAGTGGAATTGGCGCCGATTATAACTTTGTGTATATATA